>Ga0209395_1002566_pt1 | contig 23493 bp, 22 predicted proteins | sample GOMGulsemesocosm_3_FD_184635 | JGI IMG/M metagenome (GOLD analysis project Ga0209395, IMG submission 184635) | Methane-oxidizing microbial communities from mesocosms in the Gulf of Mexico - GOM9D Gulf of Mexico (SPAdes) (version 2) | ecosystem: Environmental > Aquatic > Marine > Cold seeps... | reverse complement strand
CTGTCAGAATTTTCGCTTGTGCTACTTTGATCGAATCTGATCTTAGCTGTGCTTTCTGCTGTAATGCGATCACAGTAGTAATCGAATCTTGTTTTCTTTTAGCAATTTGATCTGCCACAATTTTTGCTTGTGCTACTCTAATAGAATCTGATCTTAGTTGTGCTTTCTGCTGTAATGCGATCACAGTAGTAATAGAGTCTTGTTTTCTTTTAGCAATTTGATCTGCCACAATTTTTGCTTGTGCTACTTTGATCGAATCTGATCTTAGCTGTGCTTTCTGCTGTAATGCGATCACAGTAGTAATCGAATCTTGTTTTCTTTTAGCAATTTGATCTGCCACAATCTTGGCTTGTGCTACTCTAATAGAATCTGATCTTAGTTGTGCTTTCTGCTGTAATGCGATCACAGTAGTAATAGAGTCTTGTTTTCTTTTAGCAATTTGATCTGCCACAATTTTTGCTTGTGCTACTCTAATAGAATCTGATCTTAGTTGTGCTTTCTGCTGTAATGCGATCACAGTAGCTGTAGAATCTTGTTTTCTTTTAGCAATTTGATCTGCCACAATCTTGGCTTGTGCTACTCTAATAGAATCTGATCTTAATTGTGCTTTTTGCTGTAATGCAATTACAGTAGTAATAGAGTCTTGTTTTCTTTTAGCAATTTGATCTGCCACAATTTTTGCTTGTGCTACTCTAATAGAATCTGATCTTAGCTGTGCTTTCTGCTGTAAAGCGATCACAGTAGTAATAGAGTCTTGTTTTCTTTTAGCAATTTGATCTGCCACAATTTTGGCTTGTGCTACTTTGATAGAATCTGATCTTAATTGTGCTTTTTGTTGTAAAGCGACAACAGTAGTTATAGAATCTTGTCTTCTTTTAGCAATTTGATCTGCCACAATTTTGGCTTGTGCTACTTTGATAGAATCTGATCTTAGTTGTGCTTTTTGTTGTAAAGCGACAACAGTAGTTATAGAATCTTGTCTTCTTTTAGCAATTTGATCTGCCACAATTTTGGCTTGTGCTACTTTGATAGAATCTGATCTTAGTTGTGCTTTCTGCTGTAATGCGATCACAGTAGTAATAGAATCTTGTTTTCTTTTAGCAATTTGATCTGCCACAATTTTGGCTTGTGCTACTCTAATAGAATCTGATCTTAGTTGTGCTTTCTGCTGTAATGCGATCACAGTAACTGTAGAGTCTTGTTTTCTTTTAGCAATTTGATCTGCCACAATTTTGGCTTGTGCTACTTTGATAGAATCTGATCTTAGCTGTGCTTTCTGCTGTAATGCGATCACAGTAGCTGTAGAGTCTTGTTTTCTTTTAGCAATTTGATCTGCCACAATTTTGGCTTGTGCTACTTTAATAGAATCTGATCTTAGCTGTGCTTTCTGTTGTAAAGCGATCACAGTAGCAATAGAGTCTTGTTTTCTTTTAGCAATTTGATCAGCTACAATTTTTGCTTGTACTACTTTGATAGAATCTGCTCTTAATTGCATTTTTTGTTGTAAGGCAATAGCAGTCCTAACAGAATCTTGTTTTATTTTTAATAATTGTTCTGCTACAATTTTAGCTTGTACTACTTTGATAGAATCTGCTTTAAACTTAGCCTTTTGTTGAAATGCAATTACAGTTTTTATAGAATCTTGTCTGAATTTCTCTTTTTGAAGTTTTTGAGCAATTCTAATAGAATCTCTCCTGTTTTTTGCAGCAATTAGAGCTTTAGCTGTTCTAATAGAATCATTTCTAAGTCTCTTTTTTATGTTGTTCTGTGCTAATCTAGTTGAGTCTTGTTTTCTTTTTAAATTTCTAGCCGCTACTCTTCTTGCTTTTACAGCTTTAACAGAGTCACTTTTTCTAATAATGGCATTTAAACGAGCTAATTTTACAGCATTTCTATTCTCTTTGGCTTTTTTAGCAGTATTCAAAGAATCAACATTGATTCGTTGTCTATTGGTGTTCTTTTTAGGAGTATTGCTGTTAACTATATTTGCAAAATTTTTATATGAAAGTAAAATAGAATCTAATTCAGCCATTCTATCTGTTAATTCTTTAGCCGTTTTAGCAGTCAGTATTGCTTTTCTTTTTAACAACATAATAGAATCAGTTTTAGTAACGATTCTTTGTGTTTGATATTTTGTTTTAGGGATAAAGAGTACTGTATCTTTTTCTTGGGCTAAACCAGCAGAGGAGTAAATAGCTAGTACTAAGAAAAATATAAATTTATAAGACGTAAATGAAGGGGTTCTTATTTTCAAAATGTTAATTCACTTCTTCTAATCGAAAACGAATATTTAGCTTGTATACACCAGGATTGTATGTGAACCCAGGTTTAAACCTTAAGTCAACATCAAAACTATATTCATTATAATTTGTTAAATAGCTTCCAGGACCATTGACATTCTTTGTTCCACTCGCTGTACATGAACCTGCAGGTACAATTACTTGAGGTAACATTTCTTCAATAATATTTAAAATATCATTCACATCTGTAAAAGATCTAAAACTTGTATTCAAGGGAGTTCCACAATTATTGTTTACTCTAACTTCTAGGTCGCTTATTGAAGGCTGGTCTGCATTTCCATTTCCATACAATGTAATTTCTTCCCATTTGTCAGCAGCAGTTCCTGCGCCAGAATTGTTTTCAATAAACATTCTTAACTTCCAAGAACAATCTAAATCAATTGGGTCTTTATTTTCTACTTTAACTCTTAGTCTAGCAACACTTAAAATTGTGATTCCTGCATTGTATTTTGAAAAATCAGTAAAAGTAAAATTAGCATCTACAGTTGCACTAGATTGTAATTCAACAGTTCCACAGTGGACTTGAGAATATGTTAGTGTACTAATCAATAGCAAACTGATAACTATAATTTGATAATATGCTTTTTTTAATGTCAACAAAATTGAGTTATAATAAATAAGGATGTAATTTAGTAAATTACATCCTTATTTCTATGTTTAAAGGGATATTTTTTATTGGTCTTCCAATAAAATATATTGAACATACATGGTATACACTCCACCTTCAGCATATTCAAATCCAGTAGCAGCAATACCCGAGGTAAGACTTTCTGATGTTGTACTGTCAGCTTCAAAAGCATTTGGGAATGTTGCTGGTAATTTTGGCATGATTCTATAATCCATTACATAATAAAAGTCAGAAGTTGTTCCTGAATTATTTAAGTATGTACCGGCAGACATAGTGTCACCAATTCCAGTTGTTCCTGCATGTCCAGCAATATATTTGTTGTCAAGAGCTGGAGGTGTTCCAGATCCATCATCGTTTACAAATAAACTATTATTTCCAGATGCACCTGATTGATTTGTAGCAAATGCAGAACTGTAATCTACAATTGATGTTCCAGCAGTACCACCGTTATTTTGTTGACTTTGTCTTAATTCAAGTAAACTTAAAGGTAAATCAGCAACTGAATTAGAAGTAGCTCCATAACTTACTTGTTGAGACCAAAATCTGTTTCCAGTATCAGATCTTCCAACTGCATATAAATCCCAGTTTACAGTTGCGCTAACTTTTAAAATTGTAGCTCCATATTGAGTGATTCCAGCTTGATATTCACCGATTTCATCAAATACAAATTCAATTTGGTTTGGTGTCGTCATTTCTAATTCCAATACTGGTTGCATGTCTAATGTAATAGTCACGTCTTTTTCGTCAACTAATTGAGCGCTTGCTGTAGTAGCAAATCCAATTAAGACAACTGTCGATAATAATTTTGAAAAATTTCTCATAATAAATAATAATTAAGGGGGGGGTTAAAAATGTTAATTAATTTCGAATTCTAGTTTAGCTGCCTGAATTTCTTCAGAGTCTTCGTAATCTAAGACTCCAACAGCTAAATATTTTCCTTTTCCTAAGCCTTTAAGAGAAAAACTAAAATCTCTTACTAGGTCAGGAATGATTGTGAATTTTTTTACTTTAAGACGTTGTTGAACGCCAGTGTCTAAGTTTGTTAAATCTATATATGATGTGCAGTATGCAATTCCATCACCTGTGTTTTGTACTTCTAAGTACAGGGATTTAGAGGTATCTCCATCTTTTAATTGGAAATCTTTAAACTCTATTTTATTGTCAATAACATTAGGTGGGTTTTGATAGGCGAATATTCCAAAAGCAAAAGTTGGTACTACACCCAGAGCAACAGTTTCGGCAGCTCTATTTGTAGAAATGATTGATTTTCTTGGAGCTACTTGTTCTACCATTAATATAGACCACGCTGCTTTATTTCCAGCCACTGTGTTTGGAACACTAACAGTTACTTTTACTAATCTTTTCTCAAAAGGCTTTAACTCCACAAATGTAGGAGAGACACTCAACCATTTTGATAATGAATATTTCCCAGAACCTTCTGGTAAGAAGCTGCTTTTTCCTTTACCATTCATGTCAAAATCATACATTTTAACATTGAATTGTTTTTGCGTAGACGTGTTGTTATTTACGGTAATATCGTACGTTCTAATTTCGCCAGGTTTTTGGTTGAAATGGAAATGTGCGGGTGCTACAGATACACCCGTAGCTTTGCGGGCAGTTTTGTTTTGATTCGATTTGTTTTGACCATACGAAGTATGGGCAGAAACCACTAATAAAATCGAAACTAGTCTTAGGGATAACTTAGTTTTCAAGGGTATATTTATTAATTTCTGAATTTCAAATTAACAAAAACTATTTAGAACTACCAAATTTCTTTTAATAAAATATGTCAATCAAATTACGTATTTTCGTTGTTTTTAAAGGAAAACTGACGTCAATTGATCAAATTAAGCAATCCAATTACCTACATTACAGGAGTTACCACTACTAGAGCAGCATTATTAAAGCAAGAGGTTGGTATACGTAGTTGTGTAGACTTATTCCACTTTTTTCCGAATAGATATATTGATAAAACACAGTTTTATAAAATCAATCAACTTCATAATAGTAATGCAGAAGTTCAGATTGTTGGAAAAATCACACAAATAAGATCGGTTAAACAAAAGCAAGGAACAAGATTGGTTGCTACTTTTATCGATGAAACAGGTTCTCTAGAGCTAGTTTGGTTTAAGGGGGCTAAATGGTTAAAAGACTCTTTAAAGGTTAATAAACCCTATGTTGTTTATGGTAAATTGAATGCATATAACAATAGTTTTTCTATTCCGCACCCAGAAATGGAGCTGCTTACTGATTACAAAAAGAAAGTGCAAACAGCAATGCAGCCTATGTATCCCTCTACAGAAGCCTTGAGTAAAAGTGGAATCACGAATAAAGTGATACGCACATTAATACAGAATTTATTCATTCAATTTGATGGGAAATTTCAAGAAAGTTTTTCGCCTACTCTTATAAAAGAGGAACAATTAATATCAAAAAATGATGCAATACTTAATATCCATTTTCCCAAAAGCCAAGAGTTACTTGCAAAAGCACAATATAGATTAAAATTTGAAGAGCTATTTTTTATCCAATTGCAATTAATTCGAAAGAAAATCATTCGAAAATCAAAACTAAAAGGTTATCAATTTGAAACTGTAGGAGAGAAATTTAATTCATTTTATAAAAATAATTTACCCTTTAACCTAACCAATGCTCAGAAAAGAGTTTTGAAAGAGATACGTAAAGACGTAGCGTCTGGTGTGCATATGAATCGCTTGTTACAAGGAGATGTTGGTTCTGGAAAAACAATTGTAGCACTTTTATCTATGTTGTTAGCGTTAGACAATGGCTTTCAGGCAGCATTAATTGCTCCAACTGAAATTCTGGCAGCACAACATTATAAAGCAATTGTAGAATTGTTAGCAGGAATCAATATCAATGTTGAATTACTAACAGGTTCTGTAAAAGTGAAAAAGCGAAGAGAAATTCATCAAAAATTAGAAGACGGAACGTTACATATATTAATAGGTACACATGCATTGTTAGAGGATAAAGTGATTTTTAAAAACTTAGGAATCGCAATTATTGATGAACAACACCGATTTGGCGTAGCACAACGCTCTAAAATGTGGAAGAAAAATGCATTACCACCTCATGTATTGGTAATGACAGCAACACCAATTCCGAGAACCTTAGCAATGTCTGTATATGGAGATTTAGATATCTCTGTAATAGACGAATTGCCTCCAGGAAGAAAAGAAGTGAAAACAGTGCATCGATATGATAGCAATCGTTTGGCAGTGTTTAAATTTTTAAAAGACGAAATAGCAAAAGGAAGACAAGTATATATAGTGTATCCGTTAATTCAAGAATCTGCAGCGATGGATTATAAAGATTTAATGGATGGTTATGAAAGTATCTCAAGAGATTTTCCAATGCCAGAATATCAAATCAGTATTGTACATGGTAAAATGAAACCTGCTGATAAGGAATATGAAATGCAACGTTTTGTAAAAGGTGAAACGCAAATTATGGTAGCAACAACTGTTATAGAAGTTGGTGTAAATGTACCCAATGCAAGTGTAATGGTGATAGAAAGTTCAGAACGATTTGGATTGAGTCAATTGCATCAATTAAGAGGAAGAGTTGGGCGAGGAGCAGACCAGAGTTATTGTATCTTATTGACAGATTTCAAATTGTCTGCAGATGCCAAAACACGATTAAAGACCATGGTAGGAACTTCTGATGGGTTTAAAATCGCCGAAGTTGATTTAAAATTACGTGGGCCAGGAAATATAATGGGAACTCAGCAAAGTGGTGTATTAAATTTAAAAATTGCAGATATTGTTAAAGACACTGCCGTTTTAACAAAGGCAAGAAACTTAGCCATTGATTTATTAACTGATGATCCTGATTTATCGAAGCCAGAAAACAAATTGATTTTTAACGTTTTTTCTGAAAACCAAAAGAGTAGTGGTTTGTGGTCAAATATTAGTTAGTTATTTTGAAAAAAGTATTTTAACTGCCAATCCTGTGTTTTTAGTGCTTGTTTGTTGGTTGGTGTATCCCAAATTGGATACACTCTAAAACCTCTTTTTCCATCTTTTTTATCAGTTGATAGAATTCCGTTTTTGATTAAAGCTTCTTTCGGGAATTTAAAAAGACCAGATTTTTCTCCTGAAACTACTTTAATGTAAAAGAAATCTAAGTTATCAGAATACTTGTGTGGCTCTGTTATCCCGTCTGAATTTCGTTTCCAGCAAGTTACAAATTGCCCTTTTTTTGTAGGTGTAATTTTAGCAGTTCTTTCAACGATGTTTAGACCGTCAATTGTGTAGGAACAAGCCTTGTACTCTATGCTTTCTGCGTTTATTTTATAATTTAATTTGACTTCTGTCATCGTTTATTTCTTATCACTCCAGGCAACTGAAGAAATTTTCCATTCGTCTGCTATTTTAATAAATTGAATTGTTTTCATTCCTTCTGTGTAAAAGGAAATTTCGTTTAATACACCAGACTTCTTATACAAACTGAAGCGATGCGCAATGTTTTCAAAAATCTCTGTGGTGTGTGAAATTTCACTCTCACTAAAATCGATTAAAGTCCCATTTGTTAAGAGTTCTTCTCTAGGTTTGATAAAACTATCTAAATCATAAATATCAGATGCCTGCTTCGTGTTGCTGATGATGATAGCTTGCTTTATGCATAACTTTTTTAAGTGTTGGATATCTGGTTTTACACCATTTGTGTTTGTGAAAACATTGAAAAATTGAACGGTAAGTTGGTCAATTAAAGCTTGATCAGATTTCATTGTGTAGTCAGTTTTTATTTCATTTTCTTTTTCATGATGTAATCTTCAACGCTAAAACCGTCGCTAAAAGTATTTGTAATTGCTTTTACAATTTTAAAATCATTTATTTTATAGAACTGTATGGTGTTATCATTTTGTTGATTGACTAACAATTCAATCTCATTAACGTTTAATTTGGTTGCTTTTTGAATGATAAACTCCAGTGCAGCTTTCCCAATTTTATTTCCTCGACTAGATTTTAATATATAAATCTTACTTAAATATAAAATATTATTTCTTACATAATAACCAATGTAGCCTACATTTTTAGCTTGAAATTGAAGCATGTGATATTCAAAACCTTCTTCAATAATTTGTTGAGCTATAGCTTTAGTGGTCTGGAATTTGTTTAAGAAAAAAGTTGTGTGTTCTGCTGGGATAATAGGATCATACACTTCATGTAGTATTTCTTTAGCTAAAGTTTCTATAATTTGATAATCTTCTGTTTTAGTCGCTTTCTGTATATTGATCATTTTTGCTTTTGATAAAGAACAAACTTAATCTTTCAAAACCAATTCCGTCCATTCTTTTGGTTTTTCTAGCATCGGGAAATGCCCACATTTTTCGATCCAAAGCAATTCATTGTTCTTAATTTCTGTTGCTAATAACTCTGCAATAGCCTTTACAGCAACCGGATCTTCTTTTGCCCAAATTATTTTTGTCGGAATTTGAGTTTCTTTTAATGCGCCTATCCAACGATCCCAGTAGGTATATCGTTGGTTGATGTAATCGCTAACCAAATGAATTACTTTCTTTCCATTATTATATTCAATTTGTTGCCACATTTGTTGTAGCTCTTCGGTTTTTACTTTGGTCTTATCAAAATACACATTCCGTAGGTTTTTACTAAAAATAAAGTAATTGGTTAATTTAGCAACGTGTCTACCAAACCGTCCTTTTAATAATTTCTGAATCATTCTTAATTGAGACAACTCAATATGCATACTTCCATTGCAGAGAATTAATTTGTGAATTTGTAGATCAATTTCTTTGTTGTTGTGTCTGGCTAAAATTTCAGTAGCTACACTTGTCCCGTAATCATGTGCTAATAAAGTAACTTTTTTCAAACCTAATTGCTTCCAAAGTTGCAATGCAATTGTTGCTTGATCTATTAATGTATATGAGTAATCGATTGATTTGTCAGAAAAACCAAAACCAATATGATCGTGTAAAACCACGCGATATTGATTAGATAATTCAGCTAATACTTTGTAATAATCAAAAGTAGAAGTAGGATAACCGTGTAGGATAACTAATGTTTCTTTAGTAGATTTTTTTTTAGTATCAATCACAAAAACCGAATGCTGATTTACCTTCACAAAGCTGCCTTTATTCCTCCAATCTTGTACTGTCATAATTCGATAAAAATTCTGTTTACAATGTACTGAAATTTATGTAGTTTTGAAATAATTCTGTCATTTCACATGTGCTGGATTTATTTCAGTAAAACGATTGAGAAATCTGCTCGTAATTAAGGGATTTCTCGACTATGCTCGAAATGACAATACATTTAAATAGTTAGCTTATCCATTTTATAGACGTCATATTGCCTATTCCAATTCAGAAAACCTTTACCTATTCGGTAACGGAAGCTGAAGCTGATTTTTTACAAAAAGGAATGCGAGTAGCTGTCTCTTTTGGGAAAACAAAGATGTACACAGCGCTGGTGTTGAACATTCATCAGAATGCACCTTCATTATATGAAGCCAAGGAAATTCACCAAATACTGGACGATAAACCAATAGTTACTGAAGTTCAGCTAAAAAATTGGCAATGGATTTCGAGCTATTATATGTGTTCTTTGGGTGATGTATATCGTGCAGCATTGCCGTCCGCTTTTTTGTTAGAAAGTGAAACTATTGTATTAAAAAATGAAGATTTTGTAGATGAAGAGAGTTTAGATGATGAAGAATTCTTAATTTTTGAAGCATTGCAACATCAGTCTCAATTAACCATTAACCAAGTTTCTGATATTTTAGGAAAGAAAAAAGTACTACCAATAATAAATGGGTTGCTTCAGAAAAAAGCAATTTCTGTACAAGAAGAAATCTACGAACAATACAAACCGAAAATGGTGAAGTATGTGAAGTTAAACTCACAGTACAATTCAGATGCTGCTTTACAAGGATTATTAGAGCAATTAAGTAGAGCAAAAAAGCAGCGAGAAGCAGTATTAGGATTTTTTCAATTAGCGGCTGGTAAAAAACCAATAAAAGTAAAAGAATTAGAGTCAAAAACAGGAATTTCTGCTGCCGTTATTAAAGCATTGGTAGAAAAAGAAGTGTTTGAACTATATCAGATTCAAACGGATAGAATTAATTTTAAAGGCGAAATCAATCAGTTAAAAGATCTGAATGAGTTTCAAGATAAAGCCTTGACAGAAATAAAAACTTCTTTTGAAGAGAAAGAAGTGGTGTTATTACACGGAATTACAAGTTCTGGTAAAACAGAAGTGTATACCAAACTGATTGAAGACAACTTAAAATCTGGAAAACAGATTTTATTTTTACTGCCAGAAATTGCACTAACCACACAAATCATTTCTCGTTTAGAAAACTATTTTGGAAATCAGATCTCTGTATTTCATTCTAAATATTCTATGAATGAACGTGTAGAAGTGTGGAATAATGTATTAAGTAATAAGCCAAAAGCACAAATTATACTAGGAGCAAGGTCTTCTATATTCTTGCCGTTTTCAAACTTAGGATTGATTATTGTTGATGAAGAACACGAAACATCGTACAAGCAATTTGAGCCTTCTCCACGGTATCATGCACGTGATACAGCAGTTGTATTAGCACATCAGCACAAAGCAAAAATATTGTTGGGTTCTGCAACGCCATCGGTAGAAAGCTATTTCAATACACAAAACGGTAAATATGGTTTGGTTGAATTGAATAGGCGATTTGGGAATGTTCAACTACCAAAAATCGAGTTGATAGATATCAAAGAAAAACATCACAAAAAAAAGATGAACGGTCATTTTTCTGATCGTTTGTTAACATTGATTACTGAAGCATTAGAAAATAAAGAACAAGTAATTTTATTTCAAAACCGTCGAGGATTTTCACCAGTTGTAGAATGTACAACCTGTGGCGTCTCGCCGCAATGTCCGAATTGTGATGTGAGTTTGACCTTTCATAAATACAGAAGTGAATTAAAATGTCATTATTGTAATTACCAACGCGCAATGCCAAATAGTTGTGCCGCATGTGGAAGTAATACCTTAGACACTAAGGGATTTGGGACTGAGCAAATAGAGTTGGAATTGAAAAAAATATTTCCAGATCATGTTATTGGAAGAATGGATTTAGATACCACGCGCGGTAAACATGGATATCAAAAAATAATTGGCGCATTTGAAGCAAGAGAAATTGATGTATTGGTGGGAACACAAATGCTATCTAAAGGATTGGATTTTGACAATGTTTCTTTAGTTGGAGTTTTAAATGCCGATAATATGCTAAACTTTCCAGATTTTAGAGCTCATGAACGTAGTTACGACATGATGGTTCAGGTTTCTGGTAGAGCAGGAAGAGCTAAAAAGCAAGGAAATGTAGCGATTCAAACCTTCAATCCATACCATCAAATATTGCAACAAGTTTCTACCACTAACTATGCAGAAATGTATAAAGAACAATTGCAAGAACGTTGGCAATATCATTATCCGCCGTATTATAGGTTGATAAAAATCACCTTAAAACACAAAGATTTTATCAAGGTTGATAGCGGGGTTAATTGGTTAGCAAAAGCCTTGCAAAACGTATTTAAAGAAAATGTGTTAGGGCCAACAGCTCCTGTAGTTTCTAGAGTTCGAAATCAATATATTAAAAACATTACAATTAAGATTCCGCCAAAACAAAACTTAGCGGAGACTAAAAAGCAATTAGAGAAGATAAAAACTACGTTTCAGTCTGTAAGCGATTTTAGACCTATTCGTTTCATTACTGATGTGGATAGTCAGTAAATAGAGTTCAGTAATCAAAAGTGTTTTTGAGTAAGAAATTTAGTTTAAGGTCAATATTTTTTTTAATCTAATTCGGTGTCTATTAGTAATGTTTTTCCACTAGTTTTTTTTCGAAGCCATTAACTGAATATGGAAACATATAAAACTTAAAGTTACATGCAACTTTTTACTAAGTGCTCTATACCGAAACTTGTACCAACTAAAAAATCAATTACATTTTTTCTGCTAGTCTCTATAGTCTATTGAGCATAAGAAATACTTGTTGTGAGCAACAAAATTAAAGTAAATTAGCAGCAATCATCATTCTCTTAATACGTTGATGTGCTTTCTTTTTAGAACCATTCAGTATTGAAAAAGGTAATATAATAAGTAATTGAATAATTTTAAAATATTGTAATATTCTTTTCATTTAATATATGCTTTAATACCTTGGACACATCCAACGTTTTTATTTTGCTTAAACAAAGGTGGAGTTTCTAAGTGTAGTTTTCAATTTTTTGTGAAGTATAGGCCTTTATTTGGGAAGTTGGACAGCGGAAGCCTCAAGATTTAGTATTTATGGGAAAAAAAAGATATTTTTTTAAACCTCAAGCAACCTTTATTAAAGATTTGTAGTCTATATATTTGTAAGACATTTAAAACTCAACAATCCGGATTGAAAATTATACCATTGCATAATCAAACGAATCAGCTAATAGCTGATGCCATACAACAAAAGAGAGATGCGCAACAAAAGTTGTTTGCTCAGTATTCTCCTAAGATGTTGGGAGTGTGCAGGCAGTATGTTAAAGACATTCATCATGCAGAAGATTTGATGTTGTCGGGGTTTTTAAAAGTTTTTACAAACCTTTCTAAGTTTAAAAATGAAGGAAGTTTTGAAGGTTGGATTCGCAGAATCATGATAAATACATGTATATCGTATTTGCGCAAAAAGAATCCAGTTCAGTTAACAGATCAAGATTATGTGTTTAATGACCAAGCAACACAAAGTTTAGAGTCAACTGAGGTAGAAGATATACAAAAAATGATAGATGGGTTGCCGATTGGTTACAAAATGGTATTCAATTTATATGCAGTAGAAGGGTACAAACATGCTGAGATAGCCAGCGAATTAGGAATTACGGAGAGTACTTCTAAATCGCAATTATTTAAAGCAAGAAAATGGCTGCAAGCTCAGTATTTACAATTAAATAAAACAGCAAATGGAGACAAATAAAATAGATAAAATTGTCAAAGATTCGTTGCAGTCAAGAACAATTCAGCCATCAAGCTCTGCTTGGGAGCGTCTAAGTGATCAATTAGATGTGGTTGAACAGCCAAAGCGAATCAATTGGTTTAAATATGCAGGATATGCGGCAAGTGTACTACTAATCATTTCAGTAGCTTTTTTTATGAATAGCAATGATGCTTCTAATGAAATTACGCCAACAGAAATAGTTACAAAGCCAATTGTTGATCCGAATGATTTGGTAAAACCAAATTTTAAATCAGTTGTTCCTGTAGAAACTGTAATTGTACAAGCTGAGAAGCCTACAGAAAAAAAGTCTGTTATTTCTAACAAAGGAGCGATAAAGAAATCTCCAACTAAAAAATCGACAGATATAAAGTTTTCTAATGTTGTTATAAAGAGTTCAAGCATTGTAATAGCAGAACATAAGCAGGTTGATAAAAAGAAAGCCAAACAGTTGTCAACAACAAGAATTAAAATTGATAGCGATGCCTTGTTATTGGCCGTAACAAGTGATAAAGAAAAGAAAGAAGTGAAGTCAACAGGGATTGTAATTCCAGATGCTTCGAAGAAATTATTGACTAAAAGTAGAATACAAATAAATAGTGACGCTTTGTTATATGCAGTTTCTAATCCAACTAAAGATATTAGCGAATACTATAAAAAGTATAATATTAATAGAGATGAAGTCTTGAAAAACATCCAGAAGGAGTTGCAGAAAATGAATTTAAAAATAGATGCATCCACTTTATTAACTGATGTAGAAAAAACCATTGACGAAGAAACTTTTAAAAGAAGTTTTATGCAAGTAGTTAAAGGGAAAGTTACAGGGTTAGCAGCAGCTTTTGCAAACAGAAACAACTAAAAAAGCACAATTTCAAACCAAAAAATAACGTTTAATTTAAAGATATTTAACATGAAAAAAATACTACTAATACTAGTGTTGTTTTGTACAACTATTGCCTTTTCTCAAGAGAAGAATTTTGAAGACGAGGTGCTGAAAATCTCAAAGAGAATAGAATTAATTACCAAAACAGAGAAAGCAAGTTTAAAAGAAAAGATTGAGAAAATTAATAGGCAGTTAGAAGTTAAAGAAATTACTTCAGAAGAGGCACAAAAATTAAAAAAGGAAGCGGCAGAATTTCATGCTAAAATTATAGCAGATAAAGTAGCTGTAGAGGAAGGGAAGTTGCAATTATTGGTGCAAGATAAAGCCAATGGTAAAATTAAAAGTAAGAAGCTAACCGATGATGAGTTTTCTGATGAAGGAACTTTTTCTATAGGAAGAAAAACATTTAGAGTTCGGGTAAGAGATAATAAAAACCATTATGTTAATTGGAAAAACCGTGAGGCAAGATGGAAGCGTAGAGGAAAAAGAAACAGAAATACAACCACACAATTTGTGTTTGCAATGGGAGTAAATAATGTATTGGTTGATAATCAATCTTCTTCATTAGAGAATTCGAATTATAAATTTTGGAAGTCGCATTTTTATGAAGTGGGTTGGACCTGGAAAACCAGAATGGATAAGGAAGCTTCTAAGTTATATTTTAAATACGGAGTTTCATTCTTATGGAATAATTTACGCCCAGAAAACAATATGTATCATGTTGTTAATGGTGATAACACAGATTTAGTAGTGCATTCAGAAAAACTAGATGAAAATAGATTGCGTCATGTGCAAATGAATTTTCCAGTCCATTTTGAATGGGATTTTTCTAGAAACGGAGAATATTCTGATGGGACTAAAAGAGACAGGACAAATCAATCTGTGCGTTTAGGAATAGGAGCTTTTGCAGGATTTAAATTAGGAACTAGACAGTATATAGAATATTCAGATATCAATGGTGTAAAAGTAGAGGAGTTGCAAAAAGACAATTTTAATATGAATGTATTTAATTACGGATTAAGTGCTTATGTTGCTTACCAAAACACAGGTTTTTATGTAAAGTATGATATGAATTCACTGTTTAAAAATACAGAAGTTAAAAATATCTCTCTAGGTGTACGATTTGACTTTAATTAGAAATTCCATTATTCATTAATACAATAAACAAAGCGAAATGTTTTACATTTCGCTTTGTTGTTTTTCTTCCCATTCTTTACGCATATCTGTTGATAATATTCCTGTTCCATCATGTCTCCAACCTGGTGGTTTTAAAACATATTTAATTCTATTTACAAGACTTATTCTAGAAGTAAATGCATCTTTAAACATATAAAACCATTCTAAAAATGCAATTTTTACAGGATTGAAGGTTTCAATGTTTTTTACCAAACCATAGACTGGTTTTTCTACTTCTGGCTCAAACGTGCCAAACAGTTTATCCCAAATAATAAAGATACCTGCATGGTTTCTATCTAGATACTGCGGATTTGTTGCATGATGTACTCTGTGGTGGCTGGGCGTATTAAAAACTGCTTCAAACCATTTCGGTAATTTGTCAATCATTTCTGTGTGAATCCAATATTGATAAATTAAGCTGATAGACATTTGAACTAAAATTAGTACAGGATGAAAACCGATTAGTACCAACGGAATCCAAAAAATAAATGTATAAAAACTGCCAGACCAGGTTTGTCTAAGAGCAGTACTTAAATTGTATTCTTTTGATGAGTGATGTACTACATGACTAGCCCAAAACAATCTACTTTGGTGTGCAATTCTATGATTCCAATAGTACATAAAATCCTCTGCAAATAAAATCAATATCCAAGCCCACCAAGCAAACGAAATTTCAAATACATGAAATAGATTGTATATAAAATAGAAAACGACTAATACAGCTCCTTTAGTAAATAATCCAATAGCTACATTGCCTAATCCCATTGTAATAGAAGCTGCAGCATCTTTATATTTATAGTTATCCATTTTAACTTTTACGGTTAAAAGAACTTCAAGAATTACAGTGATGACAAAAAAAGGAATAGCATAATGTATTAAGTTTGGAAATTCTGGTATTTGCATAGATATAGAGTGTATTTTTGTACTCACAAACATAAATAAAAAATGTTTAGTTGTTGGTGTTTGGTTCTGAGTCGGTACTACTTTGAACATTTACCATTTTACTTTCAATATTATTTTTAATATTTCTGTTTTTAATCTAGTAATGTGTTCTTTTTTCTAATTAAAATCAGTACATTTGCAGCCTTAAAAATAATTTTAAACAATTAATTATGAATCATTACGAAACTGTTTTCATTTTGAATCCCGTTTTATCTGATACTCAGATAAAGGAAACAGTACAAAAGTTTAACGACTATTTGGTTTCTAAAGGTGCCGAAATGATTTCAAAAGAAGATTGGGGCTTAAAAAAATTAGCTTATCCAATTCAAAAGAAAAAAAGTGGGTTTTACCACTTGTTTGAGTTTAAAATGGCTGGAGAAGAAATTTCTTCATTCGAACTTGAGTTTAGAAGAGATGATAGCGTTATGCGTTATTTAACTGTTAAATTAGACAAACATGCTGCAGCTTGGGCTGAAAAGAGAAGAGCACGTGTAACATCTACTAAAAAATAAGATATGTCATCTATAGAACAACAAGCAAAAGGAAATAAGCAGGGAGAAGTAAGATACTTAACTCCGCTTGACATTGAAACCAAAAAAGAAGCAAAATACTGTCGTTTTAAGAAAAACGATATCAAGTACATCGATTTTAAAGATGCAGACTTCTTAATGTATTTAGTAAACGAACAAGGTAAAATTTTACCAAGACGTTTAACAGGAACATCATTAAAATACCAACGTAAAGTTGCAGTAGCTATCAAACGTTCTCGTCATTTAGCTTTAATGCCGTATGTTGGTGATATGTTAAAATAATAAAAGAAGAAGCATTATGGAATTAATATTAAGACAAGACGTAGAAAATATAGGTTTTAAAGATGATGTTGTAACTGTAAAGAATGGTTTCGGAAGAAACTTTTTAATCCCAAAAGGATATGCAGTACTAGCAACTTCTTCTGCTAAAAAAGTTTTAGCTGAAAACTTAAAGCAACGTGCTTTTAAAGAAGCTAAAATTGTTGAAGACGCTACTAAAATTGCTGACGCTGTTAAAGCATTAGAAATTAAAATCACATCTAAAGTTGGTACAGGAGACAAATTATTTGGATCTGTAAATAACATTGATGTTGCTGCAGCAATTGAAAAATTAGGAACAACTGTTGATAAGAAATTTATCAAAGTAGTTGGTGGATCTGTAAAAAGATTAGGAAAATACAATGCTACTGTAAGATTACACAGAGCAGTAGTTGTTGAAGTTACTTTTGATGTAATTGCTGAATAAGCAATTGTTAATAAGATGCTAAAAAAGAGTTTACTAGGAATAGTAAGCTCTTTTTTTTTGTGTTAATTTCGCAGGGAATTAACACAACAAATACAATGAGAAAAATAATTTTTATTTTGGCATTACTCCTGTCAGGAAGTTTAATGGCCCAAGTCACAACCTCTAAAGTTAAAGGGTTGGTAACAGATACTACAGGTGAAGCTATGATTGGAGCCAACATCGTAGCATTACATACTCCAACAGGAACAGTTTCTGGAACAACTGCTCAAATGAATGGTAGATATACATTATCTAACCTAAGAGTTGGTGGTCCATATACAGTAACTATTAGTTTTGTAGGATACAAATCAAAAAAAGTAACTAATGTTTTCTTGACATTAGGGAAAACCACAAACATTGATGCTGTTTTATCGGAAGATTCAAACACTTTAGAAGAAATAGTAATTAGTTCTGTAAAAAACACAGTGTTTAATAACGATAGAACTGGAGCGCAAACAAGTATTGGTAGCAAGGAACTGAAAAATTTGCCAACAATTTCTAGATCGGCTTCAGATTTTACAAGATTGGATCCAACAGCTTCTGGGGGCTCTTTTGGAGGTAGAAATGATCAATTTAATAATTTTACATTAGATGGCTCTATTTTTAACAATCCATTTGGATTGGATGCTGCAACTCCTGGAGGACAAACAGCTTCTCAACCAGTTTCTTTAGATGCGATCGACCAGATTTCTGTTTCAACAGCACCTTATGATGTTACATTATCAGGATTTACGGGGGCGTCTGTAAATGCAGTAACAAAAAGTGGTACAAATACTGTTTCAGGAACCGTTTATGGATATTACAGAAATCAAGATTTTACAGGAAGTAAAATTAAAGGAGAAAGTATTTTTGTTCCTCAATTAACACAATCTCAAGTTGGAGCAAGTTTTGGAGCGCCAATAATTAAAGATAAATTATTTGTTTTTGTAAATTTTGAAAAGGACAATAGATCTGATTTAGGGCAATCTTGGTTGCCAAATACAGGATCTGGAGCTATTAACGAATCTAGAGTTTTAAAAACTGATTTAGATGAGGTAAAAGCTGCATTAAAAGGAATTGGATACGATACTGGAGCTTATGAAGGTTTTACACATGATTCTAATAGTAAAAAAGGATTGATAAAGTTTGATTGGAACATTAATCAAAAACACCGTTTGGCTTTTGTTTACAATTTCTTAAATGCCTCTAGAGATGTGCCAGCACATCCAACAGCATTAGGATTTAGAGGGCCTAGTTCTCAAATCTTGCAGTTTGAAAATTCTGGATACCAAATTAATAACAACATAGATTCTTTCTTAATTGAATTGAATTCATCTTTCTCTGATAACATCACGAACATGTTCCAAGCAGGGTACACGCATTTTGATGATTACAGAAACCCTAAATCTGCACCAATGCCAGCATTTAGAATTCAAGATGGAAGTGGAGGGAATTATATCGTAGCTGGTCATGAGCCATTTTCTATAAATAATAGATTAGATCAAAAAGTATTTCAAATCACCAATAATTTAAATATTAGTAAAGGTAACCACAACTATACAATAGGTGTTTCTTTTGAGAAATTTGAGTTTGATAACTCATTTAATTTAGGAACTTATGGTTTAGGTGATGCTAGAGGGTATGTAGGTGCATTTTTTGGAGATTTTGCAGATATGGCAGCTTTTAGAGGCGGTATTGCAAATGGTTTATTAGCAGATGCAATGGCAAATGCTAAAAGCATTTTTGATGATAAAAATGCTAACAACTCTTGGGCATTAGCAGAAACTAATGTAGGTCAGTTTGCTTTTTATGTTCAAGATGAATGGAATGTAAATGATAATTTCAAATTATCTTACGGAATTCGTTTTGACAAACCATTATTCTTTGATTCAGCAGAAAAGGCACAAAACGTAATTGACTTCCCTGGTAATTATTATGATCCTAGTGTTCCTTATACAGATCCATCAACAGGAGAATCTGTGTTTTTTGATTCAACACAAATGCCTAATAATGACTTTTTAATTTCACCTAGAGTTGGGTTTAATTGGGACGTTAATGGAGATAATACTTTACAATTACGTGGAGGTTCAGGTCTATTTACTGGACGTTTCCCGTTTGTATGGCTAGGAAATCAAATTGGAAACCCTAATATTTGGTTTTACCAAGTTGTTGATCCTGATTTTAAATTCCCACAAGTATGGAGAACAAGTTTTGGTGCTGATATGAAGTTAAAGAACGGAACTGTTTTAACAACTGACTTATCGATTACTAAAGATATCAATGGTGCCCATGTTCAAAACTGGGGATTAAAAGCACCTACAGGAATATTGAATGGTGTTGATAATAGACCTGTTTACACTGCTGGTGATAAGGGGAATAATGCATATGTTTTTACAAATTCTGATAAAGGAAGATCAATTAACGCCTCTTTTAAAGCGCAGAGAACTTTTGATAATGGATTCTATTTAATGGGAGCATATAATTATTTGAATTCTAAAGACGTAAATTCAATTGAAGCTGAAATTACTGGTGATGCATTTGCATTTAATCCAGTAACAGGAAATGCAAATTCTGATGTACTAGCCTTTTCTAAATATGGAGACACTCACAGGTTTATTGGTGTTGCTTCACAAACATGGAATTATGGAACAAATGATAAGTGGACTACAACAGTATCATCTTTTTATGAATTAGCTAAAGGAGGACGTTTTAATTATACATATGCAGGAGATATCAACGGAGATGGATCAAACTTAAACGATTTATTATATGTACCAACTTCAAGTGAAATTGGACAAATGCAGTTTAGTGGTGCTGGTGATGGAGCTGCTTTTGATAAATTTATTTCACAAGATGATTATTTAAGTGGACGAAGAGGTCAATATGTTGAACGTTATGGTGCATTAGCTCCTTGGAGAGGGAAAATGGATATCAAGTTCATTCAAAATTTAAAGTTAAAGAACAATAACTCATTAGAGTTCTCAATTGATGTTTTAAACTTCGGAAACTTGATTAATTCTAATTGGGGATTAGTACAACAGCCAGATGCAGTTCAGCCAATTGGTGTGTCTGTAGATAATACAGGAACTCCAACTTATAGTTTTAATTCTAATCTTAAAGAGACATTTGTATATGATGCAGGTTTACTTTCAAGATGGCAAATGCAATTTGGATTGAGATATAGTTTCTAATTCAGGTTTTATTATAGATATTTGAACCGCCTAATTTTTAGGCGGTTTTTTTATTTTTTAAAATACATTACTTCAATAACAGAACACATGAAATATAGACAATTGACCAAAGAACAGTTTGAATCTTTACACCAAGAGTTTGCTACCTTTTTAGCGACACAAAGTATTGATGTAGAAGAGTGGAAACAATTGAAAAAAGAAAAACCACAAGTTGCAGAAGATGAAATGAATGTTTTTTCTGATGTTGTTTGGGATGATGTGTTAACCAAAACAGCATATTTAGAACATTTTTCTAAACAAAGCATCAATTTGTTTAAATGTAATGAAAAGGAGGTTCACCGAATTTTTGTGAAAATTAATAAAGACATAGACCTTTTAGACCAAGAAGGATTTGAATGGTTGCTATCAAATCCAACAGATGAAAAAGTTGAATATTTTACGGGTACAAAACCCTATTCTGAAGAAAGAAATGTAGAATTGTTTGATTTAATTGAAAAAGGAAGTGCCATTGCAAAAGGAGAATTGTACGAGTACTTTAATAGATTAACTTCTAAGTAAATCAATTGTCATTCCCGTGAAAACGGGAACCCATTTTGAGAAGATTGTAGGCTTATATTTATGAGATTTCTCGATTACGATCGAAATGACAATGCATTTAATAATGTATCAGTTCCAATACTTGCAACATCTTTTATGACTGTTAAGTTTGAAAATTGATTTTCAGTAATTGAAGGTTTAGGATCGATAAAATAAATTGGAATGTTGGGTTTGGTATAGTTTATTAAACTTGCAGCTGGATATACTTGCATAGAAGTTCCGATAATAACTAATATATCTGCTTCTAAGGTGATTTCTGCTGCTTTCTCTAACAACGGAACATCTTCTCCAAACCAAACAATATGGGGTCTTAATTGTGAGTTTTCTTTACACAGATCACCTAAAACCAAATCTTCTTTCCAAGGATACACCAACTCTGGGTTTTTAGTACTTCTTACTTTTAATAATTCGCCATGCAAATGAATAATATGAGAACTTCCTGCTTGTTCATGCAAATTATCTACATTCTGAGTAATGATCTGCACATTAAAGTCCTTTTCTAAAGCGACCAAGTTTAGATGCGCTTTGTTGGGCTTTACGGTATGTAATTGCTTTCTGCGTTGGTTGTAAAAATCCAATACCAGTGCTGGGTCATTATAAAATCCTTGTGGTGAAGCAACTTCCATAATATCGTGTCCTTCCCAAAGACCATCTGCATCTCTAAAGGTTTTAATTCCGCTTTCCGCAGAAATTCCCGCACCAGTTAACACAACTAAATTTTTCATGTTTGATATTTTAAGCTAAAATATGATTTTTATGGTATGTTTGTAAAAAGCAATTGAGGTGTATGATTGATACTGATTTTTTAGAGTACTTAGAAGACTTTGTTACTGACAAGCGAAAAGCAACTTTTCAAAAGGTTTTAGACGAAAGAACAAAGCACTTTACCGTTGTGTTAGAAGATATTTATCAACCTCATAATTCTAGTGCTGTGGTAAGAACCTGCGATATTTTTGGAGTGCAAGATGTGCATGTAATTGAGAATAAATATTCGAGTAAAGTTTCTAGATATGTAGCCAAAGGATCTCAAAAATGGCTAGACATTAAAAAGTACAATCAGGCGGCAAATAATACACAAAATTGTTTAGACACACTAAGAAATGATGGTTATCAAATCATTGCAACAACGCCACATAATGAATCTTGTTATTTGCATGAATTTGATATTACTAAGAAATCAGCCTTTGTTTTTGGAGTAGAAAAAGACGGAGTTTCTGAATACACCATGAAACAAGCTGATGGTTTTTTAAAAATACCGATGGTTGGTTTTACCGAGAGTTTAAATATTTCTGTAGCTGCGGCAATCATCTTACAAGATATCACTACTAAATTAAGAGCTTCAAATATTCATTGGCAACTTTCTGAGCAAGAAAAAAAGCTATTGTATTTTGAATGGGTTCAGAAATCAATTAAAAGTATTGATAAAATTACAGAACGGTATCATTCAGAAGAACTTTAACTTATCTCTTTACATTTGCTTCGTACATGTCAATCCACTGCTGGGATGTCATTTTTCGAACCAATTCGCCAATTAATTCATACGGGATATCATCCATTTTTTTAAATCTGACACAACTTTTACCCATGTCTAATTTTCGTTTACAATGTTTTGGATATTCAGTTGTAAACCAGTTTAATAGTTCAGGATTTGCATAGATTCCCATATGATACAAGGCAACAAAATTCTTTTGAGAAGCAATATTCATAAAAGGTAATGGCAAAAAAGGGTCACAATGATAACCGCCAGGATACATTGAATGCGGAACCACATAACCCGGCATGTTATAATTTATTTGCTCTACAAATCCTTTAGGTAAGTTTTTAAGTATAACAGTTCTAAGTTTAGTAATTGCTTCTTTTCTATCTTCAGGTAATTGATTGATGTATTCATCCACAGAATTGGCGTTGTATTGCATAATAGAAATATTTGATTTACTAATTTATAAAAAATATATTCATTATTTTTATCAAATACATAGTTACTTTATGAAAGAAGTTATCAGCTACATTGAGAAAAAGGCAGATTGGAAACCAGAATTAGAAAAGCTTAGAGAAGCGGTGCTTTCTTGTGGACTGGAAGAAGCCATAAAATGGGGAGCGCCTGTGTATATGAACAAAGGCAAAAACATTCTCGGTTTATCTGCTTTTAAAAACTATGTTGGATTGTGGTTTTTTCAAGGAGGGACATTAAAAGATACTCGTAACTTATTAGTAAATGCTCAGGAAGGAAAAACGAATGCAATGCGCCAATGGCGATTTCATTCTATTGAAGAAATTAATTCACAATTGATTGTAGATTATATATTAGAAGCAATTGATAATCAAGAAAGTGGAAACATTATCAAGCCAAATAAAAAGAACGCTAAGCCTATTGTCATTCATCCGTTATTTCAAGAAGCATTAAGTGTAAATGATGTATTAACATCAAAATTTGAAGAGCTAGGCCTAACTAAAAAGAGAGAGTTTACAGATTATATCAACGAAGCAAAAAGA
>Ga0209395_1002565_pt1 | contig 23508 bp, 22 predicted proteins | sample GOMGulsemesocosm_3_FD_184635 | JGI IMG/M metagenome (GOLD analysis project Ga0209395, IMG submission 184635) | Methane-oxidizing microbial communities from mesocosms in the Gulf of Mexico - GOM9D Gulf of Mexico (SPAdes) (version 2) | ecosystem: Environmental > Aquatic > Marine > Cold seeps... | reverse complement strand
GATGTGAGGTCGATACTTTTTCTTTTGTCGTGGTGGTAGCAGTAATCTGAAAGCCCTGTTGAGCTAGGTTTAACGCTAATGGCAATCCGAGCCATCCACTACCGATAATTAGAATATTCTTAATCATATTTTTCCTGTGAAATAATTATGCAATATTGTTGCATAATTATTTGTCATGGTTATACTGAAGGTGTTGGCAATGTTGCCATAATATTAGTGTAAGATTAAGCAATGAACCAATACATATCTCTCATAAAGTATACCTCTAACCGACGACGATAAGCAGCTTTGTTTTACTCGTCGGTCTTTTCTATAGACCAATCCGTGATATCTTAAAAATACAGAATTAAAGTGAATCTATTAACATGATTAATATAGCAATTGTTGGTGCTAGTGGTTATACCGGTGCTCAGATGTGTCATTTGGTTGAACAACATAAAGGGCTAAATTTAACAGCGATCTATGTGTCTGAGAATAGCCTTGATAAACATCGTAATATCAATGAGCTTTACCCACACTTACTCAATAGTGTTTCCAAGCTTCTAGAGCCCTTGACTCAGCAGGCATTTGACACTATTTATGCAAATAATGATGGCGTCGTATTAGCAACTGGCCATGAAGTAAGCCATGACTTAGCGTTACAATTTTTAGAGGCTGGTTTAAGTGTCTTTGATCTTTCTGGAGCATTTAGATTTAAGGATGCTCAATACATCACTGACTATTATGGCTTTACGCATCAATACCCTGAACTGTTGTCTAAAGCGGTTTATGGTTTAGCTGAATGGAATGCTCAAGAGATTAAACAATCGAAATTAATTGCTGTTCCAGGCTGCTATCCCACCGCATCTTTGTTGGGCTTGAAACCTCTTAAAGTCAATGAATTACTCGATGAGTCGCAATGGCCAGTAATTAATGCTGTGAGTGGTGTGACTGGCGCTGGCAGAAAAGCATCAATGACTAATAGTTATTGTGAAGTCAGTCTTACGCCCTATGGCGTCTTAGGGCATAGGCATCAGCCTGAAATTACTACTCAGCTTGGCAATGAAGTGATTTTTACGCCGCACCTTGGAAATTTTAAACGAGGTATTTTGGCGACTATCACAGTGAAGTTAAAGAATACGGTTACCACTGAACAAGTTAACAATGCTTACCAGCGTTATCAACAAGAGCCTAAAATCCGTCTAAGAGGTGATATTTGGCCAAAAATTGATGATGTCGTTAATACTTCATTTTGTGATATTGCTTGGAAGTATGATGAGGATAGCCACCACTTAATCGTTGTTTCTGCAATTGATAATTTATTAAAAGGAGCGGCTGGACAAGGTCTGCAATGCATAGAAATTCATTATGGCTTGGAGGGGAAATCATGAATCAGCCACTGGTTATTAAAGTAGGCGGGGCATTATTAACCTGCGAAGATGGATTAGCGCAACTTTTTAATACGATCAGTCAATTAAAAAAGCAGGCAGTGTCAGTCATTTTAGTGCATGGCGGAGGTTGCTTAGCTGATCAATGGATTAATGATATGGGCCTTGCAAATAAAAAAATAGAGGGGTTACGTGTAACTCCTGCAAACCAAATAGACGTTGTAGTTGGCGCTTTAGCTGGCGCTGCCAATAAAAAATTAGTGGCCGCCGCTAAGACTAGCGCAATTAATGCCGTAGGCATTAGTTTATGTGATGGACATTTAGTGACAACAACTTACCTTGATGAAAAATTGGGATTTGTAGGCACTTGCATTGCTAATGAACGTGCGCTTTTAGATAGTTTGTTAGCTAGTGAATTCACCCCGATTATTAGCTCTATTGGTGATGACGGTGATGGGAATTTATTGAATGTAAATGCCGATCAAGCGGCACAGGTTATTGCTCAGCTAGTTAACGGTAAGTTGATTTTATTATCAGATGTGCCCGGTGTACTGGACGGCGATAAACAGCTTATTAATGTGTTAAACCGACAACATGCACAACAGCTGATTGCCGACAATGTCATCATTGGCGGTATGAAAGTAAAGGTAAACACTGCATTTACTACTGCTGAGTCATTACAAGACTCCATTGTTATTGCAAGTTGGAAGTCACCCTATGATTTACTTGATTTTGTTAATGGCGGCCATTGCGGCACGCTGATACAACCATAATATAAAACGGAAATTTAATATAAATGAATAATTTAAAACATTTGCTGAGCTTAAAAGATTTAACGCAAGAGCAGTTACTTGGTTTATTAGCGTTAGCTAAAAAAGTAAAGGCGAATCCTCAAGATTATAATCAGGCGCTTGCTGGTAAAAGTATTGTAACTTTATATGAAAAACAATCACTTAGAACACGTATAACCTTTGATGTCGGTATTGCAAAACTTGGCGGTCATAGTGTGTATTTAGATCAAAATAATGGCGCGTTGGGTAAACGTGAATCTGTCGCCGATTTTGCCAAAAATATTTCATGTTGGGCCGATGGTATTGTGGCTAGAACTTTCAGTCATAAAACGTGTGAAGAACTCGCTGAGTTTGGCAACGTACCCGTGATTAATTCTTTGAGTGATATGTATCACCCGTGTCAGGCATTGGCTGATTTCTTAAGTTTAAGTGATCAGTTTGATGATTTGAGCCAAATAACATTGGCGTATATCGGCGATGGCAACAATGTCACTAACTCATTGATGTACGCCGCAGCAATTTGTGGATGTGACATGGTTGTTATTTGTCCTCAAGGATGTTTTCCAGATGGTCAAGTTGTATTAGAAGCACAGGCATTGGCTTTACACCACGGTGGTTCACTGACATTAAGTAGTGATCCTGCAGCTGCAAAAGGTGCCAATGCTATCTATACGGATACTTGGATTTCGATGGGAGATAACATTGAATATAGCGATATTAAGGCAAAATTTTCGCCGTATCAGGTCAATCAAGCGATGATGGATACACTAGATATTAATTACTTTATGCATTGCCAGCCTGCACATATTGATCAAGAAGTTACGCAAGAGGTGTTTGATGGTGAAAAGTCATTAGTATTACAGCAGGCAGAAAACAGAATGCATGCTCAAAATGCGGTTCTGATTACGCTTCTTAGTGAATAAACAAAAAATATAATTATAAAAATTAACCTTAGCAAAGAGGAATAGTCATGGCAGCACTATGGGGTGGACGTTTCACCGAAGCAGCAGATGATAGATTTAAAAAATTTAACGATTCACTACGGTTTGATTATAGGCTTGCCAAACAAGATATCATAGGATCAATTAGTTGGTCTCGTGCACTGGTTGAAGTTAATGTGTTAACCGTTGATGAGCAACAAAAACTAGAGATTGCTTTGAATGAATTGGCTGACGAGGTGGCTCAAAATCCACAACACATTTTAACGAGTGATGCCGAAGATATTCATAGTTTTGTCGAATCAAAACTGATTGAGAAAGTTGGTGATTTAGGTAAAAAGTTACATACAGGTCGTAGTCGTAATGATCAGGTCGCAACGGATCTTAAGTTGTGGTGTAAAGAACAGTCTGTAGAGCTGTCTGCATTGCTTGTAGGTTTGCAACAAGCCTTATTAAGTTTGGCGGAGCGAGAGCAATCAACTGTCATGCCTGGCTATACGCATCTGCAGCGTGCTCAGCCTATTAGCTTTGGTCATTGGTGTTTAGCATATGTGGAAATGTTTGATCGTGATTTAAGTCGAATGCGAGATACAACTGAGCGGTTAGATCGCTGTCCTCTTGGATCTGGTGCACTGGCGGGCACGGCATATCCCATAGATAGACACGCTTTAGCGCGAGATTTAGGATTTAAGCAAGCCACGCAAAATAGTCTTGATGCCGTTTCAGATCGTGATTATGTATTAGAGTTATTAGCCGATGCAAGCTTATCGATGATGCATTTGTCGCGCATGGCAGAAGACTTGATTTTCTACAATTCTGGCGAAGCTGGTTTTATTGAATTAGCAGACAATGTGACCTCAGGATCATCATTAATGCCGCAAAAGAAAAACCCAGATGCATTAGAATTGATTCGTGGTAAAACAGGCCGTGTATTTGGTTCATTAAGTGCCATGATGATGACTTTAAAAGCATTACCATTAGCCTATAACAAAGATATGCAAGAAGATAAAGAAGGCTTGTTTGATGCCCTAGATAACTGGGGTGACTGCTTAGCGATGATGGCTATGGTGCTTACAGGGTTAAAAACTAATAAAACTCGTATGTTAGCTGCCGCCCAACAAGGGTATGCTAATTCAACTGAGCTGGCGGATTATTTGGTGTCTAAAGATATTCCGTTTAGAGAGGCGCATCATATTGTTGGTGAGGTCGTAGTCTCGGCTATTGCTCGTCAAGTTGCACTTGAAGACTTTACGCTTGAACAACTTAAAGTCTTTTCTGATGTAATTGAGTCTGACGTTTATCAACACCTTACAATAGATGCTTGTTTAGCTAAGCGTGAAGTGCTTGGAGGTACCTCATTGTCTAGCGTGATGTCAGCATTAGCAGACCAGCGTATTGATATCAAACAGCAAGCAATAGCTGGGGAAGTGGTTGGCAGTACAAGTGAAGGGCAGATGCAAAATGCAATGGGCTCTGTACGGTTAAGGTTGAACGCTCATAAAGCAGAATTAATGAATGTAAGGCATGCAAAACTATCTGATGTCGATGCTATTACAGCCATTGTTAATTATTGGTCTGATGAAGGTGAAACCTTGCCTCGAACCCGGTTTGATATCCTCAACAGCATTTTGGATTTCTCGGTTGCGCTTAATGAGGACGAAATTGTTGGTTGTGCCTCTTTATATATTTATGGCACTGGGCTCGCAGAGATTCGCTCTGTTGGCATTGAGCGTAATAATCAAGGTGTAGGACAAGGCAAGGCGCTTATTGATCATATGTTACTTAGAGCCCAAGAATTAGAACTTGAACGCGTTATTGTATTAACGCGTGTGCCCGAGTTCTTTAAAAAACATGGATTTAATGAACTTGAAAAAGAAACACTGCCTGAAAAAGTGATTAAAGATTGTGATGGTTGTCCTAAGCAGCAGGCTTGTGATGAAGTTGCCATGGAGTTTAACGTGATGTAATTATCGTGCTGAAGATAAAAATAAAAGGCGCCAATCGCGCCTTTTTACGTTTAATTAAAAAATATCATCCTCAAATTGATCTTCAATAGTGTTATCAGCAGAGAGTCTTTGCGATGACGAATCAACGTATGTGGTTGGTTGAGTGCCATCAATAAAATATTCAAATCGTGAAGTATGATCAGTTTTAGTCGTTAACAACCCAGTTCTAATATCGATGCGAACTGTTTTAATTTTAGGAGGCACTACCTTTTGCACTTCGGAAAAATCTCGTAGTGCGACGTCCATGAAATAAACCCAAGCCGGCATTGCACTTTTAGCACCAGATTCGGCGCCTTTTATTTGTGTTTTACCAAGATTTCTGTTTGGTCTAGTACGGCCAAGTACGCGTGATGGGTTATCAAAGCCAATCCATGTACTGGCGACTAGATGCGGACTAACGCCGGAAAACCATGCGTCTTTTGAATCATTGGTCGTCCCTGTTTTTCCGCCTATATCTTTGCGCTTAATAGTGTTGGCAACGCGCCATGCGGTACCAGACCAACCGGTCTTTTTAGACCAATTGCCACCACCTGTAATCACACTGCGCATCATTTCATTAACTAAAAATGCATTCTGCTGACTGATAACGCGTGGAGCCAGGTGGTCTTTATCAACTGAACATTGCTCAGTGAGCTCAGCTGCCTCAATTGGATTTCCATCATCGGGGGCTAGTGTTACAGCTTGCTCACATTGGTGACAAGCAATTAAAGGGTTAGCAAGTTCAATCAACTCATCGTTTAAACCAGTGATACGCTCAATGAAATAAGGCGTCACTAAAAATCCGCCATTGGCAAAGGTAGCATACCCTGTTGCTGCCTCTAATGGAGTGAGAGAAGCAGAGCCTAATGCCAGTGACTCACCGATAGGTAACTCGTCTTTCAGAAAGCCAAATTTGGTCATATGATTAATCGTTGCTCTGATCCCTAATTTTTGGATCAGCTTAACTGACATGACGTTTTTCGATTGTGATAAACCTAGGCGTAATCGTGTCGGACCGTTGTAAATGGGCGGTGAGTTTTTAGGGCGCCATGCCGAGCCTTGTGATTGATCCCACTGAGTAATAGGTACATCATTAATTATGCTTGCTAAGGTAAAATCACGCTCCATAGCGAACGAGTATAAAAACGGTTTAATGTTAGAGCCAATTTGGCGTTTGGCCTGTATTACACGATTAAATTGACTTTTATTAAAATCGAAGCCGCCAATAATAGCGCGCATAGCGCCGTCATATGGGTCGAGTGAAATGAGAGCACTACTTACCTCAGGAATTTGAGATAGATGCCATATACCGTCCCGATTGATGACACGAATGACGTCACCACGCGCGACAATATCACTGCTCAATTTTGGTGCTGATCCTTGATGGCTATCATCGATAAAAGGACGAGCCCACTTCATTTGATCCCAACTGACTATAATAGACTCACCAGTGGAAAGCACAGCTTGAAAGGACTGCTCCTCAATTAAGGTCACAATAGCAGGCTTTAAAGAACGTACATCACGCAGCTTTCGAATATTATTGGCAATGAGTGTGTTTGTATCATGCTGGCTAGACTCATCATCATTTTGTAATGTGAGGATTAATGCCTCAATATCTATTTGTTGCTCAGGGCCACGGTAGCCATGGCGTAAGTCATAATTTAAAATGTTGGTAGCAACAGCAGACTGTGCAGCACTTTGAAGGTGAGATGGAACCGTAGTGTAAACATTGAATCCAGAAGAATATGCTGCTTCGCGGCCATAGGTTTCAACCATATGCGCACGAACCATTTCACCAAGGTATGGGGCATATAATTCTATCTTAGCCCCATGACGCTTTCCGGTAATAGGTGCATTAAATGCAACGTCATATTGCTCTTTTGTAATAAATTTCAGATCATGCATACGTTTTAGCACGAGATTTCTACGCGCTTTGGCACGAGTTGGCGAACGTATTGGGTTGAGTGATGATGGTGCCTTAGGTAAACCTGCAATCACTGCAATCTGTGCCAACGTGAGTTCATTGACTGTTTTTCCATAGTACACTTGAGCAGCAGCGCCAACGCCAAATGATCTATGCCCTAGAGGAATTTTATTTAAGTAAGCTAATAAAATCTCATCTTTAGTGAGTTCTTGCTCAATATTCCAAGCTAGAAAAACTTCACGAATTTTGCGAATGAAAGTTTTTTCTCTCGTTAAGAAATAATTACGGGCGACTTGTTGGGTAATTGTACTAGCACCCTGGCCTTTTTTCCCCGTGACAATGAGATTAATGGCAGCACGAACGATACCGATAGGATCAATACCTGGGTGTTGGTAAAATCGAGAATCTTCGATGGCTAAAAATGCTTGCTGCATTGTTACAGGCACTTCATCGAATGTTAACGGGATACGTTTTTTCTCTCCATATTGAGAGATAAGTTTACCGTCTTGAGAGTATACTTTTAAAGGCGTTTGCAGCTTAAACTCTTTGAGTTTTTTAGCATCAGGTAACCCTGGAGATAAATAAAGGTAAAGCGATATTAATGATACAATACCCAGTAGGCTACCAATTAAACTCGCTTTTAGAATCCATTTTAAAAATTTCAACAAGACTACCTATATGTTAAGAAAAGAGATGTACTTTATTTGAACGCTATTATAAAGCTAATTTAGGCGAATGGTTAGCAAAATGACCGTTATATCCTAAAATGAAGTAATAGTACCTTCTTGTAATTAACGACAGATTAATCAAACACTATATCTTTGTATCGAATGTTGATATAAATAGTTATAAATTATTATTTTAAACTCCTTAATACGGCTAACTTATATGCTTTCAACGTTTATGAAATCTAAAGCAACAAAAATAATCGGTGTTGATATTGGTTCCAATACAATAAAGGCTGTTTTGTTAAGTAAATCGGGTAACGGCTATAAAGTCGAAAATATAGCGTCTTTGCCGTTGCCACGAGGCCTGGTAGTTGACAATACGATTACAGATTTAGAAGCTGTTGGTAACATTGTTACTAAAATTAAAAAGAAGTTTGCAAAGTCTGGTGCAAACCTTGCCGCAGCGGCAGTTTCTGGATCTGGCGTTATTTTGAAAACAATCTACATGAATGCCGTTAAAAATGATGAAGAACTAGAATCTCAAATTGAAATTGAAGCTGAGAATTTAATTCCTTATCCATTAGATGAAGTCAGTATTGATTTTGAAATCATTCAAAAAAATGAAAACAGTGAAGATAAAATAGATGTGCTGTTGGTTGCTTCTCGTACAGAGTTAGTACAGGCTAGAGTTCAGGCATTAGAATTTGCTAAGTTACAAGTTAAAATTATTGATGTAGAAGGATATGCATTAGGACGAGCTAGCGCATTAATAAAGCATCAACTCTCAGATGAGCAACATCAGCAACCAGTGGCATTAGTTGATGTTGGTGGTTCGATGTTAACGGTTGCTGTTGTGATAGGTGGAAAAACTGTTTTTGTAAAAGAGCAAGCGTTTGGTGGTGAGCAATATACGCAAGCCATAGTGTCTTATTATGGGATGGATCACAATGAAGCTGAACTGGCTAAAGTCAATGGTGACCTCCCTAGAAATTACGCATTTGAAGTGTTGGCACCATTTCAAACGTCACTCATACAGCAAATCAAACGAACATTACAAATGTATGGCAGTACTAAAGGAAGTGGTGAAGTCACTCAAATTTTATTATCAGGCGGATGTACAGGTATTGAGGGACTAGAACTGGCTATCGAAGAGGAATTAAGCATTCCATGCACTTTATCGAAGCCTTTTTTACACTGTGAAGTAAATAAAAATATAGATTTTGATCAGCTCAATAAAGACGGCGCGCAATATATGATAGCCGGCGGTTTAGCCTTGAGGAACTTTACATAATGGCAAATATAAATTTACTCCCCTGGCGTGAAGAAGCAAAGCTACGCAAGCAAAATGAATTCAATATGTTTGCTGGCTTTGCATTATTGGTTGGAATCCTATGTGCCATCGTATTGTCGATGATGTTAGACAGTGAACTAGCACTTCAGTCGAGCAAGAGTAAATATATACAGGCTGAAATCTCCATTATCGATGGGAAAATCAGAGAGATTAAAGCGCTAAGAAAAGCGAAGTTAGATCTTAAAAAACGAATGGATTTAATTGAGCGGCTCCAAAATGCACGAAGTTTATCTACGCATTTATTAGATTCTTTAGCTAAACTTATGGCTCCAGGTGTGTACTTAGAAAGTGTGCAGCGACGTGATAATACATTATGGATAGAAGGGCTTACAGAGTCTAATAATCACTTAGCTAATATGTTAAGAAATTTTGAGAACTCTCAATGGTTTAAAGACCCATTAGTCAAACAGATTGATTTACAGAAAAATAGTTTAAGACAATTGAATAAGTTTTCCTTGCGAGTAGATATTAACTCCAACATTGAGCAAAGGGCTAAATAATGAAGATTGATTTTTCAGAGCTACAATCTGTCGATCTCGACCTGAAATATTCAGGTTCCTGGCCACCTCTGGTAAAGGGTATTGCCTACGTTATTGTTTTCTTAATGACGATGCTTTTTGCCTATTATTTTGTTCTCAGCAATCAAATGACTGATCTAACAGATGGTTCTGAATTACATGAAAAATTAAGATATGATTATGAATCTAAACACCGTTTAGCATATAACTTAGAAGCCTATCAGCAGCAAATGATTGAACTTGAGGTTCAATTGGCTCAAATGTTGAAAAAATTACCAGCTACCCATGAAACACCAGGCATGTTAGATGACATTACGTTCATTGCAACGTCATCGGGTTTGCGTATTTCAACAATCAGATGGGGCAATGAGGTTGAAGAAGAATTTTATACTGAACTGCCATTGTATATTGATGTAACAGGAGATTATCATCAACTAGGTAAGTTTGTCAGTGATGTAGCAAAATTGCCACGTATTGTTAGTTTGCATGAGTTTGAAATTAAAAAAGTACCTAATGCACAATTAGCATTTCATATCGTTGCAAAAACTTACCGTTATAAGGGGAAATAATGTTTCGATTAATGTATTTTTTGATAACATTGATATTATTGTCGGGATGTGAGACTTCGATGCAAGACACAAAAGACTTTGTGACTTCTGTCAAACAGTCTAAAGGGATTGCTATTGAGCCGCTCCCCGTACCTTTGACTTATGAACATTATGTTTACAGTGCGAGCTTTAGTCGCAGCCCTTTTGAGGCGCCCCAACAAGAATTGACGCTTGATGTTATTAGTCAAAATCGTGACTGTTTGCAACCAGATATTAATCGCCGTAAATCATTGCTTGAAGCCAATGCGTTGGATAATTTAATTATGCGCGGTACTATAGGGACTCCGGACGAATTTTGGGCATTAATTCAAACCAATGAAGGTGAAGTTTATAAAGTTAAAAAAGGTAGTTATATTGGTTTATTTCATGGCAAGATCACGCAAGTGAGTGAGCAACAAATTGAACTGACAGAAATAGTGCCTGATGGCTCAGGGTGCTGGGTAGAGCGTCAAAACTCTCTATCATTACATAGTGATGCTTAGTTTGAGTCATTATTATACATTATCGGATTCGCCAAGGAGAATAATGGTGTCCATTAATCAAATGCTAATACGCGGTTTATTATTATTGATGTTTCTTCCATTCTTAGTGCAAGCTAAGGATTTAGTCGATGTACAGTTTACTGAATTACCTAATAGTCAAGTAAAGATCGATTTCATCTTTGACGATAAAGTTGTTGTGAACAGTGCTCAAGTGATTGCTGAACAACGTCAAATACTCATTGATTTTGGTGAGGTCGACAATGAACTTGAGTTAGACTTAATACCCAAAAATAACTTAGGTATTGGCTCCTTAAAAACAAAATTTGTTAAAGGTCGATTGCAAATATCTATCGGCTTAAATCAGGATGTAGACCATCAATTAATAGCGGACAATAATCGTTATTCACTGTTCTTCAGTAGGAAGGAATTAGCGGAAACTCAAGATAGCATTGAGCCAGTCGTTGAGAAAAAGGTCGTTCAGAATCGACCTGTCCAAACTATCAATAGTATTGATTCTTTAGATTTTAAATTAGACCAACAACAACGTGGCGAACTCATTGTTAGAATGGCTAACCAGACAGTCTCTTCATTAGTTACCCAAAACGGTAGCAGGATTGAAATTAAATTTAAAGGCGCCTCTATATCAGAAGATAATCTATACACAATGGATGTCTTAGATTTTGCCACACCAGTACGAAGCTTTGAAACTTTCCGTGAAGAAGATGGTGTTTTAATTGTTGTACAAACACTTAAAGAATTTCAGTTTGAACACACCCAAATTGGTGAAAGCTTTGTATTGACAGTTTTTGAACCCCCTAAAGAGTCAATCCGTGAGAAAGAACAAAGAAAAACTGTTTATACAGGAAAAAGATTTTCGCTTAACTTCCAAAAAGTAGCAGTACGAACAGCCCTTCAGATTATCGCTGATTTTAATAATTTCAACTTGGTTACAGGGGATAGCGTGACCGGGGACATTACATTAAGATTAGAAGATGTTCCCTGGGATCAAGCGCTAGATATGATTCTTCAGTTTAAAGGGTTAGGAAAGCGCATTGAAGGGAACATTTTGCTAGTCGCGCCAGCTGACGAACTTGCAACAAGAGAAGCGAACGCCTTAAAATCGAATCAAGAAGTCGAACAGCTTGTTCCTTTATACACAGAATTTCTACAAATTAATTATGCAAAGGCTAAAGAAATTGCCGCACTGTTAGATGGCGGTGAATCTAAAATTCTTTCTACTCGAGGGAGTGTCGCCGTTGACGAGCGTACTAACACCTTGCTGTTGCAGGATACGGCTAAAAAACTAGACGATGTGAAGCGCTTAGTTGAAATATTAGACGTAGCCGTTAAGCAGGTAGTAATCGAGGCTCGTATAGTTACGGTAACCGACAATGTTAATGAAGAGTTTGGCATAAAATGGGGCGTTACGGACACGTTAAGTGATGGAGCATCTTCTGGGTCACTTCTTGGCGCAAATACTGCCAGTGGTGGAATCGTTCCAGCATTGGATGATCGATTAAATGTTAATTTACCCGTTGCTGATGCTGCAGGGACTATTGCTTTCCAAGTGTCAAAATTAGCTGATGGTACAATTCTAGATTTGGAACTGTCGGCATTGGAACGTGAAAATAAAGGCGAAATCATTGCTCGTCCGAGTATTACGACGGCCAACCAAAAGTCTGCATTTATTGAGCAAGGTACAGAGATACCTTATGTATCAGCTGCATCAAGTGGTGCCACTACGGTTACATTTAAACCGGCAGTATTGTCTTTGAAAGTTACTCCTCATATAACACCTGATAATAAAGTTATTTTGGATTTGAATATTACTCAAGATACTCGCGGGGATACCGTGAAAACCGCCATTGGCGAAGCCGTCGCCATTGATACTCAACGTATTGGAACACAGGTTTTAGTCAGTAATGGTGAAACAATTGTACTGGGTGGTATTTATCAACAACAAGTTATTCATGGTGTAAGCAAGGTCCCGGTATTAGGTGATATTCCTTTACTTGGATGGCTGTTTAGAACACAAAAAGACTTTACAGAACGTCGAGAGTTATTGATATTCGTTACACCACGTATTGTGACGGAAACACAAGAGCATTAAAAAACGAATCTATAGAGTACCTGCACTTATAACTAAAGGTTGTAGGTACTCATAATGAGCTTCAAATTTAAGTTTAAGTCCCCCTCTATTCAACTATTTTAAAAATAGTGAGTTTATTATCCAACATTTCGTTAAAAACTCCTCACTACTCTTGCCTTTTTCCACTACTTATTGAGATAATGCACGGCTAAATTTGCCTTGAATTTAATGGTTAGTACATACCTATTGAACTTAAATAGGAAAGTCATATTTGTTATTACTAGTCTGATGTACTAGTCGAGGTATGAGTGGTGGGCTTTGAACCCGCTTAAACTTGCTTTAATTGAATGTAGTGATAATGGCTGAAAAACGAAATATATATATTGTAGGCCCAATGGGTGCTGGAAAAAGCACAATTGGAAGACAAATCGCACAACAACTACACCTAGAGTTTGTTGATTCTGATGCTGAAATTGAACGTCGAACAGGCGCTGAAATCGCGTGGGTTTTTGATGTTGAAGGTGAAGACGGATTCCGCAAACGTGAGGCTGATGTTATTGGCGACCTAACTGAGCAACAGGGTATTGTCCTCGCTACAGGCGGCGGTTCTATTCTTTCTAAAGATGTGCGAAATAAATTGTCTGCACGTGGCTTTGTCGTGTACTTAGAAACAGCTATTGATAAACAAGTAGCTCGCACGCAACGTGATAAACGACGTCCACTTCTTCGTTCTGACAATCCGCGTCAGGTACTTGAAGATCTTGCAAAGCATAGAAACCCGTTGTATGAAGAGATTGCAGACTTGACGGTCCATACGGACGATCAAAGTGCAAAATTGGTTGCAAAAGAAATTATTGATAAATTAGGTTTCTAATCAATGAAACTGCTCAATGTTAAATTAGAAGAACGTAGTTACCCTATATATATAGGCCAAAACCTACTTAGCGACTCAACATTATTATGTAATTATATATCTGGTAAGCAGGTGATGTTGGTTAGTAATGATATTGTGTCGCCTCTTTATCTTGAGCAGGTAAAATCTACCCTTTCTCAGGGGGGGAAAAGTGTTGACCAAGTGATACTTCCAGATGGTGAAGTTCACAAAAATTTAACTACATTAAATCTAATTTTTGATGGACTACTCTCCGGTAAACACGCCAGGGATACCTGCATTGTAGCCTTAGGTGGTGGTGTCGTCGGTGATATGGCGGGTTTTGCTGCGTCATGTTATCAGCGTGGTGTTGAATTTATTCAAATCCCTACAACCCTATTATCACAAGTTGACTCTAGTGTTGGTGGTAAAACAGCCGTTAATCATGAATTAGGTAAAAACATGATTGGTGCATTTTATCAACCCAAAGCAGTATTTATCGATATTGATTGCCTTAAAACGCTTCCAGCGAGGGAATTTGCTGCGGGTATGTCTGAGGTTATTAAATACGGTATAATGTGGGACAAAACTTTTTATCAATGGCTAAAATTAAATCGCAGTGAAATCAATGCGCTAGATGCTGACGTTTTGATTTCAATGATCGAAACTTGCTGTTCGATAAAGGCCGATGTTGTTGCTCAGGACGAACATGAACATAGTGTTAGGGCCTTATTAAATTTGGGTCATACCTTTGGACATGCAATTGAGTCTGAACAAGGTTATGGAGTTTGGCTACACGGTGAAGCTGTGGCTGCTGGCACTGTAATAGCGGCTAAAGTTTCTCAATTACTGGGGCATATTGATGCTGCTGAATTTGAAGATATTAAATCGATATTTAATTTGTTCGATTTGCCTGTGTGTAAACCTAAATCGATGAAATATGATGCTTTCATGGAGCATATGGCTGTAGATAAAAAAGTGCTAGCAGGTAAGTTACGTTTTGTTCTACCAATAGGTATCGGCCGTGCAGAAGTGATTTCAGGTATTGAAAATAACATGCTTGAGCATGCTATTGATCATCATTAGTGCTGGAGCAATAGTTTAATGGTTGATCGGACTGTTAATCGTTACTCAAGTATGGAAGTGGTACTTGAACCACAGACACAACTTGTGTCTCGCATTGGTTTAGTGATAAAAAATAGCACTCAATTGTCTTTTTTACATGGCAAGACTGGTGTAGGCAAAAGCCATGTGGCTCATCTAGTTCAACATGCTGTGCAAAACACGCATGTAGTAAAAATCCAATTAAAAAAAGTCTTAGAGCCCGAACAGCTTAAACAGCAAATTATGTGTGAGCTAGCAACTGATGAGTTATTAGATCTAAACCAACCAATTGCGACAGCGGTTTTTAATAGTATTGTTCAGAACAACCAATCCGTTTTACTCATTATTGATAATGCTGAGCTTATTCCTCAACAAATGTTAAGTGCATTATGGCAATCTGTTCATGAGTTAACCCGCATGAATCAGAGCCGTTGCACCTTTAATATTTTACTTATAGGTGAAAGCAGTTGGGCTATTCCCATGCATCACGGTTTAAATAATAAACCTGATAGTTTGGTTGCAGAGTTTGAAGTATTGGCCTTAACCAAACACCAAGCATCAGATTTTATGATGAGTATTCATACTGATTGGTCTGACCAAAAAATCCAACAATTCGTGAATAAAATAGCACCAGAATACTTAATTCCAAAACAACTGATTTATGCTCAATTACCGCAAAACAATGCAGTAAAGCGTAAAATTATTGTATTTGTGGGGGCCATTGTTATTTCTTTGTGCATTCTTACTGTCATTGTTGGGTATTTGATAGCAAAAGACAAAGAGCGTTCAAGCAGTATTAACAGAGACATTGCTCAAGTGATACAACCTGCTTTGGCTACTGAGGTAGTCCAGTCAGAAAACGATAAGATACAGATAGAAAAAATTAACAAAGCGCCAGCTGAGCAAAAAGAGCAACCACGGAACTTGCTTAATGAAGAAACATCACAAGAAATTGAAGATAATGTTGAGCTTCTAACTAGTGACATAACCTCCGTCCCAGAAGATGCGTTAATAGTCGCTAAAGAGGTAGACGCGGCTAAACCGACGAAAACATTAGTTGAAGAGGTTGAAATTAAGGCGGTGGTGATTAAAGCGCAAGTTAGTTCGTTTATATTTGACGAGGAATATTTATTAAATCTTCCTCAAGCAAGTTATGCTTTAATGCTGGGCGGTTTTAGTAGCGAAGCTACTTTATCAAGCGTTAAAGGTCGCTTTGAACAGCCGCAGCAATTAAAAATGTATAAAACAATTCGTTATGGGACGAATTGGTTTGTTTTGTTATATGGCTCATTTGATACACTAGCCCAAGCTAATCAGTTTGTGAAAGAAAATGCCTCGCAATTTGAAGGTTTTTCACCATGGGCTAAGTCTTACAGAGCAATTCAACAAGAAATTAATACCAACCAATTACCTGAAAATAATAAAAAAGAAGATAATGATTAAGAATCGTGCATTTTTAAAATGGGCAGGTGGGAAATACAGCCTAATCGAAGAGATTAATAAGTCTCTTCCTCAAGAAGGCCGATTGGTTGAGCCATTTGTTGGTGCAGGCTCCGTTTTCTTAAACTCAGACTTCGATGAGTATTTACTTAACGATGTAAATGCTGATCTTATTAATCTATACAAATTACTGCAAAGCAATCCAAACGAATACATCACAGAAAGTCAGAAATTATTCGATTCGAAATATAACGATCCTGAACGTTATTACGATATTCGAAAACAATTTAATAGTACGCAAGACGCCTTTGAACGATCTGTTCTGTTCCTTTATATGAACCGCCATGGTTATAATGGATTGTGTCGTTATAACTTAAAAGGTGGCTATAACGTACCGTTTGGAAGATACAAGAAACCATATTTCCCAGAGAAAGAATTGTGGTATTTCGCACAAAAGTCACAAAAAGCTACTTTCACTAATCATTGTTTTAGAAAAACATTTGAATCGACTAAATCTGGTGATGTAATTTATTGCGATCCACCGTATGCGCCTCTTTCGCCAACAGCTAGCTTTACAAGCTATTCAGGTCAGGGTTTTAAGTTAAAAGATCAGGAAGAGTTGGCTATTTTAGCTCAGCAAGCGAGTACAGCTGATATTCCTGTATTGATTAGTAATCATGATTTAGAATTGACGCGTCGTTTATATGAGGGTGCCCATTTAACTGAGATACAAGTCAAAAGAACAATTAGTCAAAAAGCAGGTAAGCGATTGAAAGTTAGCGAGTTACTTGCAAGGTATTAGTGGGGTTAGTAAGAGGATAGAAGCTCTAACAAGTCGATAAAATGGAATTGTGCTGAAGAGCTACCAGCTAACCAATCCCCCCAATTTAAATCTTTAACTAGGGCATCACATGCAGGTTGTTTTTGACAAGATTGTAAAAAACTCCCTTGTTCAAGATAAGAAGTAGAAGCAACACCAGTTAGCATTAATAACGGTACTAAAGATAATAGTCGTTTTTTATTTCGCATCATGTCTTTCGTCCCTGTTATATAAATTAATCAAATATTATAAACAGACAATAATCATTTGACTAGTTATTTTTGCTTGAAAATTGTGCATAATCTTAACGAAATATACTAATAAAAAGGATAAATGATGAAAGCTACAGTAAGTTGGGTAGAAAACGAAACGTTTTTAGGTGAGTCAGAGTCGGGGCATCACGTAGTAATGGATGGTAATAGCAGTGATTCTAAAGCACCAAGTCCGATGGAAATGGTGTTAATGTCTGTTGGTGCTTGTAGTTCAGTTGATGTTGTAAGCATCCTAAAAAAAACAAAACAAGCCGTTACTGGTGTGAAAGTTGAGCTGACAACTGTAAGGCGTGAAGAGGCACCACGTTATTTCACAAGTATTAATTTACATTTTGTGGCAACAGGACAGGATATTAAGGAAAAACATTTAGCTAGGGCCGTTTCTTTATCAGCGGAAAAATATTGTTCAGTAGCGTTGATGTTAGAAAAAGGTGTTGAGATTACTCATTCTCATGAGGTCGTAGAAGGTTAGATAGTTACTTTTTAGTACATCTTAGACTTAGAACATGTTGGGCACAGCTTAAATTATATAGTATGCATTACCCGTAACTCCAACGTTCAATAACGATAGGGTAAAGTAAAAACAATGGATTTAAAGCTTGCTCGACGATTCAATCAATATGATTAATATAGATAATGCTAAAATGAATTTTTATGGGGATAAGAGAAACATTGTAAAATAAGTGGTCGGTGATAGAGGATTCGAACCTCTGACCCTCTGGTCCCAAACCAGATGCGCTACCAAGCTGCGCTAATCACCGACATATTTTGTTTCTACACCAAATGAAACTAGGTGGTTTTCTTAGACTTTGATACAGGGAGTATTAAATCTTAATAAATAAAATGGGGTGACTAATGGGGCTCGAACCCACGACAACCGGAATCACAATCCGGGGCTCTACCAACTGAGCTATAATCACCGTTACTTTATTTAACACTATTTCTGGATGGCGCGCCCAAGAAGATTCGAACTCCTGGCCTCACCCTCCGGAGGGGTACGCTCTATCCAGCTGAGCTATGGGCGCATTCCCTAGTGCGGTGCATATATTAAGGGCTTTCTTAATGTGCGTCTAGCAAAACTTTTAAAAAACGTGTTGATTGATGCAAAACTCAGCAGTATTGGAAAATACTTTGGGATAAATCAATAAATCGGTATCAGATTAGTGTTTCTATCTGACAAGAACCGTTTATAATATCGAAAAAATAAATCAATATCATTAGTCAGGGGTTTCTACACATGAATGCAGGTGTATCTAAAGTAATAATGGGATTAGGTCTCGCGTTAACATTATCATTAGGCGTGAATGCTTCAGGTTTATCTGATGATTCTGTTATAAAACGTATTGCACCCGTTGGGAATGTATATTTAGCAGGTGCTGAGCCAGCAGCTCCGGTAGTTCCTGCAGGCCCTCGTACAGGCGCAGATATATACCAGACAACGTGTTTTGGTTGTCATGGAACTGGCGCTGGCGGCGCGCCAAAAAAAGGTGATGCAGCAGCTTGGGCTCCTCGTATTGCACAAGGTGCAGATGTGTTATTTGATCATGCTTGGAAGGGTTTCACAGGTAAGACTGGTATGATGCCTGCTCGTGGTACATGTATGAGCTGTAGTGAAGATGAAATTAAAGATACAATCAAATTTATGACAAAAGGCATGTAATTAGCTATTTTGTTAATTAATTTGTTGTTAAAAGCCACATTTAATGTGGCTTTTTTTATTTTGAGACTATTTAAGCATATCCCTTAAATTCGCAATGGCAGAGGTTGCTGTTTTTTTGCGTTGCTCTACAGATTGCGGAGGCTTTTTTGACTCCCATTCAATATCATCTTGCGGTAATTCATCCAAAAATCGACTGCCTGTTGGGTTTAGTACTTCACCGTACTGGCGTCTCTCTTTGGCCTGCGTCATTATTAGCTCACGCTGAGCACGGGTAATGCCTACATATGCTAGGCGACGTTCTTCTTCAATATTATCTTCATCAATACTGGCTTGATGTGGCAACAAACCTTCTTCCATGCCCACCATAAATACAATAGGAAATTCTAGCCCTTTAGAAGCATGTAGAGTCATTAGTTGAACTTGGTCAGCTTGTTCTTCTTCCTCGCCTCTTTCCATCATATCCCTGAGTGTTAAACGCGTTACTACTTCTGGCAAAGTCATTGGCTCATCTAGATCATCACCATCTAACATGCCGCTAACCCACGTAAAGAGCGTGTTGACGTTTTTCATCCGCATTTCAGCCGCTTTGCCACTAGGGCTAGTTTCATAGAGCCAGTCTTCGTAATTTATATCACGAATAATTTGTCTTACCGCTTCAAGAGGATCTCCGCGGCGAGACTGATCATCTAGCTCCACTAACCATCGTGTGAAACGTTGCAATATTTGTAACTTTTCACCTTGCAGCGTTTGTTCGAGTCCTAGCTCAAAACTGGCAGCAAATAAACTCTGCTGGCGCATGTTCGCATAAGTGCCTAGTTTTTCGAGCGTTGCTGGACCTATGCCACGTTTGGGTGTGTTAACAACTCGAAGAAATGAAGTGTCATCATCTGGGTTAACTAATAATTTCAAATAGGCCATTACATCTTTGATTTCACTGCGCGAGAAAAATGAGGTGCCGCCACTTATTTTATAAGGAATACGGTTTGTCATTAAGGCTTTTTCAAATACTCGAGATTGAAAGTTACCACGATATAAAATAGCAAAGTCGCCGTAAGCCGTTTTATTCAAAAATCGATGACGAACGATTTCAGAAACAACACGCTCTGCTTCGTTGTCTTCATTTTTACCATATATGACCCTTAACATCGGGCCATCAGCTAATGCACTAAAAAGTGCTTTATCATAAATGTGAGGGTTATTAGCAATGAGGATATTGGCACAGCGTAAAATTCTTGAGCTTGAGCGATAATTTTGCTCTAACTTAATTAACCTCAAACTTGGAAAGTCAGTTTTCAGTAGGACAAGATTTTGCGGACGGGCCCCACGCCATGAGTAAATGGATTGATCATCATCGCCAACAACAGTAAATCGACCTCTAAGACCTGTCAGTAGTTTAACTAATTCATATTGGCTGGTATTGGTATCTTGATATTCATCAATGAGTAAGTAATGGAACCTATTCTGCCAACGCTCTCTTGCTGCGCTGTCATTTTTAAGTAATAACGTTGGTACCATGATTAAATCATCAAAATCTAATGCGTTATAAGCACGCAATTGTGACTGATAACGTTGATATAGTTGTGCAGTTAGTACTTCTTCACCTGATTGTGCATTCTTGATTGCTTGTTCTGGTGTAATGAGGTCATTTTTACAGTTTGAAATGGCACCCTGGAGTAAATTTAGCTGGTCTTTATCTCCATCTAGTTCTTTTTCAGTTAATTCTTTTAGTAAGCTTAAAGTGTCAGTGCCATCAAAAAGTGTAAAACCTGATTTAATACCAATATTCTTTGCTTCGCGCTTTATAATAGTAAGCCCTAGAGTATGAAACGTTGATACTGTTAAGCCTCGCGTCTCTTTTCGCCCAAGCTCTTGGCTTAAACGCTCTTTCATCTCTCGTGCTGCTTTATTTGTAAAGGTAACGGCGGCAATATTGCGTGGGCTATACCCACAGGTTTGTATCAGATAGGCAATTTTATTAATAATAACTCGAGTTTTCCCACTTCCGGCACCTGCAAGTACGAGACATGGGCCATCGATATAGTGAACTGCTTCATTTTGTTGTGGGTTTAACTTCATTTTATTTCTCACCAATATTAGGTAGCGAATTTTACCTGATTTATAGTTACAATGGGTGCATTAAATGAGACAAAGTTGAGTCTCAAATGAAGATCTATAACTTAATGGAAATATTCTTATGTTCAATGCACAAAAATTAGAAGAAATCGCTCAGCAAGTAGCGAACGCATTGCCACCAGGCTTAAAAAATGTAGCAGAAGAAGTAGAAAATAAAACTAAACAAATTCTACAAGGTCAGCTTAACAAATTAGATGTGGTGACTAGAGAAGAATTTGATGTGCAAACACAGGTACTTCTTAAAACACGCGAAAAATTAGTTGTACTAGAAAAGCAGGTTGCACAATTAATAGAACAAACAAAGAGTGAACAAGAGTAAAAATATGATGATGGATAAATATTTAGTGCTTGGTAATCCTATAGCGCACAGCAAATCACCATTTATTCATCAAAGTTTTGCGAAGCAAACTAATCAAGTGATGAGTTATGATAAGAAGTTAGTCGAATTAGATGATTTTGAAACATTCATTTCACAGTTCAAAGAGCAAGGCGGTAAAGGCTGCAATATAACTGTCCCTTTTAAAGAACGCGCTTACGCCCTGTCACAAGAACTCTCTGCCAGAGCAAAAGCCGCAGGTGCTGTAAATACTTTAATCTTTACAGATAACGGCTTGATTAAAGGTGATAATACCGATGGTCAGGGATTAGTTGAAGACTTACTATCAAATCATGTTGAGTTAGTTAATCAACGAATTTTAATTATTGGGGCAGGCGGAGCTGCTAGAGGTAGCATTTTTCCCTTGCTCGAGCAAAAGCCTAAATCTATTACTATTGCCAATAGAACTGTTGAAAAAGCACAATGTCTGGTATCGGAATTTGACCATATTGACTTAGATGCTCAAGAGTTACAAAACTTAACAGCGAATTTTGATGTCATTATCAATTCAACGTCAGCCAGTTTATCCAATCAACTCCCTAATATATCACCTGACGTTATAGCTAATGCTTCATGTTGCTACGATATGGCGTATGGCAATAAGCCAACTTGCTTTATTGAGTGGGCAAAAGAATTGGGAGTACCAAAGACAATAGATGGCCTGGGTATGTTAGTTGGGCAAGCGGCAGAAAGTTTTAGAGTGTGGCGAGGCATTAAACCAAAAATACAAGCAATACTCACTGAGATGAGAGCACAGTTATAATGAACCAATCAATATTGTTCAATGATGATATGAAATGGAATGCACAAATTAGATGTGTTGAATTTAGTGCTATTAATGCAGGTGCTTTCGTAAAGTGCCAACTTACCCATCGGTATTTAGCTAATAAAGGATTGAAACAAATACTCGATGAAGTCGTAATAATAGAATTTTGCAAACTGATTGAGTTTGATATAGAGGAAGACGCACATCAAGCAATTGACGATGAGCAATTAAGTCAGGATGGCGTCTTAATTCTAAACTAAATAAGGTAATCGTTTTTTAACGTGACATAGTTGATGGCTGATTGAGTTAAGAAAGCTCGCTCATCATTAGTTAGTGCCCTTGCTTTTTTCATTGGGTTACCAACATAAAGGAAGCCAGATTCCAACACCTTATTAGGTGGCACTAATGTACCGGCGCCAATGAACACATCATCTTCAACAATAACACCGTCCATAATAATAGCGCCCATCCCTACCAGGATCCTAGATCCTAAAGTGCAACCATGAAGCATCACTTTATGTCCAATAGTGACATCATCTCCGATGAGTAAAGGATTACCCTCGGGATTTTTCTCGCTTTTTCTTGTCACGTGAAGGACGCTGCCATCTTGAATATTTGAGCGATGTCCAATACGAATGAAATTTACATCCCCACGTATAGCAACAAAAGGCCAAACACTGCAATCATCGCCGAACTGAACGTCGCCACAAATAACAGTACTACTATCTATATAATTACGTTGGCCAAGGGAAGGGACTATGCCTTTAAATGGAGTGAAATTAGAAGTCATAACTTTGAGTTATCCGTTGTTTAGAGTTGTTTGATGTCATAATAGCTTAATTACGACTAATTATCTTACGATTTGTATGAACAATGTTCAGTTAAACATTAAAATAAAGAAAGTTATTGTACTTTTAATTTCGAGCTCTATAATGCGCATCTCTTCAACGAAGCAGGACAGAATAAACGCTGTAACGCAACGTAGAAGGGAAGAAATACATTATATGTTTAAAGGTTAAAATTTAAATTTAGCACTGCTTAAAATACTTTATTAAGTAAAATGAGCATCTCCTTCGAAAGAAGAAGATTAAGTGATAAAGAAACAAGTATTCTTTTACATAATGATGAGATTTAAAGAAGTTTGTTAAAATAAATTATTTTTTACTTGACTATCTAAATCGAAAGCGTAATATGTACCTCCCAACGCAACGGACCACATGGTTTGAAGCGCTTCTCTCACTTAGCTTTAACGAGTTATGTTGGTCGAGATAAAACGTTCTTTAACAATTTGTATTCAAATAAACTGTGTGGGCATTTGAAGGTAAGTATCAAGGTACTTATTGAA
>Ga0209395_1002563_pt1 | contig 23521 bp, 21 predicted proteins | sample GOMGulsemesocosm_3_FD_184635 | JGI IMG/M metagenome (GOLD analysis project Ga0209395, IMG submission 184635) | Methane-oxidizing microbial communities from mesocosms in the Gulf of Mexico - GOM9D Gulf of Mexico (SPAdes) (version 2) | ecosystem: Environmental > Aquatic > Marine > Cold seeps... | reverse complement strand
GATAATTCATTATAACATTATCTTTCGAACATAAAAAAAGCCCCGACTCTTTCGAATCAGGGCTTTAAGATGTGGTACCGGTGGGCGGACTCGAACCGCCACGTCTTTCGACGGGGGATTTTGAATAGAGCACGCCTAAATCCACTCTATAAAATCAACAACTTAAAATATTTTTTCACACTTTGCAAAAACTTTGCAAATTTATCTTTGAATTGTCATACTAGATTTTATGGCTATTCAAACAGCACGACACAATATTCAAGACGGATTATACGTCTATCGTCAAGACAACAGCGATCGCTGGTACGCTCGGTTTGTACTCTATAGAAAGTGGTATTCAAGGGCCACTAAAGAAAAAGACCTAGATAAGGCTATAGCACGTGCCCATATGCTTCATATGGAATACCAAGTAAAAGCTGATAATAACCTACTCGTAGATAGTAAGCGATTCAAAGATGTTGCTGCTAGGACTATTGAAAAGTTAAAGAACGAAATCGATAACGGTGGTGGCAAAGTTAGCTACCGTGACTATGAGCAAGCCCTGAACAAATATCATATCCCCTTCTTCAACCGAATGTACATAACATCAATTGATCAAGACAAAATACGTGAATTTAATAAGTGGCGTATCGATAAACTCGGACGTATTCCTGCAAAATCAACAATACTAACTCACAATGCTGCAATTAATATGGTATTCAAAGAAGCAATTGAACACAAATGGATGATTGCTGCCCAAGTCCCAGTTCTGACATCAAAAGGTGAAAGCGGTAAGCGACGAGCTGCATTTTCTGAGGATGAATACGATAAAGTTTTTGATACACTTCTCAATCTGATTGATAACAGCCGTAAAGAGAAAACAAAATTAATAAGAGAGCTGTTACTTAATTACATCGAGATCGCCATTTCAACAGGCATTCGACCTGGAACTGAAATGGAAGGTATCACTTGGGGTGATATTGAAATGGCTCGCCAAGACAATAACGTACGTTTCAAAATAAAAATCAGAAAAGGTAAAACGAGTAAGCATACGGGTACCCGAACCGTTATTTGCCGTGACCAGATATGGGGGGCTTTAGAAACATTACGTGAGCGATTTCCAAATAGAAAACCAAAAGATAAATTAATTAGATTAGCTGATGGCGAGGAGACCAAAGAGCTTGGCGTTACCTTCAGGAAAGTACTTGATGCCTGTGATTTAAAAGACTCTGCGGATGGAGCTAGAACACTTTATTCATTACGTCACTCTTACATTACTTGGCAATTGCTACGTCGTGATTTACGAATAGATATATTAGCCAAGCAATGTGGTACTAGTACAGCAATGATTGAGCAACACTATAGCCATGTTGTACCCAGCATGTTTGAAGAAGAACTCTCTGGTGTTAAGTTTGAGAAAAAAGAGAAAAAGATTCATCACATGAATAAGCAATCACTAGATAAACAAATTGAAAAATACAAAGGCTGGGAAGCTGAATTTAAAAAACGAGGATGTATTTAGCCCTAAGACAAAGCACTGATTGAATTAAGAGTACATAGCCCCATAATGTAATTATTAAAACAATTATTTGAAAACAGGCCGAATATGATCAGCAGCACAAACTCGATTAACAGAAACATTATTTACTTAGCAAAATTGAGGAAACTGGCTATTGTAGAGTTTTCAACATCAACCGAAAAAAATCAAACACGCTTTAAGGCTGAAGTTAAAGAGCTAGGTTCGTTTAACTCATTTCTAGAGCCTACCACCTACTTAAGTCACTATCAAAATAGGAAATTAGGTCTTTTTGACATAACCGTATGCCATGAGAACCAAACGCTACAATTTGGTCCAGTTGGGCACTTAGGTCTAATACCCAGTGACTACAGAAGGTGCGGAATAGGTCAGTATTGTTTAAGCAATCTAATCACTGGTGTAAAACTACACTACTCAGAATATGGCGTGAACGATGGAAAGCTTGCTGATGTAGATGCTAAAAACGAAGAGTCTAAGCTAAATAGAAACAATTTTTATAAAAAACTTGGTTTTAAATTGTCTTTATCTGAAGATGGTGAATATGGCTCTTTCTCTTGTAATCACTTAAATGAATTATCAACGTCATGGAACAAAAGAAAAGTACGTCTATTATCACCATATGTAATTTCAAAATTAGTCGAAAAAACAACCAACCTAACAGAAAGAAAAGCTAACCTGCTAAAAGAGGTTTGTAGACTAAACGAAAAGCAATTAGCCTCCTTCAAGAGATTACCGATGACCTTTTTGTCAGGTATATTTTTAGGCTACCTCGTGTTTCTTTTTGTAAATAGTTAATAATAGGCCATTGATCTTATTTTCCCTTGCTCTTACTGTTTTATTAAACCATTACAATTATAAAGAAAACAAAAAAGTACAAAGGCTGGGAAGCTGAATCTAAACGACGTGGTTGTTTATAAGGTTAAAAGGGCTGATTAGCCCCCCCTCCCCCTAGTAACACATTGAAATATAATAAGTTAGCCTCGGACAAAACCCAACACTATAAGTCAGCTCAACCATTAACAATAACACCTTGATTATATTAGGCTTTATATATTAGAAATAATCTACAGTCCCTCCCGTCCTTATTAAGAGTCAGCGATTCCTTTTAATCGTCACTATTTATAATACTAATATTTATAACACCACCACATTATAATAGATAACACATTACACTCGGCATTTTGCCGACCGTAGAATAAAAACAAAAATAACGCTTGATAAAATAACGTTTGCTTCCTACAATTACATGGTCGGCATTTTGCCGACCATGTAAAAATACAATTACTTCATCGACAATAAGGAATAGACAATGAGTAGAAGAGATTTTGGGAATATAACAACAGTCCCGGGAATGGTAACAAGAATTCCATTCGGCAAGACTAGAAATTTCATTACAAACATGTCTATTGAGAATCTACTTAATAGTTTATCGATGAAGGCATTGCCAGATGAACTCCAAGAGCTTTATAAAGACGTTCAACGTGTAACTACTGCAACGAGAGTTGACGCATTTGAGGATTATTGCGCATTACATATGCTCAATGAGAAAGATGTAGCAGGATATATCCCTGCAATAACAGTTTCTTTAATGAGTACTGTTGAGTTGCAAGAAGGCAACGATGGTTTAGATGTCTTGAAATTCAAACCCACTGAAGCTTTTGCTGTAGATGGTTTAGGTCGTTTAAATACGTTTATGAGGATGCTTGGCTCTTACCCTACGAACATCCGAGGTAAGACAAAAGAGAATAAAGCTAGAATTGAAAGGCGTTTTCAAGTTCGACAATTGCTTAGTAATTTAGAAATTTCTGTCATTTTTGTACTTGCAGCTAAGGGAGAGGAAATTGAAAGTAGAGATATAGGCCAAGTTTTTGCTGATGTAAACTTCAAACAACAAAAAGTAAAACCTATCCAAGCAATGAGACTTGATGCTAGTGATCCTGTAATTCAATGGGCAAGGGAATTAGCCAAAATACCGCAACTGGTTTCTCAAGGAGGAATGTCTGAAGAGTCAACAAGGATCACAATTAACTCATCTCATGTAGTTACTTTAAACACTATGGTACGATTTTGCCAAGGTGCGCTTGGCGGTCAAAAAATGCAGTCAAAATCAACTGGTGCAAGACAACTTAGTGATGGTACTGAAGTAAATAATAAATACATAAAATCTTTTAAGCCATTGGTAACTTTATTCTTAAGCACTTGGCTCGATACTCTAGGAAGTAAAATGTCTCAAGATAAAACAGGTTATCAAGTTAATTCTTCAGCTGTACAATCACTTGGTCTTGTATTTTATGCTATTTATAATTCAAACAGCTCCAATGAAGAAAAGCTTAAACATGCTCTAATTGATGGTGCTACTAGAATAGGCAAATTAGACTACTCTAGGTTTGCTAAACATTGGGAACGTTGTGATGTGATGGAAATGCGAGAGAAAGGTTATGCAAGTTCAGCTGGTGGCGGACGGACCTTTAGGGAAGGCATAGGTCGTTATTTCTGTTCTAAATTAGGCCTAAGTGTTTTATAAAATGAGCCTGTAACCGATTTTGTGTAACTGCCAGGTTTAAATAACATCTTTCAAACGGTCTTCGAATTCGAATTATAAAACGATTCAAGGCCGTTTTCCAATTTCTTATTAGTATATTTCATACTATCTGAAAATAACTAATTGATCTTAAAAGTGTTATACTCTTCTTTCATATGCTTGACTAAGTTCGAATTGTTAATGCTTCCATTTGTACAACACTTACTAGCAATTCACTTCTACTAGTTAATTCATAACAATCATCAACAGCCCTTTCAGGTTCAGATAAAACCGTTGTTATTGAGTGGGTAGCTACAGTTTTTAGTGCTGCTTTATCTGCTTTTTTCAATTCCAATGATGCCCCGAAATATTTAATTCCTTTAGGTTTTTCAATCCAAAGCCTAGTTTGAAGATGAACATAAATTGCCTTAGTTAAGCTTCCTTCATGAACTATCTGTAACCTTCGATCTGGCCTTAAAGATGTTTTTAAGGCCATGTAACCTATAATATCTTCAAATTTACACTTCTCGATAAAGTTTTTAAAAAAATTGTCTATGAATCCAATAGATTCTTCGTCTACCTGCTTTATTACATTTCTAGGTATATCAATATCTAAACTGGATGTATCAAAAATAACAAAATCTGGATTGGAGGTTATAAGCTCTATATCTAATGACTCTTTTAATTTTTTTCTTAGATCGAAAATATATTTGCTTACTTCTGGATTATATAAAGTAGCACAATCAAAACGCATAATATTTGGTAAGGGTAACATTAGAAAGTCACTATCGGTTGTACACCAATAGTTGTATACATCTATTGAAATCATCCACTCAAACCAAGTGCCTCGGCAATTTGAAAATGCTTCTCTTGAAATAGTAGAATTTTCTTGAAGAACTTGGCTTTGAATCAAGTCAAGGTGAGACTTGTAATCCCATGAATGTAAAGGCACCTGTCCGTTAATTGATGCTATAAAAGCGGCCTTCGTATCAACTATAGGATTGCCTTTAGGACCGATTTTCACTAGAAGAGACATTAAACATATTCCTTTGATGATCAATGCTTAATATTGGTTTAAGCCGTATGGTCGGCATGCAATATTAGGCTATCAAAGGAGTATGTCGGTATGAGTTTTAAGTGTCCAGATCTAATTGCTTTTAACAGTGACCTTTTAGAAATTTATAAACAGTTTCAGCCAAACCTTTAGCTGCAACATAAGGAACCCCATTTCCGATTGTTTTAAACATATTACTCAATGTCATTGTATCAGGAAAATGAAATTCAGGAGGTAATGATTGAATAGCTAAAGCTTCAGCAGCACTAATCCTACGAGCTTTATATGGATGTAAATGTACTTCATTGTTACCATATGCCGCTGTTGGAGAGTAACGCCATCTATGCAATCGTTTGAACGATTTCTTAGAATCGTCACCTTCTTTAATGAAAGCAAACTTATCCGATTTAGGTTGGAAGTGATGTTTACTATTCGGGTGGTTTAACACATCATTTTTATCAAACCAATGTTGAACTGAAAGAGGTACAAGCTCTTTATCAATCACTTTCGAGTAACAAACATCATTATCTACAATGAAATCATTCATATCAGGCCATCTAGTTTTATCCATAACTAATTGTCTGTCTACAGAGATTTGAGCATCCCAATTAAAGAGAGGCGTTATCCCTTTACCATTTAATTTCTTATTTAGGTGCTTTTTCTTCACACCAAACATCAAGATTCTATCTCTATCTTGTGGTGCGCCGTATTCGATACAGTTAGTTAAGCGGTCTGTTAATACATATCCAGCTTTTACCACTTTATCTTTCATTTCTTCGTAGAATTCACGATGCCTTTTAGTTCTCCAAAGTCCTTTTACATTCTCAAAAATGAAATAGTCAGGATTATCTTTGAGTATTAAATCAATATAAGTGCGGGTTAGCTTTCCATTTTCGCCTTCACTCCCTTTATTCTTGCCTCCAACAGAAAAGTCAGGACATGGGGGACCACCAACAAAACCAACTAAAGATCCTGTAGCTTTAGCTTTTTCTACAATAGAGCTAAATTGTTTACCTTCATCACCATTTAAGAACTCTTCAATACTAGAAGAGCTATGACCGAAACTTGGTAGTTCATGCCCCATTTGCTTTCTAGTATATTTGTAAGCGTCTAGGAAGGGCTTATGAAATTCATTAACAAAGGCAACATCAAAACCCGAGTTTTCAAAGCCTAAATCTAAAAAGCCAGAGCCTGAAAAGAATGAAAATAAAACAGGTTTTTTCATAAAGTTAAGAATTCCAAATAGTTATACAAATCAGTTTTTGTGCTGTATATATTAACATGAAATTATTCAGTATTTTAGGCTTTACTGGTATTTATGAAAAACAAAAAATTCAAATACTGCATCGTATCAGTAGTGAAATTTAATAATCTAAAATTTCTAATTCATAACTACCATATTTGAGCTTGGCTTGTTTGATTTCAATATTCGGATTAGAAGTTTTCGCAATATCAATTACCAGTTTTTGTTGATCTTCAGGCATTTTGTCACCAATGACTATTTGGATTAAAAATTCTGGTGGGTAAGGATGAACATGTGAGTCTTCTTTACTCAATAACCTAAGTTCATTCTCATATGACCAAGAGGATGATTTCATAGAAATGGTACGTGTAACATTTTCAATTAAATTATAATCAGGTTTCTGATCAAGAAAATAGCTAGAATCAATAAAGTCAGTAAAAGAAATGACTAAAGGTTTATCAGTATACTCAACAACTGCAGGCCTAACCTTGATTCCTTCCTCATAATACCAAGCTAATAACCTGTCTTTATCAAACACCAAACAGAAACCTCTTAATCCATCAGAATAATGCGACCACATTAAATTTTCATAAATAGGGTCACATTCATCTGAATTTAAGGACATGCTAACTACTTTAGAGGAATGTATAGTTCCAATTAAAGCCTTCTTTATATCCCTTTCCATCATTCTATTAAGTAAATCTTTTTTATCTGCCCCACCATCAGTAACGTCAAGTTCTTCAAACATAGTTTCCAGCTCATCACTTCCAACCTCTTCAATAGATTTTAAATGAAAGCGTTCTAATACCTCTTTCCACTTGGTTTCAGATAAATTTTTATCTAAAACTAAGCTTCCTTCAAAAGGGTCATTGAAGTCATCTAAATCTGAAAACCACAAGGTGTTATTCGATAATCCACTTAAGCTAAACGTATCAACCTTTCTAAATTTGTATAACTTCATTTGGTTTCCTCAATTAAAAATAGCTAGTGAAACGATACAACTTTTCTCTATTATACTTTCCAACTGAAATAGTTCATTAATCCTATTAGAGCTAATGTACAAGGAAAGGAAATATATATGGGCATCTTTTTACATGAATCAGAAAACTCCAAAATCCAATTTTTCTGTAAAGCAGTATGAATCAAAAATACAAATCCTAGAATTAATAAAAAATATAGTTATGAACTTCAACTAAAAAACAAGAGTCAAAAAACACTATAAAATAACCGACAAGTAGATTAAAAACAATCCGTCCTAAACTAAATTGATACCAATTAAACAAGTTCTTAGATGATTCGAAGCAAGGTGACTTGCTTAAACTAAACAGGAAGTTTATTCTTTTAAATAAAGTACCTAAAGAATGAACTTTAACTTGAAAATCAATGATAAACTTACCTTAAACTCAGGTAAGACACTTTGATGAAAAGTTCTTTGAACGTAATGTTTACGAGATCCTTTAATGATACATGAATTTAGATTTAAAAATTTTAAAAGCTATAAAGATGCATCTTTGCAGCTATCATCCTTAACTTTACTTATTGGTGCAAATGCATCCGGTAAAAGTAATTCATTGGAAGGAATCCGCTTATTGTCTTGGCTCTCACAGGGAAAAAATTTAAGCGAAATCATTCATGAAGTTGAAGGAGCAGATACTCTCGTACGTGGGTCTATTTCAGATCTAACGCATAACAATGAAACTGAGTTTAGTCTAACTTGCACTAGAGTTAGTGAAGGAAAATCTGACTGGCCTTCGCTGGAAATAAGCATAAAGCCAACAGAAGAGGATGTCTTTATAAACGAAGAAAAGGTTACTAGCCAATGTGAAACATTACCTCTTTATCATCTAAAAAAGAATAAGAATCAAATAGGAAATTTGGCAAAAGTCAGCTATAACAACTTTAAACGTGGTAATAGAAAGCCTCAACTACAGTGCATAAACCAAAAAGCAGTTTTCACTCAGCTGGTTAGTCCCGCATCTTTTAGCCCTGCGTATAAAGAGTCTCAAAAACTGATACCTTTAATAACAGAACGCTTTAGGGAAAATTTAGAAAAAGTCAGATTTCTAGAGCCTGTACCAAGCAAAATGAGAACTTACAACAACATTAGGGATCTACAACTTAAGGAAGATGGTTCAAATATTTCGAGTACCCTATTACACTTAATTGAACCGTTAAGGAGACGTGTTATTGAAGATAATAAAGTTAAAATAATTCGTCCTAAATCCTACAAAGAAGAAATATTAAGCTTTATACGATCATTACCGGAACAAGATGTAAAGGACATCAAATTCATTAGAACTGAACGCAATGATGTAATGTTGCAATTGGTTGAGAGTTTTGGGAAAAGTACAACACAAAAACGTGATGCTGCAGTCTTATCCGATGGAACTCTACGAATTTTAGCAATTGCAGCAGCTCTATATTCAGCTCCAGAAGGTGCTCTAGTTATCATTGAGGAAATAGATAATGGCGTACATCCAAGTCGTGCGTCTTTACTCATTGAAAATATCAAAAAAGTTGCTGATGAACGAAAGTTCAATGTACTTCTAACTAGTCACAATCCTGCCTTACTTGATGCGTTGCCTATCGAAAGTATACCTAATATAGTCTGCTGTTACCGTGATCCTGAGGAAGGAGATAGCCGATTAATCAAACTTGATGATGTAAAAGCATACTCAGAATTAGTTGCTTTGGGTCCTATTGGGCAATTGATGACCAAAGGAGTTTTAGATCGTTTTGTCAAAGATAAGACATCAGATGATGAGAAGAAAAAGCATGATCTTGATTGGTTTGACTCTTTACTTGAGGATGACTATTAATGTCTGCTATTTGTTTAATAGATACATCTATTTTACTAGAGATATTAGATATCCCAAGTAAAGCGACTCAGAGAGCTGCAATAATACAAAGTCTTAAAGACAAAAGAACTATAAATGAAACTCTTTTTTTACCAATGACAACTATTATAGAGACAGGTAACCATATAGCTCAAAATGGAGATGGCAGACAAAGAAGAGACAGAGCTGAAAAGTTTATAGAAATGATCGAAAAAGCACTTATCGGTGAAGCGCCTTTTAAACCTTTAAATTTTCTTAATTCAGAACAACTAAAACTGTGGTTACATGAATTTACAGAATACGCTACCTTAGGAACTGGTATTGGAGATCTATCTATAATAAAAGATTGGGAAAGACAAACAGTATTAAACCCTAGAAAGAGAGTATATATCTGGTCATTAGATACACATTTACAAGGTTATGAACATGTTGGTACTCCCTAGAGAAATCACTTTTAGTTAAACTTTGTATTAAGTAATCAGCCAGAAGACATAAAAAATCATTTTATCAAAAAGCTAGTGCATACTTTAAGTACAGTCTAAATTTACGGTTTATGAATTTTAATCACCATAAAACATGTAGTTACCATCATCTGGAATCAATTGGCTTTATGTAAGGTTCACCTAGGATTAAAGTATACATAGCCCTGAAAACGCCTAGATTTACATTGGTAATCACCCTGCCCTCAAACCAATTTCAATATAGGTTCCACCTAGCCACACTTAAAAAGTAAAGGTTACGGACAGTCAAAATTTACGTTAAGCAAGTTGAATAAGGTTGTCATTTTTAAGTATGTTTTTTGGCTAAATTTACAGTTATGTTGAACATCTAAGACTTAAAACTTACGGTGACAACATGACAGAACATATTGGATATATTAGAGTTTCTACAGTAGATCAAAATACTGAACGTCAATTACTTAATATTGAACTAGATAAAACTTTCACAGATAAATGCAGCGGAAAAGATACGAACAGAACTGCATTAAAGCAGCTTATCAACTATGCACGTGTTGGTGATGTAATTCACGTTCATGATATCAGTAGAATGGCTCGTAATACTGAAGATCTACTGCGACTTGTCAAAGAGTTTACTGAGCAAGGTATCAGCTTGAAGTTTCATAAAGAAAGTCTTGAGTTCAATGGTGAAAATAGTCCAATGCAGCAATTGATGTTAACAATGTTGGGAGGTATATATCAATTTGAGCGCTCTATGATCTTAGAGCGTCAGCGTGAAGGTATAGCTATCGCTAAAGCCAAAGGTAAATACCTTGGTAAGCCTATTAATGAGGTTCTTCATGAGAAAATCAGAGAGTTATTTAACCAAGGCATAAACAAAACACAAATAGCTAACCAGCTAGGTTGTACCAGACCAACCGTATACAAAGCACTTAACCAAATAGCTAACTAATTGATTTAATCCTTATATAACGCCTTAAAATTAATATCTTTTTTATCTTTCCAATATAGGTACATTTTCCTATAAACCATATTTGGATAAATAGTAATGTGCCTCAATTCACTCCTTTTTTTTGGATCATCCCCCTTTACTTCCCTACCATGCTTTGTAGTCACCGTAATGTAATGACAGCCATGTAACTTTCTTAATGATTTAACCATTGTTTCGTTAGTTGTATTAATACCAAATGTTTTTAACATGTCTTTTAACTTTCTGAATGGTGTTGGGTGAGGATAAGTAGAGCCGCCATAAGAATAATAAAACTTTGATTTCTCAACTAACTCAAATTCATTTTGGTCTGATTCGCTTGTCCAAAATATCTCGCCACCAACATGCTTAGCTTCTTCCCATAAGATTAAATGTAAGAAGGTAGCTATAGCAATATCTGTTAAAGTTAAAATAGGATTTGAGACAAGGTTTATATGAAAGTAGTCAAGAGAGGTCTTAGGACGATTGGCGTCTTTTATGACAAAACCAACTAATGGGTCGCCTTTATATTCGGTTATAATTTTTTTAAAAAGATCCCTTTCTGGCATTAAATAGTTTAATTCCAATGGGTTACCCTCTAAACCTATTGATTCTTGGTAATCTGACATTACTCGACTCCTGTCGACTTATCTTTTAAGTCTGAAATTTAACCTCCTCCACAGCCCTTGTCAAATGTACTCTTGCAGCTTAGCTAAAATATAAAAAATATTTTTATATTCTTTTGAAAAGACACTTAATAGAAAACCATAAAACAAAGCACGCAACACATTGAAATATAATGCTATATATAGATTCATGGAGTTTATTTTTGTAGATTTTTTACCGCTATTAGTGAAAGGGGATAGTGTGGATATTAGTACTCGAGCTTAAGAGAAAAGCCTTTTGAGCATAAGAAATCAATACTTAGGAGTTACTAATGAATACTAACTTAATAAATATACCAATGGTTAATCAGCTTATTCCAATAATTGAAACAGAAGTGTTTCTTTGCAAAATGGGTAGTAAGGAAAAAAAACCACTTATTCTTAACAAAAAAACAGCATATGAATTTAAACTTAAAAACAATCGTAAATATAATCCTCTGTTTAAAATTGATACAAATAAGTTAGAAGAAAACAAACAGGTCATGATTTCTTTAGGCTTTAAAGGAGAGCGTGAACAACTAAATGAATTATTAGCGAAATATCCATTGCCTTGCAATCTAGTTATTAAGTTTAATGATAATAATTACTTCTTATATTTCTTGTTAGATAACTGTCACCAAAGACAGTCTATGGCTATTACAGAAAAGTTAGCCAATCAACACAAGCACTTAACTCCAAAATCAAGCCGCTATATTCCTATTCCAGATTTAAAATATTGGCGTAATGGAAGATCTAGTAAAATTGAAGTAATTTCAATCGCTAAACAGCCATATCAAGCAAACTATTTCATTAAAATGAATCGATTAAAAATCTGGCTTCCACTTGAAGATATCGAAAATGACAATATTAAACGAGCCACCTTGCCGCTAGATTCACTACCTACTTTTTTTAAGGAATTTGTTATTTCTGCTGCTCGTTCTATAGGCTGTCCCGTTGACAATATTGTAATTCCTGCCTTAACCGTTATTGCATCATTGATTCATCATAAATTACATATAGCTCCAACCCAGAACCAAAACTATTTAGTCGCTATCAATTTATGGGCAACTATTGTCATGCCACCGGGAAGCAAAAAATCACCACCTGTTACTTATATTTTAAGTTTTCTAAGTGACTTAGAAAAACTAGCAAAAAGTGCTTTTGAGGAATTAAAAAAAGAGATTGAACCTAAAAAGAAACAAGTAAAAATCACCAATAAAATTTATGAGGCATCTGCTAGAAGTTGCCTAAAAGAATCTATAGAGTTTTCTTATGAGAGCCCTGAACGTAAACAGCTAGAACTAGAGGCTCACGAATTTTTAAGCCAAATAATTAATGAATTACCAAGTCCAGTACTAAAACGTCTAACAGTATCTGACTTTACCCCAGCTGCATTTATTAAACTTGTACAAGAACACCCTAACGGATTTCTTCTGTACCTTGATGAGCTATACGCATTGTTCAAAAAAATTCAGCTTTCAGGAAATGAAGACGTAAAGGGCTACTTGTTACAACTTTTTGATTCATTTGGTATTTATGATAAAGCTTTAAAGTCAGAAGAATATAAAGAAGCCAAAGATCGCACTGTTTCTTTATTAGGTACTACCCAGCCTGACAAACTAAAACCGATGCTTAAAAAAATCCTGATGGGTTCTGAAGACAACGACGGATTTATGAATAGAATTCAGTTACTGGTGTTTGTACTACCTCTTGGTAAAAAAACACTCCTTAAGCCAATGAGTAAAGTTCTTGAACAACGCTTTCAAAAGTTTATCTCAAACTTAGACACCCTCAACTTTGGATTTGATGATGACAGTCCTTGGCGTGACCGTGTTGTAACATTCAGCGCAAATGCACAAACAGAGTATGACTCTTGGTTTTCTGATTTATTGATCGAAATAGAGCAATTAGAACAAACACAAAATAACGGTGTACTGGTTAGTCAATTACGTAAATACGATAGTCTTGTACCTAAACTTGCTTGTATTTTTCAAACATTATCCAATTTTGAGCGTAACAGTGATGAGCTTCGCCCATTTAACGAAGTTCATTCAAAGCATGTAAAACAAGCCATCACTTTTTCTAATTACCTAAAATCTCACGCTAAGTATATTTTTAGCCAAGAACTAAATGTCACAGCAGATAATGCGCTGACTATTGCAAAACATTTGCACTCATTCGAATCAGATACCTTTACCACTAATGATATTTACAATCGTGAATGGTCTGGTATGCGCCGAAAGAAATCCCTTATTCAAGATGCTTTGCGTTATTTAGAGAAAAATAATTGGATCCGCCTAATCAGCAGCAAATCGAATTCTGAACGTTGGGAAATAAACCCACACGTATTTGATAAATAAAAACTATCATTTTTAAAAATCAACACGTAATGCACGTATCACTTGTACTAACTACGTGTGCTACGTGCCAAATAATTACACCATAAATATATTAAGTGAGCATACCCATGAAAAAATTAAATAATGAACCTACAGTCAAAGTTATCAATAAGACTGCTACTTACACTACTAATACACTGACACCAACCAATGTAGTTACTAACACCACCAGCCTAAGACTAGCTATAGCTAAGTATCAATCCAATAGTTATAAGTTACTAAGTAACCAACAGCATATAAATTTTAGTGCCGAGTTGTCTAAATCAAGTTGCACGAAGCGCATACATAATGCTTGGTTTAGCTCTCAACCAACTGACGAACTTGCAGACAAGTGCTCTGCATTAGCGTTACATGACTATCAACAGCTTATTTTTAGTGACCCTCTAGCCTATGGGTTACTCCCTATCATCGATAATATAGCGTTTACGCTAGACGTATCTGATAAGCAGCTAAAAAAGCTTAAGCGTGCTTTAAAAGTTAAAGACTTCACTAAGTTTAAACTTAAAAAGTCAGGTCCTACATTTAACTTAAAAAACAACCAAGAACGTTATTCTGACTTTGCCATGTTTTCTTTTGATAAGGGGAAGTTGATAATGCTCTACTGGGGTTTATCTGAACCTATCCGTGCAGCTAGACCTACACAACGTTTAATGAAGATTTCTTTTAATCCCGCCCGCTTTACAAGCGAGGAAATCATATGTTTTTTCACTTGGTTAAAAGAAAGTAAAATCTTTAATTATCGTAAGGTTATACGTAATGCCAATGTTACCCGTATTGATACTGCATTAGATTTATTTGGTTTTCATTTATGCAATTTAATAATCGATAAACCTCAAGTAAAAGATGTTACTTACGTTCAAAATGTTAGCTGTGCTGGAGAGGTAGTCGTTGGTACTGTTAAGCTAGGTAGCCCTACAAACAGCAACTTAACCGCCTATGATAAGCAACATAAGCTAGTGGGTGTTAATGAGAGTGGTATCCCATTAATTGCATACAAAGATGGCGAGCTATTAGCTATCACTCGCATTGAGCGTAAATATAAACCTGCTGATGGTAAGTCTATTACCTTAGTAAACTTAGATAGTGCCCCATATTTTTTAAAAGATGTGATCATCTACTCCCCCACCATATTACGTGAATTAACCAGTAAAGAACGAGCTGTTGTGCGCACAAATGGCTTTGCTGATTGGTTATTTGTTCAATGTTCAGATGAACGTCGAGCTTTTATCAATGAGTTATTACCCCGTTACACACTTTACGTTAACCATGAGTCGATTTACTCAGCTCAAAATAAACAATTAGCGTATTTAAAAAGCTTAATTATCAACGTGTAGCGACTATTAATTTACATAAACCAAACACTAAACGCTATTAAGAGAAATCATTATGAAACTTAAACACTATGTTGTTTTTAAAGGTAGAAAAACAGGAATATTTTTTGATGAATGGGAAAACGTTGAAAAGTACGTTAAGGGCTTTCCCAACAATGATTATCAAGGCTTTAAAGATGAAATATCAGCCAGAACAGCTTACGGCATATATCGAGGACTAAATGCCAGAATAAAAGGTAAAATGTAGATACATTAGCTTTCCACTATAAAGCCATCATCCCGATGATGGCTTTACTCCTTTCATACTAACAAAGTTTTTCTCTTAAAGTCACCATAAGTTATCTTGTCTTTATGTGTATAAAGTTGTCAGAAAACACCATTTTGGTAGGTTTAAACCTATTGTAAACTGGATATATCCCCTATTAAACAAAGAGAAATGCTATGTCTTCAGATGCAGCTATTCGCTACCTTGCTTGTGACGTTATTAAGAAGATATTAGCGACAGGACTGTATGACCATGAGTTCGTCGATGAAATACCCAAAGCAACCATCACTCAATTAACAGGTAAAGTTTTCTTAAGAAATCCGCGTAACAAACAAGATCAACTTGAACTGTTTGAGCAAAGCTTGAATTCAGTAAAACATGACATTTCGCTAAAACCTCGTTTACAGCATAACGTAAGGTTGATTGGAAACGCGTTAGAACTGCCTGAATATAGCTTATCATTGCTGGAGTTATGCGTTCTATGCAGTGTTAATTTTGGTTTGTATGACTTGATACAGCATCACCTGAATTTCAGCCATGAAAACATAGATGTCATGGTTGCTGATGTATTAAATGTATCCCCCTTAGAACTAGAGCAAGCAACGTTAGATATTGCTTCAACGCCATTATTTAACACTCGGACGGCTAACTTTTTAGAGGTATTACGCTTACCTCATGCTATTGCGAGTAAAGTTGTAGAAATAGATGCTGATTGTTACCAAGAACTAATGGTTGATATCTTTTCAATAATGCCTAAAGCGAACTTAAGACTCCGTGATTTTCCTCACCTTGAGCTTGACCATTTAAGTCAGTTTTTAAAGATAGCGGTTAAAGAAAACATGCAAGCTTGCAATATTTTGCTTTTTGGTGATTCAGGTGTAGGTAAGACCGAACTTGCAAAAACATTAACCGCATTAGCAAAAGCCCAACTTATTAGCATTTCAGCAAAAGGAAATGAGCTAAAAAATCCAAGTGATGAGTTACAAACACAGTCGAACGTTGCTCACCTAAGGCTGCAATACCATGGTTTGATGCAGTCAATGTTAAAAAACAACAACAACAGCTCAATACTCTTAGTTGATGAGGCTGAAGACTTATTTCACGAATACTACTCTGGCATTAAGGTGTCTAAAGAGCGATTGCATCAAGTTGTTGAAGCAAATAAAACGCCGACGATATTTATTACCAATCATATAGAGGATTTACCTCATAGTTTTATTCGCAGGTGTTTTTGTGCGGAAATAACGTCACCACCTAAAAGCATAAAATTGAAGTTACTTTCTAAGCCTCTTATTGGTTTACGCATTAGTCAATCCTTCAAAGAAAACTTGGCTGATATTGAGGCGTTAACACCAGCGCATATTAGCAGTGCCGCTCACGTTGCAAAAACGATAGGGTTAACAGGTAAAACTGCCGAGCATTGTGTAAACCAACATATTGAACAAACATTAACAGCCTGCGGTTTTCAAACATCAGTACCTCGTTACCATGCAGAGTTACCATTTGATAAACAGTTCATCAACCTTAAAGGCGATATGAACTCCATTGATGAACTCATTAAAGCCGTTACCACTTTTGATGGCAGTAGAGCGTTATTATTTGGCGTGCCCGGCACCGGGAAGACTGCGCTTGTACATCACCTTTCTGAATCTTTAGAGCAAGAGCTTATTACCGTGAAGTGCAGTGATATTCTTGGAAAGTATGTTGGTGAATCGGAAAAAGCAGTATCAAACGCCTTCAAACTGGCAAATCAACAAGATGCGATTTTGTTTCTCGATGAAGTTGACAGTTTACTCAGCTCGCGTTCATCACTAACGAATCAATTCGAGAGACAACTTGTAAACGAATTCCTTCAACAAATCGAGCAAAGCGAGCTAACGATATTCGCGGCAACAAACCACGCACAAATAATCGATCCAGCAGCCCTCCGTCGTTTCGATTTTAAGTTAACTTTAGATTATCTCAATCAGCAACAAGTAGTGAAATTATATCAAGAAACTGTCGGGAAAATTTCGAAAGCAGAGCAACAAAAACTTATGCAAATGAAACAATTAACCACAGGAGACTTTGCTATCGTCGCAAGGAGAAATCGTCTCAGTCAAAAGCCGTTAACCCACTTTCAAAACATTCAACTACTACAGGAGGAAAACAACCGAAAAGAAAAACATCAATCCATCGGTTTTGTTCACTAAGAACTAACCACCAAGCAATACCACGTAAATCAAATATCTGATTTAACAGCCAAAAGGTACATACCATGTCGACATTATTGAGTTCACTCAAGTTATCAACGCGCCCTGAAAAAACATCTGAGAATCCAACACTAAAAAAACGTGAAAAACTCCTTAATAAACTAAACCAACAACTTGCTATGGCACAAAGTCATGTTGCTGGCGAAACATATACGGTTTTTAAAGAGAAGTGGCAGAAAAATAAAGAGACAGGGCAACAAGAGAAAATACAAATACCCAAGAAAGTTAGTCCTTGGTATTACCTTCGCAATAACCAATATTTCTTTGAGGTACGTTACGGCAATAAACCATTGGAATTAAGCAAAGGTAATCACGCAATTGAGGTAGGTGAAAAGGAAAACCTAGTACCGACAATTGAAACTGTTATAGAGGCTGTTGTTGCTGGAGAACTTGATTCGCTGCTGGATAAAGTAACTTCTCACCTAAGTAAAAAGAAATAACCACATAAAGTCATAACCTCTAGGTTAATACTCAACAACTAGAGGTTTTATCTCCCACAATTAAGACCAAACAAAAACTAAGGAAAAACCTATGACTATTCGAATTAAACACGAAGGGCTAGCCTTGCCTATGAGTCCTATGCTTACATTATATATAGCCGATTTAATTGCTCTTTACGCAAACAAAGAAGCTGTACTACTTAACTTTCGTGATCCAAACTACTCTGCCGATGATGGTGGTTATCACCCAGTTGAAATGCGATTAGAAAATGAAGATGATGATTGGCGCTTTTGTTACATCAAAGACTTCAGTTTTATCGGTACTGGTCAAATGGCCGAACTTGCCAAAGACCTCGACTTTGATTTTAAAAAGGGTATTTTCAATAACCTGTTTGGCATCTATCCTATTGAACAAGCCATAGAGATGTTCCAAATATGGGAAAGTAACTTTGTCTATTACGCCATGGTACAGAAGGTGTTTACGATAAAAATAAGGCTGGGATAATTTACTCTTTTCCTAAGTGGTCATCTTTGCAATTGATCACTTATGCCACTTTGCGAATATTAGCGATTACAATTAATTGGATAGGTTGGATTAGATTCAGTATCGATAACGCTCAACTAAGCGGAAAATGCAGTTAGGCTAAACTGCGCGAAGCGCAGCCATCTGTAATTTTTCGTTTGAGCACCTTGTATATTAATTTTTGTTCAAACCAAACACTTTAGTGCCAAGCTTTTTTTTATAAAGGTTTTCGACTGCAATAACATCTTTATTTGAAAGATTACTCGGTAAAGACTGTAAAATCGTGAATTGAAAATTTTTATAATATTGGTTATCAACTAAACACAACTCTTTAAGTAATTCATTACCACCATGTCCAGTCTTAGCGTACTCACTCCAACGCTGCCAAATACCGTCTTTACCATGCGCTGAACCGATATATTGATTCCCTGTAACTTTATCTAATATCAAATAAATACCATTGATTGAAGACAGTTGGAGATACCATTCACGATTTGCACTAAGGTTTTCACCTAATTTTTTAAGTTCAATATAATCCAAAGTAAAATTTAATAACCCAGGAAACTCTCCCAAATACCCTTTAGGGAGTATTTCAACGATATTTTTAGGGTTTGTTTGGACCCACTGATGCCAAGTTATAGGATTTTTTCCCCAATCGATAACGAGTCGCTCTTTAAAGTCGTCAAAACCACCTACTTCATTTAGATCATACTCAAAACCTTCATCGCTTGTTTCAATACCATCAACTTTAAACATCCCAATGAATACAGCTCTCGATTGTTCAGTACCTACAAATGAGGCGATAAAATCACACTTTTCAAATACATTGTTTGATTGTTGTGCTTGATATTTTAGTAACTCGCCACGATCTTTTATTAATTCTCGATATTCTTTTCGGTTATCTTTATGCCGTACATATTTCACAGCATGTTTCTCTAGAATATCGCTCTTTAATGAGATAATTTCTTTAAAGGTGAGCACAAAACCCTCCGATTAATAGCCTAATTAAGAGGCAAAAAATTGTTGGCTAAATAGGCGACGACGGAAAAAAAGCCAACTGTTTTTTGTCCTTTTAAACGACTTATAGCATTACCTTGCATTTAACTGACTTTTGTATTCTCTAGCTTTAGAAACTAGATCAAGGTTACTATATTTACTACTTGAAATTACAGGGTACGTAGAATACACAAGCTTAATAAAATCATCATAGTTTTTATCTTTCGTAGCATTTATTACGAAATCTACAATTCCTTTCAATTCATCAGATAAATCTATTTTTCCAGGATTTTTATCTGACAATTTAAATAATTGCTTATTACCACCAAACATAGTTGTAGTATTGACTACATTAATATCTTTATCTTTACGAGCCATATCAACAAAGTCATCAACATATGGGCCGTAATGATTAAAATGCCATACAGTTTGACTTAACTGAGTATCGTGCTCTATAGCATTTTTCCAATCTGTCAAATATAACATTTTGGTTAATCTTGATGCTGAAAGCTCGTCCTTATAAGGATAAGCAGATAAAATATACTTAATGACATTTAGAATTACGCTTTCCATTAGAAACCCTCCATAGACGCTGTCTGTAAGCTTGGCATATGACTATTCAAAGACTCTAAAAGATGACAAATGTTTTGTAATTCTCTTTGAGTCATTGCTGTATTTATTTTTGAGAATTTTAACCCGTTGTCTTTGGTGGATTCAAAAATTAATACTGCAATAGTTTGCTTTTGCGAATTTTGAATCCTAAACCCAAGAAAAGCCCTGCTTCTCATTTTCATGTTGTTTAATACTGAGTCTTCAAATCGGTAGTTATCAATATTGTACTTTTTCCACTTATCAAATTCAGTTTCTGAATCAAAAGGAATAACGTGTTCTACTTTACCTGTTTTCCAAACTGTTTCAATACACCCTACATTGCGTGGATATAACCTATTAGGTTTTTGTCTGTATAATTCGTTTTCCGAATACCGCCCTACACATAAGAATAGATCCATATCTAATTTATATAAACTTAACCTTTCATTCGAGGTTAAACCAAATTTTGCGAAATAATTGTTGTAAATGTAATGGCTAAACAATTCATAACAATTGATTGCTGTACTACTATTTTTCTCTTTTAGTTGCTCATTTTCCTCTTTTATTCTCCGATAAATTTTATTTAGAAAAGAGGATGTTACTTGACTTCCAATCCCGCCCCAAATAGCACCAATGAATGCTGTGATAAACAAAGCAGTAAACCACTGCTCTAAATCCCAAAAGGTTAATGCCCACGTTCGCAAGTCAATAGGTAATTGATGTCTAACCATCTCTTGAATATTGGTGGGGATTCCAATGTAACCAAGAGCAAGTACACTATAGATCCCAGGGTATAGTCCTTTATTAAAAAATTTGAACGGCCACCTTTTGTAGCGTGGAAGCTCATTCACTGCTAATTCCAATTTAACTTTCCTTTGTATACGTTCGATAATTTAACCGCTACTACGGCAGGCTCTAAGTAATGCTAACAGCTTATGATGGAGACATATTAGTAACCCCATACAATAAACATTTAATTATTTTCATTAATATCTCATAGTATCAATATATTAGGAAGCTTAGATGAGGATTTTTTATAAAGGGATTGAAGTTACTAATGCACCTCAGTAACATCAGAGGGATAATTTATTAGAAAATATATGGCAAACATTTATTGCTAATGTCGCCTTAGGCACTAACTTGTCATAAACATCACCACATTATTAGGTGAAGTTTGTTCCATTCGGTTAAGGCTAAACGTTGAACTATCACAATTATGAATGTAAATAATACCTTCGCCCTCGAATGGCGTTGGAAACTCAATCTTACCTCTGCCACTGACAGGTCTTGTATCATCAGTACCTTCCCATGAAAACTATAGCTCTGGCATTCGAGTATTCACAACAACATCCATATGACCTTCAACTGCATAGAAGATAAATCGTCCTTGATCATCTGTGTCAAAGTTAAAATGACCTTCTTCATATAAATCAACCATATCTTGTGCCCAAGCATCCATTTGGGTTATGCGCCACTTACTTAAAAATTGATTCATCTTTAAACCTCAAAATGTAGATCCCCCTACTCCGTTAAGAAAAGGGATTTTACATGATTGTACCAGCGGTCGGAACTGAACGTCTTACGACAGGGGGGTTGAAAAGAACATTAATTCAAAAGAAGTTGCAAATTAAGTCCGGTAAAGCACTTTAATTACATGCCAACCAAATTTAGTTTTCACAAGGTGAGGTTCTAATATTGCACCGTTAAATGCTACTTTATCAAACTGAGGCACCATTGTACCTCGTTTAAACTCGCCTAAATCACCACCTTTTTTCCCCGACGGACATGACGAATATTTTTTAGCCAACGTTTGAAACTTAGCACCTTTAGCTAACTGCTTGATAATATCTTCTGCAATTTCTTTGTGCTTTACCAATATGTGAAGTGCGTGCGCTGTGGATGCCATGTTAAAACCTATCTAATACCGTTTGATGAGTAATTTATTATAATATTATCTTTCGAACATAAAAAAACACGATTTTATCGAATCAGGGCTTTCGTATAATAGTACCTGTGGGCGGACTCGAACCGCCACGTCTTTCGATGGGGATTTTGAAATAACGCGCCTTTAATACACCTTTAATATCAACAAGTTAAAATACATAATTTAACCTTTTCAAGTTTTTGTCAAAAAAGTACGGTTGTCATTATCATATCTGAATGAGAAAATCACTTGAACGACACAACATTTCAGGCAAGTTACATTTAAGCTACCTACCTAGGTGTTTATATTTTTCCTATTAATTAACGGAAAAGTGTCATGACAAAAAAGAACATTTATTCTATCAACACCCATTAACCCGTTTAATATCCTATTATATATTATTTTAATACAGTCTTATTTAGACAAAACCCAATTTTTTTGAAAAATAAAATAACATTATTCCAACGTATACCCCCAAACCTATATAACTGGCTAGCGCCTCATATTCCATATTACCCCGGAGTGTAATATATGTGTAACCTACTAATAATATTAACCCAAGTAGCCACGCTAATAGACTTAAAATAAATACTAATGTCTTTTTCAAAAAAAATGCAGGTATGAGTATGATTACTAAGAAAACAATAAGAAAAACGATCAAGATTAATCCTTTTAAAAATCAAGTGATAAAATGAAAATATATAAATTACACTCCGATTTTTTATTGTATATTTTCGACTGTAAAAGTTCAATATTCTCTGAATCTAAATTAAATTAGAAGGATATATTTGATATTATTACTGTATGATTATTTGTTATTTCATTGATTTTCATAATATAATATTTATTTTACCACGGGAGAATCATTGTGTTACTGTTAGGACTCATAGCAATAGCGGCTGCCACTTTTTGGTTATGCAATTTTTTTGACAAAAGGAAGTGAATTAACATGTATTTTTTTTACAAGTACGCTTTTGAATGTTATTCAAGTTAAACCAGCAAGGACATTTGGATTATACTTATTGAAAATCCATTATAAAATACATGGCAAACATTAATACCATAACGTCCACTTTAAGACACCTGCCATTAACCTATCTAAATTCCACAACATAATCCTGCTTGGTTTGCTTCGACCTTTTAATACAGAACGTTGAGCTATCCCCGTTATGAATATGAATAATGCCTTCTCCCTCAAATGGGGTTGAAAGCCTATCTTACCTCTTCCACTAACTAGGCCTTCCATCATCAAAGACAAAATAGCCTTATTCAGCTAAATTCACCATATCCTGTGATCATACTTCCATATGAGTAATGATCCACTTGCTAGCAAATTCATCCATCTTTAATCCTCAAAATGTAAATGCAAAAAAGCCCCACTCCGTTAAGAGCAGGGCTTCAATATGTGGTACCGGTGGGCGGACTCGAACCGCCACGTCTTTCGACGGGGGATTTTGAATCCCCTATGTATACCAATTTCATCACACCGGCAAAGGCTTTTAATAGCCTATTTTGCAATTTGCAAAGAAGTCATTTTTCACTTTAAAAACTGATTTCTTT
>Ga0209395_1002562_pt1 | contig 23521 bp, 21 predicted proteins | sample GOMGulsemesocosm_3_FD_184635 | JGI IMG/M metagenome (GOLD analysis project Ga0209395, IMG submission 184635) | Methane-oxidizing microbial communities from mesocosms in the Gulf of Mexico - GOM9D Gulf of Mexico (SPAdes) (version 2) | ecosystem: Environmental > Aquatic > Marine > Cold seeps... | reverse complement strand
GCTAAATTGCATAATACAGTAACTTGTTGTCCAATAATGTCTTCTGGTTTAAAGCTTTCTGCAATACCAGAAACAATGGTTCTTACATCAATACCAACATCTACTTTTAATTGTAAAAGTTTTTTAGTTTTAGGTACTTTTATTGCTTCAATAATAGTTCCAACTCTCATATCTAATTTGGTAAAGTCGTCAAACTCTATCGTTTCTTTTTGAGGTTCAAGAACTTTATTTGCTTGTTCGTTTGCTGTTTTGGTAGCTTGTAATTTCTCTAATTGAGTAGTTATTTCACTGTCCTCAATTTTAGCAAATAACAATTCAGCTTTATTAATTTGATGATCTGCTTCTAATAAGACTTCTTTTTCAGAAACATCGTTCCAAGCTAAGTTCTCATCAAGATTTAACATGTTTTTCAACTTTACAGAAGTAAAAGGCAAAAATGGCTCAGATAATACAGCCAATCCAGCAGCAATTTGTAGAGCAACATTCATAATTGTTTTTACACGTTCCTCATCTAGTTTAATAACCTTCCAAGGTTCTTCATCGGCTAAATATTTATTTCCTAAACGTGCTAAACTTAGTAGTTCTTGAGAAGCTTCTCTAAAACGGTAACGTTCTATAGATCTAGAAATGGTATTTGGAAATTCTTTTAATGTAGCCAACGTTTCTTCATCTACTTCAGAGAATTCTCCAGCAGGTGGTACTTGCCCTCCATAATATTTATTAGTCAATACAATAACACGATTGATAAAGTTTCCGAAAATGGCTACCAACTCATTGTTATTTCTTGCTTGAAAATCTTTCCAAGTAAAATCGTTATCTTTTGTTTCTGGAGCTGTTGCTGTTAATGCATAACGCAATACATCTTGTTTCTCTGGGAAATCTTGTAAATATTCATGCAACCAAACCGCCCAGTTTTTAGAAGTCGATAATTTATTTCCTTCTAAGTTTAAAAATTCGTTTGCAGGTACGTTTTCTGGTAAAATATAATCTCCGTGTGCTTTTAACATTGCAGGGAAAATGATACAGTGAAAAACAATATTATCTTTCCCAATAAAATGAACCAATTTAGTGTTCTCATCTTTCCAATATGGTTCCCAATCTGTGTTATTTTGTTCTGCCCATTCTTTGGTTGCAGAAATATATCCGATAGGTGCATCAAACCAAACATACAATACTTTTCCATCTGCGCCTTTAATCGGAACTGGAATTCCCCAATCTAAATCACGTGTAACTGCTCTTGGCCTTAAACCATCGTCAATCCAAGATTTAACTTGCCCCAAAACATTAGGTTTCCAATCGTTTTTATGTCCTTCTAAAATCCATTCTTTTAAGAAGGCTTCATGTTTATCTAAGGGTAAAAACCAGTGTTTGGTTTCTTTTAAACTAGGAACATTTCCTGTAATAGAAGATTTTGGATTGATTAAATCTGTTGCATTATGAGTAGTACCACAGTTTTCACATTGATCACCATAACTTTCTTCATTTCCACATTTTGGACAAGTACCAACTACAAAACGATCTGCTAAATATTGATTTGCCTCAGCATCATATAATTGTTCTGTAACTTCTTCAATAAATTCACCATCATTATATAATTTGGTAAAGAAATCTGAAGCAGTATCGTGATGAACTTTTGCTGATGTTCTTGAATAATTGTCAAATGAAATACCAAAATCTGCAAAAGAGGTTTTGATAATTTCATTGTATTTGTCAACCACTTGTTGTGGTGTAATTCCTTCTTTTTTTGCTTTAATTGTAATAGGCACTCCATGTTCATCAGAACCACAAACAAACAGCACATCTTCTCCTTTTTGACGTAAATAACGTGCGTAAATATCTGCAGGAACATACACACCAGCTAAATGGCCAATATGAACGGGTCCGTTAGTATAAGGTAATGCAGCAGTAATTGTATATCTTTTTGGAGTATTCATTGTATTTCTTTTGCGAATGTGAATTATCAGTTTTGGACTGATTTTTGAAAGGCAAAAGTACGGAAAAGCAATGAAAACTCATTTTTTTAAGCGATCAAAAATAGATACATTTACAATTATTGGATTATTAGATTGCTAGAACCAAGAAACAAGACAGAATTTGAATACAAGAAAGAAGCAGAATATGAAAAGCAAAATATTTTTTTTCACATTATTAATGGTGTCAATACTAACGAATGCGCAAGTAGAAAAAGATACGGTAGCTGTAAAAGACACAATAACTATAAAAAATGCACTAGAAGTTAAAGACTCTATAGTTGTAAAAAAACCAATAATAATTCAGCCTGCTTATTTACAAAAAGGAGATACGATAGCTATTGTTGCACCTGCGGGGATTTTAAAAAATAAAGTGGCTATTATTGACAAGGCAAAAGCATTAGCCGAAAGTTGGGGATTACATGTAGTTTATGGAAAAAACGTATTCAGTCAAGGACATCATTTTGCAGGATCGGATGAAGAACGAGCAAGTGACTTTCAGAAAGCATTAGACAACCCAAATATCAAAGCAATTTGGGCAGCAAGAGGTGGTTATGGATCGGTTAGGATCTTAGATAAGTTAGACTTCACTAAGTTTAAAGAAAATCCAAAGTGGGTAATTGGATATTCCGATATCACTGCTTTTCATAGTCATATTCATACGTTGGGAATTGAAACGATTCACGGTATGATGGGAACTAGTTTAGGTGATGAACTTAAAGATATTAAAAAAACAGTGTCGAGTTTTAAAAAAGCGCTTTTTGGTAAAAAATTAAAATATAAAATTGAATCTAATTCTTTCAATAGAGAAGGAGAAACAACAGGAGAATTGACTGGGGGAAACCTCTCTATTTTAATGTCAGTATTGGGCTCTAAAAGCCAAGTAGATACTAAAAAAAAGATTTTATTTATAGAAGAAATAGGAGAATATAAGTATAGTATTGATAGAATGCTGCAAAGTTTAAAACGTGCTGGATTTTTTGAGCATTGTAACGGTTTAGTAATTGGAGATATTTCAAATATTAAGAAGAATACAACCAAATGGGGGAAACCAATTGAAGAATTAATTTTAGATGTGGTTGCCGAATATGATTTCCCAGTACTATTCAATTTTCCAGCTGGGCACGAAAAAGACAACAGAGCATTGATTTTTGGAAGAAATATAAAATTGGATGTGACAAAAGAAGGGACGTCTACAGTGGTTTTTGATTGATAATATATGGCAGAGCATAACGAACTGGGTAAAAAAGGAGAACAACTAGCAGTTGAGTATTTGTTAGAACACAAGTATAAAATTGTTGCTAGAAACTATCGATATTTAAAAGCAGAAGTTGATATCATTGCAAGAAAGGAAGATACCTTAGCAGTAGTTGAAGTAAAAACACGATCGTCAGACGAGTTTGGAAACCCACAAGACTTTGTGAGCCCTAAAAAGATAAAATTATTACTAAGTGCAATAGATCATTATGTGGTAGAAAATGAGTTGGATGTAGATGTTCGGTTTGATATTATTGCCATTATAAAACAAAAAAGCGTCTTTCAAATAGAACATTTAAAAGACGCTTTTTTACATTTTTGACTTCTTATTTCTCTAAGTACTCTACAATTTTTCGTACTTCATTTAATGTTTCTGGTTTCGCAATAATTTTTTTATCCTTATTTAAGATAATATAGGTTGGTGTTGAATAAATCTGATATTTTCTAGCAACTGGGTTTTCCCACTTTTTCAATCCAATAACATTATGCCATTTTGGGTATTTTTGAATATGCTTTTTCCATTCTTTATCATTTTTTTCTAAACTAAAAGCAATCACCTTTGTTTTCTTTGCATTTCTGGTATAGGTATATAAAACAGGAATCTCACGTAAACAATGTCCGCAACCAGTACTCCAAAAAGCCAACACATAATTCTCAGCATCATTTAGTGTAGATAGTTTGTAGTTTTTACCGTTTTTTGACCAAGTAATTTCTGGAGCGATTCTACCAATTCCTACGGCTGTCTTTTCATTGTAACTCTTTAGGAAATCTGAATTTTGAGAACTAGCTGGTAACTTTTTGTAATACGTATTCACCATATAATCAGAAAAAACGATCTTCTGAGAATTGACAAACTGAGTGATTAAAAACTCAATAACATCTTTTCTAAACGCAGGTTTTTTTGCGAGCCCTAACACTTTAGCGACTGTTTTTTTGTACAGTTCTGTTTGTTTCTTTGCATCATCAGAATAATTCATGTAGAATATATAATCTGTAATTCTGTCAACAAGAAAAGCCGAATTATACAAAGTAGCATTGTTAAAATCGATGGTATCAAAAAAATGATCGTTGATAGATTTTAAATATTCTTGACCATCTTTTGCTACTGTTGGTCTATTATATCTGTTTGTAGCTTTGATAAAATGATAGACCATTTTTCCTTTAGACTTAGCTAAATACTGCTTTTGTAAGCTTGCTATTTTAGTCAATTGTGTTTTGTATAAGCTTGCCGTTTTAGGCTGTGGCTTTTTTATGTATGAAATTTGTAACGAGTCCGCTTTATATTGTTGCGAAGAAACAACTCTGATGTATTCTTGGTAGATTTTGTTCTCAGTAGAAGTTGAAAACCGAATGGTTTCTTCTGCTTTATCAGGATTAAATTTAAATGCGACATTTTCTTTATTAAACAAAAAATCGGCGAATCCCCTTCCTTCTGTATTGTAGGTAACTCTATAAGCGCCAACTTTTGCATTTGCAGGCAAGGTAAATTCAAACTTGCTGCTTTTTGATGTCTTTTTTAAGGTTGTGCTCTTTACAAAAACTTGTCTAGCACCTTCTATTTTATACAAAATTGCCCAATTGTATTTTTTTGGAGGACTTAATTCACCAGAAATTTTATACTGAGCCTGTATGCTTAAAGAAGCTAAGAAAAATAATAGAAATAATTTTTTCATCGATAGAATTTTTAGTTTCTTGATAAAATTTCAAGAAGCGTACCAAATTACTATTTCTTACTTAAAATAAGTACATTGCTGTAAAATTATTAACATGAATTTCACAAATAAAGTTGTTTGGATTACTGGAGCTTCTTCTGGTATAGGAGAAGCATTGGCAATTAAGTTGTCTAATTTGGGTGCAAAACTGATTTTATCGGCCAGAAATGTGCCTGCTTTAGAAGCAGTAAAACATGCATGTAAAAATTCTGAATCAGTAAAAATAGTACCATTAGATTTAGAAGAGTACTCAATTCTAAATGGAAAAGTTACTGAGGCTATTAATTGGTTTGGTAGAATTGATGTATTGGTAAATAATGGCGGAATTAGTCAACGTTCTTTAGCTAAAGACACGGCAATTGCTGTTGATAAACGAATTATGGACATCAATTATTTAGGAACCGTTGCTTTGACAAAAGCGGTGTTGCCTCATTTTATAGAGAACCAGAGCGGGCAGTTTGTTGTAACAACAAGTATTGTCGGGAAAGTTGCCACACCTTTACGCTCTAGTTATGCTGCTTCTAAACATGCATTACATGGTTTTTTTGACAGTTTACGCGCAGAAAATCATAAAAATAATATAACGGTTACTTTAGTTTGTCCTGGGTTTGTAAATACTCATATTTCTATGAATGCGTTGACAGGTGATGGAACTCCGCAGAATGTAATGGATACCGCAACTCAAAATGGAATTGAACCTGAAAAATTTGCTAAAATCATGGCAAAAGCCATTTACAAGAAAAAACAAGAAGTGTATATCGCAGGCGCTAAAGAAAAGTTAGGAATTTATACAAAACGGTTTTTTCCGAAATTGTTATCTGTTATGATTCGGAAATTGTCTGTTACTTAATAAACTCGATGGCTTCAAAGTACGCTACAATTGATTCTTTCATCAACACAGATTGTTCTCCAGGTTTTAAATTGGGTAATTCATTTACTGTTTTATAATGAGGCCATCCATCTGGATCAAAAAAGTCAAATTCATAATAACCATATGGTTCTAACAATTTACAAATTGCTATATGCATTAAGTTTACTTTTTCGTCTTTTTTAAATTTTCGTTCTCCTTGACCCAATTCTTGAACACCAATTAAATAAATAATAGCATCTAAATTTAAGACATCACCCTCAGCAAATTGTGTAGAAAGTTTATCCACTAATAAATCCCATTTTTCTTTTAAAGAAGTAGTTTCTGTCATAGCAGCAAATATAAAGTATCTCTCGATGAAACCGTATTAAATTTTAAGGCATTTGAATTTTCATTCTTTTTATAGTAAGTTCGCATAGATAAACACAAAACAACCACATGAATATATTTGACATTGTAATTACCGTATTTCTTTTATTTGGATTTGTAAGAGGACTCATGAAAGGATTATTTATAGAAGTAGCTTCTTTGGTTGCTTTAATAGGTGGCGTTTGGGGAGCTATACATTTCTCTTATTTTGTTGGAGATTTTTTAGAAGAAAGTGTTTCTTGGAGTGAGAAACAAATCTCATTGGCAGCCTTTGCAATTACCTTTATACTTATAATTATTGTGGTAATTATGGTTGGAAAATTCTTAACTAAGTTAGCAGATTTAGCTGCTTTAGGGTTGGTGAATAAAGCCTTAGGAGGTGTTTTTGGATTGTTAAAAATAGGCTTGATATTGAGTATTGTTTTTATCTTTTTTCACAGAATGAATTCGACCATCACTTTTGTAGATGAAGAAACCTTAGAAGAATCTGTGTTGTATGAAACTGTTAAAAGCTTTGCACCTACAATATTTCCATCCATCATTAAAGAAGATGGTGAAACCAATGATGATGTGATTGATACAATTATAGATGAAGTAAATTAAAAAACCCGATGCAATTGCATCGGGTTTTTTGTTATGATTTCTTTTTCAAAATACTTAAAAATAAAAGCGATTAAAATTAGGGGGAATTTTTTTAACCGCTTTGTATCAACAAATACTTATTGAGGGGGATAACAAATTTACAGTAGAAAAGCATACTGTACAATACCCATTTATGGGGTTTTTTCTCTCACCATTTATAGGGGGAAGATACTCACCATAAATGGTGAGAACTATATATTTTGCACAAAAAAAAGGCTTACAAATTGTAAGCCTTTTTAGTTTTATGAGTTGTTCTTAATACAGCGAAACAGTACCGTTAGACAAGTGATACACACCACCAACAATTTTAATTTCACCAGTGTCTTCCATTTCTTTTAAAACCGAGCTTTTCTCTCTAATTCTATCAATAGTTAACAAAACATTATTCTTAATAGTTTGATTTACAAATTCTGTGTTTGAAGAAGTATGGTCTCCAGAAACCTGACTTTCAGAAAGTGCAACTGCAGGCTGAATATTAGCTAGCATTGCTGTAATATTTCCAAGTTCTACATGGTCGCAAGCTGCTTTTACTGCTCCACAACTTTCATGTCCTAAAACAAACACTAATTTACTGCCTGCTACTTTACAAGAATATTCCATGCTTCCTAGAATATCAATATTTTCAAAGTTTCCTGCAACTCTAGCCACAAAAACATCTCCAATAGTTTGATCAAAAATCAACTCTACAGGAACACGAGAATCAATACAAGAAAGTACAACTGCTTTTGGAAACTGTCCACTTTCAGTTTGAGAAACTAATGCTTTTGTATCTACGGTGTTGGTATTGTTTTCTACAAATCGGGCATTACCATCTAGTAAATCTTGTAATACACTATCAGCAGTAAATGCGTCTTGACTTTCTTTATTTATGGCGTTATTTATATGTGTCATTTTTTATTTTTTAATTGTTATCTATTACGTTTTCTTTAATCCATTGTGTACATTCATCAAATGTTTTGAAGATGTGTTCTTTTGGAATTAAATCTGGAATGATGTCAATTCTTTCCATCATATATTTTGGTTGCTCTAATAAACCAACAAACAAGATTTCAATATTGTTGCTCCCTAGCTCTTGTAAAACATCTTCCATAGCATATAGTCCAGATTGATCCATATAAGGCATGCGTCCTAATCTAATAATAACTGTAGACGCCGTTAAGGGTATTTGAGCTGCCAAACTGTGAAAATCGCTGGTAGATCCAAAAAACAATGGCCCTTTTATGTGTTTGATAAATACTTTCTCCTTTAAATCTTCAGGGAAGTTTTTTTCATCAGACCAATTTTTTTCTTTCTTTAATGATTTCACATCAGAGCGTTCAGCTGCAACATCTCCTATCTTTTTCATAAACATTAAAGAAGCAATTATCAATCCAATTCCTACTGCAAATACTAGGTTCCAAAAAGTAGATAATAATAACACTACGATCATTATTACAACTTCTGAGCTTAATTTTAAAGGCCCAACTTTCATATCTCTAGGTAAACTAGGAATTGCTTTTAATCCTTTGTAATCCATAACCCCAATACCAACAGTAATTAAAATTCCGGCTAAAACTGCAGCTGGAATCTGAGATGCAATTGGTCCTAATCCTAATAAAATAACTAACAGCATTAAACCAGCAACCATACCAGATAATCTTGTTTTACCTCCAGATTTTATATTTACAACGGTTCTAATTGTTGCTCCAGCACCAGGGATTCCTCCAAAAATAGCAGCAATACTATTACCAATTCCTTGACCAATTAATTCCTTATTAGGTTTGTGTTTTGTTTTTGTCATATTATCTGCCACAACTGATGTTAATAACGAGTCAATTGCACCTAATAAAGCTAATGTTAATGCTGTAAAGAAATATGGTGTTAAACTAGCAAATTCAAATTCTGTTAAAATTGATAAATTAGGAATTGGAAACCCTCCAGGAATGGTTTCAATAGCTCTATAATCTAGCCCAAATCCAACAGCAATTCCAGACATTATTACTAATGCAACTAATGTACTAGGTACTTTAGTAGTTATCCGTTTAAAACCATATATAATAATAATGGTTCCTAAGGCTAAAATCAACTCTAACCAATTTATGTTTTTTAATGCGTTAGGCAATACTTTTAATGCTCCTAATACACCAGAAGCTTCTTTTGATGCAAGGGTTTGAGATTCTTTTAAGATGTCTGCATCATTAATTTGCTCAGCACGTACAATGGTCTCTTTAAAATTTTCTAGGACCAAAATCCCTTCTCCTGCTTCTTTCTTTAAAATATTTTCTAAGATAACTTCTTGAGCCTGTGGTTTAAATTGATTTACAAAATCAACATCTTCTTTTGGGTAATATCCTAAAGATGGTAAAACCTGAGTAATTAAAATAATTACACCAATTGCAGTCATAAAACCCGAAACTACTGGGTAAGGAATATATCGTATGTACTTTCCTACCCCCAAAGCTCCTAAGCCAACTTGCATTAAGCCGGCTAATAAGAATACTGTTAGAATGGCTGGTAATGCTTTGGCAACATCACCATCATTGGTTGCTATTATACCTGCAATAACAATCATACTTACTGCTGTCATTGGAGCAGTTGGTCCAGAAATTTGAGTGCTTGTTCCTCCCAAAAGAGCGGCAAAAAAACTCAAGAAGATTGCTCCATATAATCCAGCGCTAGGGCCTAAACCAGAGCTAACACCAAAGGCTAGTGCTAAAGGTAATGCTACAATTCCGGCAGTAATACCACCAAATAAGTCTCCTTTTAAATTGCTAAAAATATTTTTCATATGTATATATGTTTCCTTAACCTATGTAAAAATAGGAATTTTAAATTATTAAAATAATTGAGTTTAAAGTACAGTGTACTTAAAATAGACGAGAATTATATAACAAACTCTGGCGGTGGAGTGGAGTACTCTAAATATGTAGATGCATAGATCTTTTGTAAATAGTTGCTATTTGCCTTATTAGATGATAAAATTTCTGACTTATTATTTATTAGATATTCAACAATCTTTTTTTGTTCGTCAACTTCTTTTTTTTCACTTTCAGAGTCTTCAAAATCTCCGATAGACGTTTTTTCTAAAGAGACCTCTAGTGATCCATAATTATCAGACACATAAACACTTGCTTTTATTGATAAAATTAATAAAAGAGCAATTTTTAAAACAATATTTTTACGGAATGTATTCAACTATAATTCTTTTAAGGCATTTGCTGAAATCCAGCCAATTTTACCGTCGGCTAATTTAATCTTTTTCCAGTTATCTAATGCATCTAAAATGTTAACTTTTGTACCTTCGTGAAGTACAAATACTTCATTTGAATTTAAGGTAGGAGCGTTGTTTACAGAAACTTTTGATGAGAAAATAATTGCTGTTTTAGTTTTGATTGCTTTTTGATATTGATTGTAAGAAATGAAAACAGATATCGCTAATAAAAAGAAAGATAAAATACTTGTTAAAAAGTAAATTCTCTTTCTATTTGAAATCGATGAAACGTAAAAAAGCAAGAATAAAATTGAAGCTAAAAATGATAAAAATACAGCTAAGCTAGACCATTGATTGTAAGATAGCTTCTGAATATAATTTGCCTCTAATCGTTGTAAAAACGTTTTTGGCAATTCTTCAATATTATCAATTGTCATTCTCCTTGCGAATTCTAAATTGTTTGAAGCATCTGTGTTTAATGGATCTAATTTTAGTGCTTTTTCGTAATAATAAATTGTGTTAGCTACACTATTTAATTTGTAATACGAATTGGCAATATTGTAATACAAAGTTGAAGAAACAGAATCTTTAGCTTCTATTTCTTGGTACAATTTTATGGCTTCATTATACTTACCATCTTTATACGATTTATTTGCTTTTTCAAACAAAATAGCAGTACTGGTTTGAGCCACAACAGCAGTTATAGACAACAGCATACATAAAAAGAAAAGTGTTTTTTTCATAATTTATAATTGTTTGTCTATTTCTGTGATTACTTGTATTGCTTTCTCATATTCTGCTTGCATCATTACTTCTGTAATTGGCGTATATCTTGCAAAATCACAGTCATTTAATACATCAATAAATGTTGTTATTGTTGTTTTGTTTACATTTCTAGACTGCAATATATTCGTGATTTTATCTCTACTTATATCAGAAGTTTCAATTTGTAATTTTGCTTTTAAATAGTTGTGTAGTGCTTTTTCTAAAGCAATATAAAACGCTTCTTTATTTCCTAATTGCTTTTTAGCTTCTGATAGATATTTTTTAGCCAAACGATCTGCTTTACGCTGTTTAACACCAATTAGATCACTATTTCTTTCTGCTGTTTTATTGTAGATGACTATTCCAATTGGAATAGTAATTAAAGGTAACAGCAGCAAAATATAAAACAGATTTGATTTAAAGAAGTCCTTTTCTAAAACTGGTTTAAAAGTAGATTTTGTTTGAATATATCTAAAGTTACTTCCTGTTATTGTAATATCCTTTTTAAGAGTATTGTTGGTGGTAGGCGCAATTTCTTTTCCTTCTAATACATTTACAAAGAGATCTTCTGTTGTAATAGTCTTATAGACTTTCTTCTTTGGATTAAAATATGAAAAAGAAACTTTAGGAATCTTATATTTCCCTTTAAACTCTGGGACAACTGTATACAAATCGTAAATAGTACCACGAATTCCACTAAGTGTAGTTTGTATCAACTCTTTATGCTCTGGAGTATAAATTTCTAATTCTTTTGGAGTTTCTATTTTAGGGATTTCAAATAATTTCAAATTCCCTTTTCCAGAAACAGCTACTTTTATCTGAGAAGATTCATTTGCTTTTAAATCATTCTTACTAGCTGTTATTGTAAAAAGAAAACTTCCTACAGCTCCAGTAAAATTTTCTGGTTTGCCTTTTAAAGGCAGTTCTTTTACGTTTATGTTTCTTTTAGGAGAAGAAAATATTTTTGTAACATTTCTTGTAATTGGGTTTCCAAAGAAATCACCTCTTCCTGTTGGAACGCCAATCAAAATATTCATTTTCATTGGCTCAATAATTAGCTTACCAGATTTTGTTGGAATTAATAAAGCCTTTTTAAGTACTACATACCTGTAGTTTTCTCCATTGTATTTCCCGTTTTTTATTTGCAAATTATGAATCTTAATATCCTGATTCCAAAAGCCATTATACTGTGGAGTTTCTGTTACAGAAAAATCTTTTACACTAATATTTTGGCTCACATATAATTTATACTCTACATAAATTCCTTCCCCAACATAAGGTTTGCTTTTAGAAATTTCTGCAACCAAATGCACATTTTGTTGGGCGATATATTCTGGGTCGTTTGGATTTGGTGGTTTTTCAATAGCTTTTAAAACAGTTATTTTAACAGCATTTGAAGTTAATGCTTTACCTCTATGCTCTAGTGTTGCTCCAGAAATGGTATAAGAACCTATTGCTTTTGGTTTTACAAAATATGTATACGATTGAGAAAAACTCACTTTACCGTTTATCCAAGATTGACTTATAGATTGATTTGGACCAGAAAGAACTTTGAAGTTTTTAAAACTAGGAGGTGTAAAATTATCTGCACCTTGTTTGTTGATAGAAAAAACAATTCTGAAATGTTCGTTTACACCCAATTTAGTTTTGCTTACAGAGGTTTTAAACACTGCTTGAGCAAAAATTCCTTGAGTAATTAAACTCAATAGTAAGAATATGTAAACCGTTTTATTTTTCATTTTTAAGTTGTCAAAAATACTACCTTTTTTTATAATATTTTGAATAGTAATTTCTACCAGTCTTTTTCTTGTTTAACCTTAGTGCCTTTTGCTTTTTTAAGATTCATTTTCTTTTGGGTTTTCTTTTCCTCATTATTTAAACTCTCTAAGAGTTGCTTAATCTGCTGAGGCGTCATATTTCCCTTTTTAGGCTTCGGTTTTTGCTTCTGATCTTTTTTATCGTTCGGGTTTTTAGGCTTCTTATCTTGGTCCTTATCTCCGTCTTTTTTATCTTTCTTTTTGTCGTCCTTTTTCTTATCGTCTTTCTTTTCGTCTCCCTTGTCGTCTTTCTTCTCTTTATCTCCTTTTTTGTCCTTATTTTCCTTTTTATCTTTGTTGTCTTTCTTTTTGTCGTCTTTTTTATCCTTCTTCTTATCTTTATTTTCTTTGTCTTGCTGCTTTTTTAGTAGCTTTTTTGCAACTGCTAAGTTGTAGCGAGTTTCATCGTCATTAGGATTGTTTCTCAACGAGTTTTTATATGCATCTACAGCTTGCTGATATTGTTTTTGTTCCATAGCAGCATTTCCAATATTATGAAATGCTTCTGCTTTGGTAAATTTATCTTTTGATCCTTTTGCCGTTACTTCGTATTGAGGTACTGCTTCTTTAAAATTCTTTTCTTGGTATAAAGCATTTCCCAAATTGTAACTCGCTTTTTTGTAGCTAGAATTTTTTTCTAATGCTTTTTGATAAGAAACACTTGCATCAGTATATTTTTCCTTTTGATACAATTCATTGCCTTCTCTAACTAAGCTTCTTGCTTCTCTTTGTAAAGCAATAGAATCTTTAACTTCTTGAGCACTTAATGCTGATGTAAAGAACATCAGTAGTGCTAAAAATGAATATGTTGCTTTCATAATTTTGTGTTTATTGTTCATCAAACAAATCAATCTTTTTTATCCATTTTGTTTTCTTGTCTAAAAAGAGAATATCTATCAATAAAAAGAAAATTCCTATTCCAATAAACCATTGAAATTGGTCTTTATAATCTGAAAATTGTTTTGTCTCAAACTCGTTTTTCTGAGCGTTTGCGATTAATTTCTCTATAAAATCAACAGGTATGTTGGTTTTGTTTCCATCTATATATCTTCCACCAGCGGCATTTGCCACAGTTTCAAGAATTTTCGGATTTCTTTTAGTAATTACTGTTTCTCCCTTGTGCTTTTTATATCCAATTAAAGAACTACCTGCCTTTAATGGTATTGGTCCACCTTTCTCTGTTCCAACACCTATGGTGTACACTTTTACACCTTCTTTAGCCATATTCAGAGCAACTTGCTTTGTCTCTTCCTGATGATCTTCTCCGTCAGAAATAATAATCAAAAAGCGATTTGTTTGCTCGTCATTATTATAATAGGTTTTAGCCAAATTCAACGCTTCATTAATTGCCGTTCCTTGACTAGAAACTAAATCTGGACTTGCATTTTGTAAAAACATTTTTGCTGCTGCATGATCTGTTGTTATTGGTAAAAGCGGATACGAATTTCCCGCATAAATAATAATTCCAACTCTATCGCTCCCTAATTTATCTATAATTTTAGAAATAATTTGTTTCGCTTTTTCTAACCTGTTTGGAGCAATATCTTCTGCCAACATACTTTTAGAAACGTCTAATGCAAAAACAACATCTACACCTTCTCTTTTTATCGTTTTTAGTTTGGTTCCCATTTTTGGGTTTACCAAAGAAAGAACCAAAAAACTTATTCCTATAATTAGAAAAGAAAGCTTTAAAACTGATTTAAAGGTAGAAGCATTTGGAGCTAATTTTTCTAACAGAGCGGTATCAATGAACTTTTTTTGAGTTCTTTTTTTCCACCAAAAGGCCAACAGAAATAATACAATTATTACAGGAATAATTGCGAAATAATAAAAATATATTGGTTCTTCTATTTGATACATTTTGATCTGTGTAATTGTTTTTAAATAAAACTTTTAAATACCGTGTTTTTTAATGTGTATTCGAAAACAAGTAATCCTAATGCAATTAAAACTAATGTTCGATACAGCTCTTGATAATTATAATATTTAAATTCTTCTATTTTCGTTTTTTCTAATTTATTGATTTCATCATAAATTGCCTTTAACTTACTGTTATCAGTAGCTCTAAAATATTTCCCACCAGTTTCTGCAGCAATATGTTCCAACAATTTTTCATCAATTTCAACCTGTTGTTTGCTAAAGATTAATCGTTTTGTTACTGGGTCTTTATGAGTTGGGAAATCTGCCATTCCGTTAGTTCCAATCCCAATTGTATATACTTTTATATCCAATTCCTTTGCCAATTCTGTAGCTGTTTTTGGATCAATAAAACCAGAATTATTAACACCATCTGTCAATAAAATAATGACTTTACTTTTGGCTTTGCTCTCTTTTAATCTGTTGACAGAAGAACCCAATCCCATTCCTATTGCTGTTCCGCCCTCTAATTGTCCCCATTTAATTTCAGAAATGGTTCTTTTTACAATTCCTTTATCACTGGTAATTGGTGTTTGCGTAAAACTTTCTCCAGCATACACAACAATACCAATTCTATCATTTGGTCTACGATTTACAAAATCTGTAGCCACTTTTTTAAGTGCTTCTAAACGATTTGGTTTTAAATCTCTAGCTAACATACTTGCAGAAACATCAATTGCCATAACAATGTCAATTCCACGATTGGTTTTTGTCTTTTTACTAACAGCAACATTCCTTGGTCTTGCCAATGCTAAAATCAGTAGGCATAATGCAGCAATTCTTAACACAGCTAAGGTTGGTTTTAACTTAGAAACAATAGACTGTTCTGCTTTAAATCCTTTAATACTTGGAATGGTTAATGTTGCCGCGTTTTTTTTTCGTTTTAATACGTACCAAAGAATTACTAACGGAATTAGTAAAAATAACCAGAAGAATTCTGGATTATGAAATTCGAAATTACTCCAGTTCATCTTCATCTTCGGTTTTAGTTTCTGGTACTTCTTCTATCGTTTCAGGTTTTAACTCTACAACTACTTCTTCTGCCTCTTTTCTGTTAAACTCTATTTGTTCTGACATTGGTTTTGATTTTGCAAACTTTACCAAATCAGCTTCTCTTAATATATTTCGTAGTTTTTTAATAGTCTCCTTAGTGGTCGATATCGCTTCTGAATCATTAAAATCGGTTAGGGTTTCAATCAATTCATCTGTTGTAGATTCTAATGCCGGAACTTTTAATTCTCGTTCTATATAGGCTCTAATGATTTCTGTTAACTCACTATAATATTTTTTAATTTCATTGTTTTGCCACAACAATTTTTCATCCAATTCATGAAATTTCTGAATCGCTTCTTCAAATGGAGCTAAAGCAGGAATAATAATTTCTTCTTCAACTTCTTTTTTCTTTTTAAGAGCAAAATAGATGATCAACCCAATAATAACTAAGCCTAAAATTACATACCATAGGTAAGGTTTAAAATCATCAAATTGATACGGCTCTTCTTGATTTGCTTTTATCGGAAACATTTTTTGTTTCGTTGTGTCAACAGCAACGGTTGCAACATTTATCAATAAAGAATCTGTTAAGTGTAATCTTTGGCGAATAAATATTTGTTGTTGTGGAATGTAATAAGAGCCACTATCAAAACTTGTTAAGATGTACTTTTTGATCAACAGATTTTTAATGGTGTCAATCTTTTTGTCTTCAACAATTTCTAGACCAACTAATTTATCCAGTTTTGGGACGATAACATTGGCAGTGTCTTGGATCGTTATTTTAAATTCAAACTGTTCTCCAATTCTAATATTTATCGTGTCAATTTCTGCCTTTACAACTGGGTCTTGTTGTGAAAAAGCGATTGCTGAAATAAATAAAAATATATATAAAATCTGTTTTTTCATTTGTCTTGTACTTACCATCTTAAGCAATATGGAAATAATTATAGCAACCGAGTTGCTAGTTTCCTTTGTGTTTAAAATAGCCTAATAATTTTTTTACATAATCTTCATCAACTCGAGTAGTAATGGTTCCTGCTCCAGAACGACTAAATGTTTTCTTATAATAATCATTCAATCGCAATGCGTTGGCTTTATAGTTTGTTCTAATTCTTTTAGAACTTGTATTTATCAATTGCACTTTTCCAGTTTCTGAATCTAACATTGGTACAATTCCTAAATTCGGAATTTCCTCATCGTGTTTATCATAGACTTTAATTCCAGTAACATCATGTTTTCTTCCTGCAATCTTTAAGGTTTGCTCATAGTCATCATCCATAAAATCTGATAGTAAAAAGACAATAGCCTTCTTTTTCATCACATTTGATAAAAATTTCAAGGCTTCATTGATACTCGTTTTTCTGCTTTCAGGTGTAAACTCAATCAATTCTCTTATAATTCTTAATACATGTCTTTTTCCTTTCTTCGGCGGAATGTATAACTCAATCTGATCAGAAAATAATAGCAATCCAACTTTATCATTATTTTGAATTGCTGAAAAAGCTAATGTTGCTGCAATTTCTGTTGCTGTATCTCTTTTAAATTGTTGATTTGTTCCAAAGAATTCTGAACCAGAAATATCTACCATTAACATCATGGTTAATTCGCGTTCTTCTTCAAAAACTTTTACATGTGGTTCGTTGTAACGTGCGGTAACATTCCAATCTATAGTTCTAATCTCATCACCATATTGATAAGGACGTACTTCAGAAAAAGTCATCCCTTTACCTTTGAAAGTCGAATGATATTCGCCACCAAAAATATGATCAGACAGCCTACGTGTCTTAATCTCAATTTTACGAACTTTTTTAAGTATTTCTTTAGTTTCCATTTTTCAATTGTCAGTTTCAGGTTTTCAGTAAACAGAATATTTGTATCCTGTTAACTGTTTTTGCAGTATACTGTCAATTGGCTATGGCACTTCTACTTCATTAATAATACTGCTGATGATATCTACAGAAGTTACATTTTCTGCTTCCGCTTCATAGGTAATTCCAACTCTATGTCTTAACACATCATATACAACAGCTCTTACATCTTCTGGGATTACATACCCTCTACGTTTGATAAATGCATAACATTTAGCCGCTTTTGCTAAGTTGATACTTCCACGTGGTGATGCCCCAAAACTAATTAAAGGTTTTAATTTTGCTAAGTTGTATTTTTCTGGATTACGCGTCGCAAAAATAATATCTAAAATATATTTTTCGATTTTCTCATCCATGTAAACCTCATTTACAGCTTCACGAGCTTTAATGATTTGGTCTACAGAAACTACAGGGTTAACCTTTGCGAATCCGTCATTTAAATTCTGACGCATAATAATTTGTTCATCAGAAATACTAGGGTAATCAAGAACCACTTTTAGCATAAAACGATCCATTTGTGCTTCTGGTAAAGGATAGGTTCCTTCTTGTTCTATTGGATTTTGAGTTGCCATTACTAAGAAAGGCTCATCTAACTTAAAAGTTGTATCTCCAATTGTAATTTGACGCTCTTGCATCGCTTCTAACAATGCAGACTGCACTTTTGCAGGTGCTCTATTAATCTCATCTGCCAACACAAAATTTGCGAAAATTGGTCCTTTTTTTATAGAAAACTCATTGTCTTTTATATTGTAAATCATCGTACCCACAACATCTGCAGGTAATAAATCTGGTGTAAACTGAACTCTACTAAAGCTAGCTTGTACTGCTTTAGATAATGTATTAATTGCTAGGGTTTTTGCCAGTCCGGGAACACCTTCTAAAAGAATATGCCCATTCCCTAACAAGCCAATCAACAACCTTTCTACCATGTCTTTTTGCCCTATAATAACCTTACTCATTTCTAAGGTTAAGATGTCTAAAAAGGCACTTTCTCTTTCAATCTTTTCATTGATTGCTCTTACATCTACATTCATTTGTTGCTCTATCATTTTAGGATTTTATAGGTGATAAAAATTTATTGAAAACAAAGCTACAATAATAGCATTTTTTTTCTTGTTAAAAGAAGGTTAAAGGTTTTAGTGGAAATTGCTAAAAAAACCTTAAAGTAGCTGTTGATAACGAGTTTGTTATCTTCAATAGAGACTGTAAAAAAGCTACTAAATAAAGGAGTTCTATAAGTTATACCCAATAGAAAACATAAGTACTCTTGGTAAAATATAAGTTTTGGTATCACTTATTACATAGTCAGAAAAACGATTGCTTTGCTTAAATGTAGTATCAAATAGATTATTGGCTGTCAGTTTATAACTCCAAGCACTATCCTCATTTTTATAAGACAACGTTGAATTGGCAAATGCATACACATTTTTCTGATTCAAATTTTTATTTTGATAACTAGAACGTTTGTAATCAAAATTAAAAATAAATCCTTTTAAAAAATCATAGTCTATGTTTAGATAAGGTTCAGAACGTATAAATTTAGAGGTGGAATTCCCAGATGTATAAATACCAATGGTTCTCTTGTACCCAATTTCTATGGTGGGGAAATTATCAAACAAGGTTTCTATTCCTGTTTCAAATGAATAACTATTATTTGTGTTGGTTTGAATTTGATTGTTGATATTTTGTGCATATGTTGAAAGGTTGGCACTACCATCAAATTTGTATTTTATTTTTTTAATAGTTTTGTGTACAAAGCCTCTAAACACCCAGTTTTCTGAAGGGTTGTCTATTAATAAAGTTGTTAAAAACCGATTGGTTCTTTGTGTTGGATCTGGGTTTGCATCATCAAAAACCACAACATTTGTAAAACCTGTTGCCTTCTTTGTATAATTTACATTGGCATTAATCATTAAACCTCTGTACAAACTAAAACGACTATAATTGATACTTGCATTGTGATACAGTTCGTTTTCTAAGTTTTTATTTCCTTTAAAAACCGAATTATAGGATTGCAAATAAAACTGATTTGCTAATTTTGAAGCATCAGAAAACTTGGTTTTTAAATTGTAGCGTAGTTGTATTTTCTTTGATTTATTGAATTCAATTTTAGCTAAAAAATCGGGCAAGGCAACCCATTTGTTTTTTGAGAAATTGGTTTGTTGCTGTACTTTCCAATTGTAATTATGAAATACAACACCTTGTTTCACAGTAAATATTCCTGTTCTAAATTTATAATGGATTCCGGCATAAAAATCGTTCAATCTAAAGTCTACATCATTCCCAAATCCATTGGTAGAGAAGTCATTAAAAGTGCCGTTGTCTAATTCTTGTGTATCTATTGTTAAAAAACGCTCATTAGAAAGAGTATTTCCTAGTGTAGTATACACATGATTGTTATTGTTAAGGACCCAAAAATGTTTGAAAATTGTATTAAAATTGTGTTGTTCTATTTCTCTGTTTTGATGTAAACGATAGACACTCTGAGAATTATCAATCGGAATTAACCCTTGTAAAATTTGATTGGTTGATTGCCAATAATTGGTTGGATTGTTTTTATCGTAAGAATAGTCTGCAATAAAAGAAAAGGTATGTTTATTAGATTGTTGTTGATGCCATTCTATATTCTGATTTACAAAAATTGCATCTGTTTTTCTATTGGTATTAAATACATTTTGGATGCTATTTAAAGCAGAAAATATTTCATTGTTATTGCTGTTATTTGTTCTTTTTACTTGCGTTCTGGCATACCATTTTGCTTTAGTAGTAGGCGCATATTCTAAGTTTATTTTTCCGATACCGAATACATTTTCTGCATTAGTAGTATTTTGTTTTTGTTCTAAAATACTCGCATATTGGTTGCTGCTTTCTTTAAAACTATTAGTATCAGTTTTAGATATAATTGCAAAGCCAGACACGTCTAACTTGCTTGTGGCTGTTTTGGTAATATTCAACGCCCCAAATTTATTGGTACTACTCAGAATATCATTGCTGTTTAAAAACTGTTTAAAATCTCCACTTCCCCATTTAAATGTTCCATTAAAAACAGCATTAATTCCGCCCTGAAAATTTATATAATCTGAAAACGTAAATGTTTTTTCTCCTGTGTTGTTGAGGTTTCCTATAAAATTGACATTGGTTTTTGGGCTGTAATAAAACACATTGGCATGGGTTCTATAATAATTTTCATTTCCTTTTCCTACCTCAAGATCACCAAAAACAAAATTCTTTTTGTCTTTTTTAAGTTTGATGTTCATAGCCATTTCATCAGAATCTGAGATGCCTTTTAAAAAGGCAACCTCATTGTAATTATCTATCACCTCTACTTTATCAATAGCATTTGCTGGGATATTCTCTACAGCTAGTTTTGAACCGCCACCAAAGAACTTTTTTCCTTCTACCAACATCTTGGTTACTTTTTTCCCGTTAACCGTAACAACTCCATTTTTATCAACGGCAACACCAGGCAGTTTTTTTAATACATTTTTCAGCTTACGCTCTGTACCATTAACAAAGGTATCAGTATTGTAAATAATAGTGTCTTGTTTTACAACAACAGGCATTTCTATAACCACTTCGTCTAATTGGTTTTCTGCCTCTTTCAATATAAAGTTCTTAGTGGTTGTTTTGACTGCAGTAAGTTGATGACTCGTTGGCTTGTATCCCATATAACTAATACTAATAGTGTATTGCTTTCCTTTAGTGAGTTCTATTTTGTACATGCCATCATTATCTGTAATAGCGAATTTTAAGTTTTTGGTTACATCTATTGGTTTTGCAATTACATTGGCATATGCCAAGGAGTTTTGCAAACTATCTTTTACTGATCCTTTTAATGTAATTGTTTGTGCAGTTGCACTAAGTATACAACCCAATAAGCAACTAATAGAAATGATTCTTTTCAACATTTTATTTTTTTCTTTTTCGCTTCCCAAAAGGAGACATTTTTTCTAAAAACTTGGTAAATTCCTCATGAGAGATTCGCTTTCCTTTGGTTGGTTTTTTTATTGCAATTTTTTTTCTTGGATTTAATTCAATTTTTATGGCAGTATAAGTGCTTCTGTATTCTTCAATTTTTAAAATCAATCCTGGTAAACCAAAGTTTTTTCTTGGCCCGGCATTTATTGGAATTTGAGGTGTAAACCAAACTACTGGTTTTTTCTTTTTATTGGTAGATTCAATATCAATAGCTTTATAACACAAGTAACCGCCAATACTTTGTGTTTCTTGCGTAATTTTCCATTTTTTGGGTTTCATTTCCACCAACATCTCTTCTCCGAAAGTACTTGTTTGATAATAATACTCTTTTTTAGTATGGTTCAAGTAGTATTTAGAATTTCCTCCAGCCATGATACGTCCTAAGTTTAATTTAGGTTTGCTTCCTAATTTCATTTCTTCTTGTATGTAATACAAAGATTCTCCATTAGCAAATTCTAAAAAAGCATAGACATCTTTGATGTTGTTAAACATGTCTCTTGCCATTTTGCTCATCTTTTTTGAATTTAAGCCAGGTCTTTTTGTTACTGAATCAATTGTTTTCTCGCTAAAAGGTTGCATTGAGAATGTATATGTTACTCTACCAGAGAATTGTTGTTGTGAAAACGCAACAAGAGAAAACAGGATGCATAAACTAAATAGTAGTTTCTTTTTCATAGGTTTTAACTTTTTAGCGACAACAATTATTCCAAATCTTATGGGCTAATTTTAATGCTCTATTTACTTTATTTTAGACCAAGCTGTTTTACTCATCTTATTATATTCTTCTTGTGAAACTCTTTTCCCTTTGGTTGGTTTTTTAATACGTACTTTTTCTTTAGGGTTTAAAACTAATTTTGTTGCTCTAAAATATCTGAAGTTGTTTTGCACCTCTAAAACTAATCCAGGTAAACCATTGTAATCTTTTGGACCAAAACTTACAGGTATTTGTGGGCAATACCAGGCAGTAATATTAATAGTTTTTTTATTCAATTTCACTACAGTTGTTGCTTTGTAACATAGGTACCCTGCTATTTTTTTAGTTTCTTGAGTTAATTGCCACTTTTTAAATTTAGAAACAATGATAAAACATTCACCAAGTGTTATACAATTTTGTATTTCTAAAGAATTTTTGTTCCTATTTTGATAATATTTGTTAAGACCACCAGCAGCTATTAAATTCATTTTTTCGGTAATGTCGCCTCGATCTTTAATGGTAAGTTTTTTATTTACTTTATATATAGCATCATTTAATGTAAACTGTAAAGTAGATGCTATTTTTTTACTATTTAATAATAAATTATCCATAAACGCAATACGCTTCTTATTTTTAAGTGTTTTCCTCTCAATTGAAAAATAATTATCAATATTTTGTTGGCTAATACCTGATTCGTAATGGACTATACCTGTTAATTTTGTTTGCGAATATGCACTTGTTATTAAAAAAAGGCACAATAATAAAAGAGAATTTTTCATCTGTTAAAACAATTGTTATTTGATTTTTCAATTTGAAATTTGAAGACCTTAAGATTAAGGTCTTCAAATTAAATTTATTATAAATAATTATTCTGGTTGAATTGAATAAAAACAATCGATATAATAAGCCATATAATAATCCATAGGTTCGCCTCCATTAACAGCAGCTGCCCATTCAGCTTTCTCTCGTGAAGATCTAACACAATCCCCTGCTGGTCCTACATTCTCGCTAATTACCTCTTTAATATTCATTTTTTCTACATCTGTATTTGAAGTTGTAAAAGATGACATTACAAATACTACAGCTAAACTTAAAATTATTTTTTTCATTTTATATTGTTTTTGAGTGCTTATCACTCATTGTTTTATTTTAATTGTTGAGTTTCTTATGAATAAACAAGTGAAAACTCTAAAAACTTGTAAGAAAGGGGTACTTTTGCAACACTTTCCTCCGTGGGTTAATTATAGCTAAGTCATATTAGTTATGGGTTTAAGGTGAAACATTTATGTAAGATATTTTTGTTCTTAAATGATAACCTGCAGAGGATTTTTCTTTTTCACAGCAATCTCAAGTAGGTTCTTTTTACAATTTTATAGCTCTGTAAATATTTGAATTGTTTTTGTAACCACCTAATTTTTTAATTCCCTTTTTAGAATACCCATTTATGGTGAGTGCTATTACCTCTATAAATGGGTATTCTA
>Ga0209395_1002559_pt1 | contig 23545 bp, 21 predicted proteins | sample GOMGulsemesocosm_3_FD_184635 | JGI IMG/M metagenome (GOLD analysis project Ga0209395, IMG submission 184635) | Methane-oxidizing microbial communities from mesocosms in the Gulf of Mexico - GOM9D Gulf of Mexico (SPAdes) (version 2) | ecosystem: Environmental > Aquatic > Marine > Cold seeps... | reverse complement strand
GTAGCATATGATTGTCCTGCTGGTCTACCGGCTAACCTATCATCTTTATGTTACTCAGATAAACTCCAATATGATGTATATCGTGAAGGTTATGCTAAATTGAAGTCTGAAACTTCTGAGCAAATGTCTTTAGGTTTTGTATATGCACCGTCTGAAACATTTAGTTTCGGAATGGATTACTGGTCTGTTAAAATGAAAGATCAGGTTAATCGTTTAGAGCAGACTCAAATTTTTGAAAATGCTGCTAAATACGTAGATTTATACACTACCAAAGTAGATAAAGGTACAGGTAATGACGTACTTGCTATCATCCAAGCACCTGTAAATATAGGTAAATCAAATAACTCAGGTATTGATTGGGATCTTACAAACGTAAGTGACATATTTAATGGCTCTTTAAGAACAACATTTAAAGGCACACTTATGCTTGAAAGTGAAGCATTACGTGTAGGTGAAGTTGGTATTTATGATACAAGTTTAGGTAAAGTTGGGACAAATAACTCAGTAACATTCCGTTATATTTGGAACTTAACGAATACATTTACTACTGGTGATTGGGACTTTACTGCTAACATTAACTTACGTAGTGGTTATGAAGACATTGCTACAACGGCTTGTTTAGCATCTGACTGGAGTGACTGTGGTCACGATGTTCAGCTTGAAGTTGACCCTTACGTAATAACTAACGTATTAGCAAACTATCATGTTAATGATGATTTCAACGTAAGCGTTGGAGTTAAGAACTTATTTGATAAAAACCCACCACTAACACTTAATGGTGAAGCTGGCCATCAAGTTGGTTATGATCCGCGCTACTCAAGTGCATACGGTCGTACTGTATACTTAACAGCGACTTATACATTATAATAGACATTTTATAATAGTGAAAAGCCCTACATTTGTAGGGCTTTTTTTTGACTGAAATATAATTATTTATAATGCGGGTGGCTATATTTTAATAAGTAAAACTCAAACCATATCAGAATAAATACACCTACAAACTCTCATCAATCACTTTTATTCGATCGTCCATTAATTGCTGTATACCTTTTGCATCTTTAATTAATGTATCAACCTTATTCAGCTTATTATTTTTACTTTGTTCTGTTCCTTTGTTTTTAAATTCCGTTGATATATTTTTTTTAACAGTTACAGCAACCGTCTTTTCAGCTGGAGTTACTGTTAAATTATCAGGGGTTTTATATACTTCAGCACCTGATTGTTGTGTATCTGAGTAATGCCATACGCCCTGCTCGTCTTGCCATTTATATATCGGCTCTTGTGGTGTTACCGATTCCATTAATGATTTGCTCTTAATTACTATCGTCGATTTAATGTCATCTACAGTCGATAATATTGATGAACTTTTGTCAAAGTCGCTTACTTTTAACCAAGCCGTGCCATCTGGTTGTTTAAGAAAAAATAAACTGCCTAAACAAATAAATAATACACATGATAATAGATATATAAATGTTTTCATAAAAGGGTCCTGAGAAAAATTTAATGAGATTAAAATGAAACAAGCTTATTAGAAAGCTGGTGATTGATTTATAATATATCTCTGTAAATTTTATTGATAGCATAAAAAATGAAAAAAATAGTACTGTATTCCATGAACAACTGTCCACACTGCGACACAGTCAAAACTTATTTAGATCAAAATTCAATAAAATTTAGATTATGTAATGTAAAAACACCTGCTGGTAGCAAAGAGTTTCATAAAACGGGCTATCGTGGAGTGCCCGTGTTAAAAATTGGCGACCAATTTCTGAATGGGTTTACTGTTAAAAAATTTAACGCTTTGTATCATTAGTCTCTAGTGAATTAACTAAGCGAAGTGGTGATCAATCTTTATGATTAATAGCTTTCATTGCTTCAATATTAATGATTTTAGAGCGATTCATCGTCACTTTAAAACGCTGTAAATATGACTCCCCTTTTAAGTTAGTTTGAGTGAGTACCATATTTAATTGATAACGTTTTTCAACAGCTTCATTTAATATTTTATTGCCGTCTAAATTGTATAAACGCCCTTCACCTTTCCTTAAATATCGAACAAAAGGAGTTAAATTAAAGGTTGTTTGGTTTTGAATTTCTTCATATCCGGGTAGAAATTCTTTAACTGTCACCTTGGTGTCACTTCTAAAATGAAGTAAGTGTGCGGCCTGCTTATTTTGCTGTCTGCGACTTTGAAATAATTTATCTACATTCTCAGGCAAATGTTTAGGTTTTATATATTCAAGCCATAATGTTTGAAAAGAAACACGTGTTTTACTCGAACTATTTCTAAAAACGTGACGCCATTTAGGCCTTCCACGTTGAATTATGCGCCACACTGCGCTGGTGATCTCATCTTTAAATGTTTCACGAACGCCATAAATAAAACCTAAAAACGCAATTAGCAATACGGTTACTTCTGTGAATGCGGTACGTGCACTTAATACAATGTACATAACAAATGCCATAATAATAGCGGTGATGGCTCCTCTAACAAAACGTTTCAAATTAACATTTAGGTGTGTCGTTTTTTTGGAAAAAACCACACCATACTCACTAAGTCTTTGCAATAACTGCATTTTATTAGTAATTCGATTAGGATCGTTTAGTGTAACGCTAGAATTATATTTTTTGTCTTCTCTGTAGACTGATTCGGCTCTGCACAATTCTAAAATTCGATTTTTATGTTCTGTATATTCACTCGATTTAGGTGATTTTGAAATGAGCTTTAAAAATGATTGTTCGATTTTCCAACTTAAGTAATTATCAACATTCTGAAATGAGGAATTAAGTTTTTGATCCGGCGGTGTGTAGCGTCTGAGTTTTTTTAATAATGAGATCGTTTGTTCTGATAACTCTTCAGACTTTTCATAAAACAACTCGGGATCAGTTATTTTCATCGTTTGTTTAATATCGGTTTCTAAAGCAATTCGTAATTGATAAGCAAATAAATTTAAATTACTGCGGTAATCGCTTTGTTCGCCTTTCGTTTGACTGATAAATCGACTTCGAACCAAAGGAAGGTGCAAGTTTTCAGAGTAATATGCACTATTTGAACTAATACTACTGTAAAAGAAATCTTGCTCTGAGAGTGTACTAGCGTTTATGCCCATTTCTTCGGGAATAGAAATATATAAATCGATTTGTTGAAAATCTTGCGGTAACAAGCGATGACTAATTTTAACTGATAAGTTTTCATCTTGGGATAACTTAACGTTTTCCAATATTTATACTCCCTATAAACAATCACGACAAGAATAGCGTTTTACTTGAAATAAACCACGGAGACAACAATAAATAAAAGGTAAATAAACTATATAAGTTAATTATAGATCAAATATTTCTGGTTCATCTAGACAAAAGAAACACAGTTTATTACCATCGAGATCTCTAACATAGGCCGCCGGTCCTTTTGACCTCGGCCCTGGTGCTCCCTCTGAAATACCGCCAAGTGATAAAGCAAGATCATGAAACTTTGCAATGTCTGATACCGTATTAACTAAGAAGCCTAACATGGCACCGTTTCCTGGTGTGGCCAATTGTTCATCAAAGGGTTCTGCTATTGCAAAAAGAAACCCCTGGCCTTTGTAAACTACAATACGTCCGTCGGGGATTAATTTATTAATAGGAACAGACTCAAATAAGGCATCATAAAATTGAACAGCCTTATCCATATTGTTTGTGCCAATGGTTGTATACGCTAACTTCATGGTAAAACTAGCTCGCTAATTGCTGACACCATAAATTGGCTTCAATAAACTCTTGATGAAGTGTTTCACTGTTTAATTCATAAGAGTTAATTTGTTCAATCACATCATCGGTTTGCCCTGTAACATAATGCGTTGTAAATGCTAACAACTCACCAAGTACACCGGTTCGATCAGTTAATGCCTCTTTTATCGGTTTAGCAAGTGGCATTGTTTTAACTATTTCATCGATTGGCATACCCAATAACACTTCAATTGAGCTTAACAAACCAGTGATAAAAGCATAGTCTCTAACAGGCGTAAATATACTACCCGAAGCAATAGACGCCATTAAACGACCAACGATAAGTGACTGTTTGGCTATTTCATCTGTTTGGTTGCTGGTTAATTTTGACAGAGCAAGTATAGAAACAAACTGTTTTAATTTTTCTTCGCCAAGATAAGCGGTGGCTTGTTTTAATGACGTTATTTCTACTTGGGTACCTGTTGCAACGTTGTTAACCATTTTAAGTAAACTAACCGTTAAGTTTACGTCGTGACTAATAATGTCAGCAATTTTTTGATATTCAATGGGTGAGTTAAATGTTTCACTCATCAACTCAAGCATTTGAGTTTTAATTGGCGTTAAGGTTTGACCTTCAACAATTTCTGGTTCGTGGTAGAAAAACCCTTGATAATAATGAAAGCCAACTTCCACTAATGCTAAATATTGATATCTTGTTTCAACTTTTTCGGCAATTATCTTAATATCAAATGGCTTCATTCTTTTAACAACAGGCGGTAATCGCTTAGGATTTATTTTCTCAATATTAATTTTAATTAAATCAATATATGGATAAATAACGTCCCAATGAGTTTCTAAATCAAACTCCGTTAGCGCAATTTTATAACCTTTATTATGATAGTACTCGAGTATTTTAACCAACTTACTTGTTGGTTTATCATGCCCAACCAGCTCTATTACAATTGAGTCGGGGTTAAACATTAGTGGATATTTATTAATTAAGGTTTTTTCAGTAAAGTTAATGTAAGCACGTTTACCTAGACTAATCGCTTCAATATCACCATGAATATGATTTTGAATGATCATTTTGGATGTAGCGATATCGGGATCAATATCTGGAAAGTGATTATTATCACTATCTCTAAAAAGTAACTCATACCCTACAGCATGAGATTGACGATCAAAAATAGCTTGTCTAGCGATATAAGTGCGTTGCATAGTTTATAAAATACATAATTAACAAAAAAGCAGATACGTTATTCTATAGTGAAAACTAACCTTATAACAATGAAATACTCATTGTTTGGCTAAATATAATCTATATTTTTTACTTATTTTAATATTGGATACAATACATTTTTGTTTCCATCGATATTCTTAGGTGTTTCTATGTCGTAAAGCGATAAAATCATAGGAAGAATATGGATGTTTTCAAAAGATTCAATTGATACGTTGTTTTTGAACGATGGTCCGTTTGCAATAAATATTGCACTTAGTTCATTTGATAACTTAGGGTCGTACCCATGAGTTGCACGCCCTTTTTCTTTGGGTGTACCAAATGTAAATGGTGGAACAGCTTCAATAATAATATTTGGCATTACCGGTGATCGGGAATTAAAATGCCAAGACTGGGGGAACTCCTCGAACTTATGAACTTTTATATAATCTTTTTCACGAGCGCGAATATTTTCATTAATCATAATGGATACTTCATTTTCCATCATTGGATCTTCAAGATATACATAAAGCTGAGTTTGACCATTAACGACTTGCACCGTATCTACACCGTCAAACAAATGAAAATAGGATATTCGTTGTTCAGATATATCCGTCATACCATGGTCTGAAACCAACACTAAATTTATATCGAATGGCAGTTCACGCTTAACTCGTTGTAAAAACACACCGAGAAGATCGTCAAATGTACTTATAGCCTTTGATAGTTCGTCGGAATGAATACCAAAATTATGACCTGCAGAATCTATAGTAGAAAAATATCCCAGAATAAGCTCAGGTCTGTTTCTTTCAGATAATTTTAACCATTCAATTATTTGATCAAAACGAGCCTTATTCGGCGTATTATGAACATATGGAAGATTATAACTCGGTGAATATTCATTTAAGGACAGTTCTGACTCAGGCCAAAAATAGATAGCCGTTTTTATATTATTTTTTTCGGCAATAGTCCACAGTGTTGAACTTGTAACCCATTTATTATTAAATTTACCAATTCCTAATTTGTACCGTTGATTAAGTTGACGATTAAAAAACGAGTTATGAACAAGCCCATGATTTTGTGGATAATTACCTGTAACAATTGAAAGGTGATTAGGAAAGGTTTTTGTCGGAAATACGGGGATTAAAGCATTAGCTACAACGCCACTTTTAGTAAGTGAAATAATATGCTTAGGTTGGTATTCTTGTAAGTAATGATGAGCGAAACCATCTACAGATAACAAAACAGTAGGACGGTATTCTCGAGCCTCTCCCTTGGTAAATGATGAATAAAGAGAACTAACAACTAACAAAAATAAAATACAAATTATTCGCATGCCCTATCCCATACAATTAATTAATGCTGTGAGCATTATTAACAATGCCCACATAACTAATACGAACTAATTAACCTGAGCTTCGGATAAGACAATTTGCCCAATAACGCTATTTTAATGCTTTTCGGCGTTATTTTTACTCCCAATAGCCCGCTATTGGGGAATAAAAATGCCTTGATAATCAATAAAATTCCGTCACTGGAAATAAGAGAATGTTTTATCTTTTAATTTCATTGCGTTACAAAACTCTTATCGAAACCTCAGGTTAATTAAGTATTTATTTTAGAAGTTCTAAAATATTTGATAAGTCCTTTTTACCTTCTTTTAGCTCTTCTTCCGTTAAACCTGATAATTCATGAGGAAAAACTAACCATTCGTCAGATTCATGAATATAATAATCTGGTTTTATGTCAGTTTTATTATTTTGAGGTTTAAACCATGGACAAGCAATACGCACATCTTCTGGCATATTGTTACGTGTTTGCTTCTTAAGGGTATTAATTAATGCTTCAATACTACGTCCTGAATCAAATACGTCATCAACAATTAATAATCCATCTTCAGCATTAGCATTTTCTATGATGTAATGTAGTCCATGAACTTTGATTTCTTTACTTTGTTTGTTAATACCGTAATAAGAAGAAGTTCTTACTGCGATATGATCTGTTTCTACTTTTTTGAAATCAAAATATTCTTGTACTGCAATACCAATTGGTGCACCACCTCGCCAAATACCCACAATAAATTGTGGTCGAAAGCCATCTTCAAATACTTTAGCTGCTAATCGAAACGAGTCTTCGAGAAGCTCTTGCGCTGTGATAAATTTTTTTTCCATTGGATATTTAACCTTTTAAATCTAATCTAAAATTATACTTTTTTGTAATATCCTATTATAACCATTTATCGACCAAATGGTTATATTTAAAGATATCTTTAATCAAATTTATATTAAAGGTTAAAGCATGATCGATATTTCACGTGAATACTTAGCTTTAAAAATTCACTGAAGCTTGCGTCAAAAATTGAAGTTTCTGGTTATATTTATGCTCTGTTTTAATATTTTTATTTAACTTTAACGCTTTTTTAATCGATGACTGTGCTAAATCTACTTGTTCAGTTGAGTAATATAACTTTGACAAAATGTAATAAAAATCATGTGATTTAGGATCGATTTTTATCGCTCTCTTAATGTGAAAAATAGCAAGATTGGTATCACCTTTAAATTGTGCCTCTTCAGATAACAAAACATGATAATAAGGATTATTTATACGCTTAGCGTGTAGAACTTTCTTAATTTTAGTTTGCTCGTCTTTGTAACCCAATTTATCAAACAAAATTGAAAGGTTCTCTAACACGGTATATTCATTGGGGTTAAGACTAAGAGCGTATTTATATGTATCAATCGCATTTTGATGCAAACCATTTAAGCGATATAAAATACCTAAATTCCCCCAAGCACTTGATAAACCTTTATCAGCTAACGTCGCAGCCTTTAAATACGTGTAAGCTTTATCAAAGTCTTTATCTACCAGAGCCTCCGCGCCTTTATTATTATAAAACATTGCCGTGATGGTACTTTTACTGATAATTTTTCGTGGAAAGTGTTGCTTAACTGCACCTGGATCAAAATCAATTTGAAGGATTTCGTTTGTCCAAACTTGTCCGCCTGAAGAGGTTATCCTACGTTTAATCAATAAATTAACGTGTCCCATAAGTAATTGATGAGAACCGCTTCTAGTCCAGTATTCAGGTACTTCAATTTCCTGAAACTGCAACGACATGCCAGCTTCTTTTCCTAACACATACGCCATAATAGTTAACGACATACAATTGGCTTTTTGCCCATGAAAAGCTTCCGCTGCACTTACATTCGCGTTAGTGTCATAAGACATAGCAATGTGATTTGAAGAAAAAATATATTCGAGTAATAATTTAGCCTTTTTTGCTTCATCTTTTTGTCCATCTAATACATGACGGACCATATTTTTCATTTCTTGATCAATAGCGAAAATTTCAGAGGGGGATTCCACAATATAACGGTGAGCATTTGGAAAGGAACTATCTTGATAAAGTTGTGTTTCATCATCTACATCGAGGGCATAGAGCTGTGAGATATTTTGACAGCCTAACAACCAAAATATAACAGTTATAAAATACATTACGTTCAATAACTGGGTTCTCATAACAACACCTCATAGCTGGTCAATGTATACATCTAGTATAGAACACCCAATAATAAAATCCTTTAACTTTTACATTGTGTTACAAAGCTTTGAAAAACTTTGTAACACAAACGTCCGTTCCGCGTTACTAATAACCTATTGATATTATCTTACAAAATAAAACATCAATAAGGAACCTTTACATCTAAATGATATGTGGCACCTCTAATTATATCGGTAATAACATTAGACAATACAATATTCCCGTCCTGATAAACCACGGTTTTATCTACAGCGGAACGACTAATTTTTACTTTGAATTGGGCACCTAGATAATCCCTTTTAACATTCAGTGTATTCCAATATGTTGGAAGTTGTGGGTTAACCTCTAGATCACCTGCAACCCCTTTTAAGCCACACAGACCTTCGACAATACAACGTTGATACCATGCCACTGTTCCCGTATTAAATAATTGGCTAGATTTACCTGCTTGTTCAGGATGTTGATAATAGGCACCACGATAATAATTAGGAATAAAATTGGGTAGCTGACCTCGTATTTCAAACTGTTCTTCGTTTATCGACAGCATTTGATACAACACTTCGAAAGCTTCATCAGACTTATTAACTGAATACAAACTATAAGCATAAAATACAGCAGCATGATTATACACAGCTCCATTTTCAGAAACCCCGGGGTGTTTTTGCGTTAAACGCCCAATATCTTCCCGCATTGATGTATAACTTGGTGCTAACATCATCACGCCATAAGGTGTCGATAAATGTTTGCTCACTTGGTTTATAAGTGAATTTCTATTTTGATCACTTATTGCTCCGCTTAACATCGACCAACTTTGTGGATTTAAATATATTTTACCTTCTGAATCTTTTTGAATACCAAAAACCACGTTATCGTCAGTAATTCCTCTTCCGTACCATTTTCCATCCCAGAGGTGCACGTTAACCGAGTGATTAATTTGTTCTGCTATATTTCTGTAGTAGGATATTTTATCTTTATTACCTTCGGTATACATTTCAAGAATTGAACACCATTCGTTTAGACAAAAAGCTGTTGCTAAAGATAACCAAGTTGATACCCCTTTACCTTTGTGACCAACCATATTCATAGGATCACACCAGTCCCCTTGCTGAATATAGCTAAGGCCTCGGTAGTCTCTTTCCTTTATTAATGCTTCCATTGCTAAATCTATATGGGCTATAACCGTTTGCCGCTCTTTACAATTTGAAAAAGGTAACTCCAAATTTAATAAAGTTTTATCATTGGTTTCACTCAAATAAACAGACAAACAAATAGGTAACCAAACACTATGGTCTGCATGTGGTATTTGGTTAATATATTTAAGCTTTGCTTCTGGGTGTAACAATATTCCATCAGGCATAACGCCAGAAGTATGTTGCTGAGAAAGTGATTGAATAAAAGATCCTCTTGCCACCGTAGGATCAATAAAACACATACCCATATTGTCTTGTAAATAGTTTCTCGTTTGAGGATCTGTTGATAAACGATTTACATCGCCATGATAAAACATTTGACGAGGTAACCAGTGATTCACGACATGATTAAAGCTCTCATCAGGTGACTCTATTACGATGCTACTATTTCCGCTTTCTATATACGCTTGATATAAATTTTTATGCTGAGTAAATATAGTATTCGAGTTAGCCTTCTGGCTATCATCTCCAAACATAGATTCTTTAATATCGTTAATTTCTTCATTGGTTTCAGCTGCTCCAAAAACAAAGTTAACAGAAGATATTTGTTTCGGAGACAATGACAACCTATATTGAAAAACAGCTACGGGTGTTTCATAAATAGCGTCTTGTTTAGCTAGTTCAATACTATTAACAGCCGAAGGGTTATGTAATCCGCCCTCACCTTCAAATCCTTTTTGACTTGCCGTCCAACTCGTTGGTTTACAATCTGCTATAAGGAATGTTTTATCTTTGTAATGTTTTTGACGTGAATAATCGTCTAGTTTTTGGTACGGCGTTATACATGTAGCAACAATTGCATTCATGTCGTCATTATATGTTGCAGACTGATTAAGCCATGACATATAACCAATACTAAAATAAGGATAAAAACTTAAGTTTCGGCTCTTAGTACTTAAATTATTAACCGAAAAGCTCCACAATTCAATCGCTCTATCGATAGTAAGTGTTAAAGAAATCGTGACTTCGAAATCTAAGTGTTTGACCACCCATTCGATATTATGTTGATTAGTGATAAAGTTGAACTTATCTAATTTACAACGCATTGGTTCATAAGGAACAGAGAACGTTTTACCAGTATCTTCATCTTTGATATAAAAAAAACGTCCTGGGTGATGTGAGAAATATGCATGTTCTGGTTGCATAAACGTTTTTGCTTCCATATTGGGAGCATATGAATACTTAGCAGGCTCTGGTTGCATAAACTGAGAAATGGCATAACCCCTACAGTTCATGTTAATCATCATGTGCCTATTCCATAAGTATCCGCTTGCATTGGGCATAATGGTTGGGCTATCTAAAACAATACTTTTACCGCTATTTGTAAAAGATACATGGTTGCTATTACGCATTTACGTTCCCTGTTTTTCAATATTAGATGTTGAATTAAAATTAAATAATTCGCTTTGGATTTGCTGATGTTGTTGATCAGATAATGGATAAAACCGAATACACGCCACTGCAAAAATAGCAATCACACCGGGGATCAGGGTCATCAAAATAACGATACTATTTTCTGAACCAGCAGATTGAACTTGGTTAGCTACATAACCCATTGATGCTAGAACCCAACCGATCATAGCCCCAGCAAAAGCCCCCCCTAGTTTTTGTGCAAAAGCTGCGGCTGAAAATATCATCGCTGTTGCTCTTCGCCCTGTTTTCCACTGAGAGTAATCAGCAGTATCTGCGTACATAGAAAAAACAAGGGGAGATTTAGGCCCTAAACACAAACCAATGGCCACTTGTAATACAAACATCAAAACAATTTGATCTTTGGGAACAAAATAAAAAGAGATTGAAAGAACAGCTACAAGCGACATAAGCAAAGTTAGCAACGTTTTTTTATCTAAAAACTTTGTTAATAAAGGCGTTGAAGCAGCACCTACAGCTAGCGCGAGCATATATGCTAAAGAAAAACTCCCAATTAAATCTTCTCGTCCTACATAATATTTAAAATAAAAAGTACCTGTACTTCCCCTTAAAGTAATAGTCATCATGATGACCAATGCTAATCCGAAAAGTATGAGCCAAGGCTTATTTTTAGTTAAATCTTTAATATCTTGAAGAATTGGCGTTTTTTGGTTTGGCGGAGGGCTGATTCTTTCTTTAGTGCTATAAAATGAAAAGGAAAATAACCCCGCGGCAATAATTCCATAAAGCCCCATGGTAAGCTGCCAACCTAACGTTTCGCTACCATTACCTAAGTAAGTTACTAATTCTGGTGTTAAAAATGCTACCAAACTTCCCCCCGAAAAAGCACCAATAAAACGGAAGCTCGTTAAGGTAGTACGCTGTTGTGTGTTGCCGGTTACAACGCCAAGTAAAGCACCATAAGGTACATTAATAAAGGTATAGGCAAGCATCATAAAAATGTAGGTTGCGTATGCCCATACAATTTTTCCATTTTCATCCAGATCAGGCACTGTAAAAGTTAATACACCTGCAGCAGCAATAGGAATAATCCCCCAGAGTAGATAAGGACGAAACTTTCCATATCGGGTTTGGGTTCTGTCAGCAAGTGCTCCCATTAAAGGATCTGAAAAAGCGTCAACAAGTCGTGTTACCAGCATCATAGTACCTACTGCCGCTGCAGGAATACCAAAAACATCGGTGTAGAAAATAAAGAGAAACACATCAAATACTCGCCAATAAAAATTACTCGCGACGTCACCACATGCATAACCAATTTTTTCTTTTAAACTAAGAACACCGTCATCGACAATGCTTACTGTTGATGTATTTTCATTTGATGATAATTGACTCATGAATTTATCCATTTCTGATTATCTTTAAATACCAAAGTATGAATTTGATATAACTTACGTAGCCCAACAAAAAACATTATGAAAGCGCTTACATTTATAAAGAATATAGTGGTTAAACAGGTATGTCAACGAGCAAAGTCGGTCTACTTAGGATATATAACGTTAGAAACCCGTTACCTTTCAAGATGCATGTTTAATAATGCTTGAGCACTTTGAATGGGAACGGGTATAGTTGTTATTAATATAATTGACGGTTATTCTTCGAGCCAATCAATATAACAATCTGAAAAATTCTGCCAAAACTCCTGACAAACAGACAAAGTTATGAGTTTGTTTGTAAGCGTTATAAGTTGATGGTTATTTGGAAAACTAGTTTTATCAGGAACAAATTGAGGCTCTTTTTGTGGATGAACACGATGTAATTCTTCAAGACATTGTGAAAATGATTTTACAGAATCTGTTACTAAAATAAGTTCCCACTCTTCCCCTGTAAATATAGCGGTAGAAACGGGACTATTGTTAACTGATGTATCGATAATATATGGGTCACCAAGCTCCGTGTCTATGGCGATAACTTCCCAATTAGCATTCCAATGAGGCTGTTCTTTCCTTCCACTAAATTCTTCGGTAAACGCCTTTCTATCAGCCAGGTCATTTAATAGTTTAAACCCTTGTGGGCCAAAGTAAATTTCATCAATATTTAATGCTGGATATAGTTTTGTCACTGTCCATTTCTTTTAATAGTTAACTTATTTATATTATCTCACATATTATAAAACATAGAAGCAATTTTACTTATTCAATAAAAAAGCCAACGAAGTGTTGGCTTTCAAGATAAACAGGTTATGTCAGCGATAAAACTACACTGTCGGCTCTGCTATTACTTCAACAGCCCCTTTTTTTCTCATAAACATATACAACAGACCAAAAGCTGCAATTAATATTGCTGGAAAGATCACCATAATTGACAAAACTTCTTGTCCAGCGATCAAGTCTGGATTAACACCAGGAACTAACTTTGTCGCTGCCGTGGCGCGAGCTTCATCAATCCATTGTCCTATAATAGGGTTCCACATACTTACTGCAAACATGCCTGCACCACCAATAATAGACATTCCTAACGCACCACTCTCAGGCACATTTTCGGCTACAAAACCAATCATAGTTGGCCAAAAATAAGTAACACCTAATGCAAATATAATCGCTGAAAAATATACCATGCCACCAGTTGTTACGCTTAATAAATATATACCTATAGTAGTTAATACAGCTGATACAAACAAAACACCTGATGGATTAAGGCGATGTACTAAAGGTCCAGCAAAATAACGTCCTACAGCCATTAACCCTGTGATCATTGCTAAAATTATCATAGGCGAAGCTCCAGATGCACCTAAAATAGTATTGATCCACTGGCCAGTTGCTAATTCAGATGTTGCCGTTAACGTCATACAAAACGCCATAAACAAAAATAATGGTGAAAATAACGCTTTAAAGTTTGAAACAGTTGACGTGGTAACATCTTCAAAAGATGGGAAGGTTTCTTTAAGGGTCATCAAGCCATATACAACCGTGGGCAACAACATAACACCAATTTGCATCTGCCATCCCATGCCTGCATCAGTCATAAATTTAGAAACTAATGAACCAATAACTATTCCGCCTGGGAACCAAACATGAAACCTGTTTAGCATAGCCGTTTTCTTTTTAGGGTAACTTTCAGCAATAAGTGGATTACATGCGGCTTCCACCGAACCATTAGCAAATCCAACAAACAAACTAGAAATAAATAATCCCCAGAAACCAGATGCTGTAATTGTTAACATCAAACCTAATAAATGGCATACAAATGCAATGACTAGTAACTTTTTAGCGCCTAACGCATTGTACAAACCTCCACCAAACATCATAGCAAGTGGAAATCCTAAAAACGCCATTGAGTTAATCCAACCCAGTTCTTTAGAATTTAATTGAAAGTCTGCTCCTAATTGCCCAAGAATTCCGGCACGAATAGCAAATGTCATAGCTGTTACGGTTAATGCAATACAACATATAATAAACAAACGCGATGCGTTTACGTTATTGTCCGTCATGGTTGTCCCCTTTCTTTGTTATTGTCTTTATAGGTTGGCTCATTTACGTTAAACCAAGAATTTTTTTATTAAAGGCTTCATCGACACCTGTCGCAGCAAAATCATCGAATGCCTTTTCAGTAACTTCAATTATATGTTTTTGAATAAACGGAGCCCCTTCAGTAGCGCCAGTAACTGGGTGCTTTACACAGCATTCCCATTCAAGAACCGCCCATCCTTCAAAATCATATTTAGCCAGACGAGTGAAAATACCGTTAAAATCAACTTGCCCATCACCAAGTGATCTAAAACGACCAGGTCGATCAATCCAGCTTTGATACCCACCATATACACCAGAACGTCCGCTCATAATAAATTCAGCGTCTTTTACGTGAAATGCCTTAATACGTTCATGGTAAATATCTATAAATGATAAATAATCTAGCTGCTGTAAAACAAAATGACTCGGATCATATAAAATATTAGCGCGTGGATGATTATCAACAGCGTCTAAAAAACGCTCGAATGTTACACCGTCATGTAAGTCTTCACCTGGATGAAGTTCGTAACATACATCACAGTTAGCTTCTTCAAATGCATCTAATATAGGTAACCAACGCTTTGCTAACTCAGCAAAGGCAGTTTCAACTAACCCTGCTGGACGTTGAGGCCACGGATAAACCGTATGCCACAATAAAGCTCCAGAGAAGGTTGCATGCGATTTTAACCCTAAGTTTTTACTTGCTTGAGCCGCAAACATCATTTGATGTTTTGCCCACTCTGTTCTTGCTTCTGGGTTGTTATGCAAATGTTCAGGAGCAAAGCCATCAAACAATGGGTCATAAGCAGGATGACATGCAACAAGTTGACCTTGTAAGTGAGTAGAGAGTTCAGTTATTTCTAAACCATGTTCTGCAACAATCGCTTGCACTTCTTGGCAATAATCTAAGCTCGTCGCTGCTTTTTCTAAATCAAATAATCGACCATCCCATGATGGTATTTGAATCCCTTTATAACCAAGACTTGCAACCCACTCACAAATATTAGGTAGTGTATTGAACGGTGCTTCGTCTGAAGCAAACTGTGCTAAAAAAATAGCAGGACCTTTTAACGTTTTCATTAGTAATCTCTCGTTTTTTATATTTATTCAGCGCTTTGTATTTTGTGTTAATAAATGAGTTAAGCTGTACCACTTTGTTGTTTGCTGACTGCTATTTACAAATGCTTCCACAAGCGCCATCCCCCTAACACCATCTTTTATCGTAGGAAAATCATAATCGTTCTCAGCAGAATAGGTTCCAGCATCAACATCACTTATAGCTCTGGAAAAATTCGCGTAAATGTTTGCAAAAGCCTCTAAGTAACCTTCTGGATGTCCCATAGGCGTTCGTGTATTCGCACTTGTACGTGACGAATGTAATCCACCAGTACGTAGAACTTGCATCGGTTTATCTAAATACTTAAGCGTTAATGTATTGGGTTCTTGTTGATGCCACTCTAAACCACCTGTTTCACCATATACTCGAATGGTTAAATTGTTCTCTTCGCCCGCAGCTATTTGGCTAGCCTGTAAAGTACCGCGAATGCCCTCTTCCATTTTCAATAAAACAATACCGTCATCTTCTAAACGTCTTCCGTCTACAAACGTAGTTAGCTCTGAACAAACGTCCGTTATTTCTTTGCCGGTAATATATTCAGCTAGGTTTGCTGCATGGCTTCCTATATCTCCCATACAGCATGACGCACCTGAAAGTGCTGGATCTGAACGCCACGCAGCCTGTTTATTATCGGGATCTTCAGGTTCAGACAGCCAACCTTGTAAATATTCAACAATAACTTTACGGATTTTACCTATTTCACCATTTGCTACTAAGGTTTGTGCTTCTTTCACCATAGGGTAACCAGTGTAAGTATGCGTTAATCCGTACAATAGCCCTGTTTGTTCAACTATAGTTTCGAGCGTTTTAACTTCTTCTAAGTTTAAGGTAGCAGGCTTATCTGATAAGACATGAAAACCAAATTCTAATGCTGCTTTAGCAACTGGGAAGTGCATATGATTTGGAGTTACAATAGCGACAAATTGCATTCGCTCATTTTTAGGTAATTGAGCTTCTAATTCCATCATCGTGTGGAAATCAGGATAACATCTATTTTCAGGAAGCTTGAGCGACATACCCGAGTCAATTGATTTCTCTGCCGTACTTGAAAAAGCCCCACAGACCAATTCTATTTGTCCATCAATATTCGAAGCCATACGATGCACAGCACCAATGAATGCACCATGACCCCCACCGACCATTCCCATTCTTATTTTTGTCATTTTGGTATCTCAACTTTACATATCATTTAAATAATCTACCTATGAAAAATACAGGCGTAATTTATATTAAATTTAATCAATAAGAAGTGTTAAGATAAAATCGGTTTCTTATGCAACAAATTCGGCGTTGTAAAAAACCAATCACTCTATTACTATGAAGTAACATAACCTAGAAACGTTACAATATGACTGATAATAAAAAAACTGACATTCATATAGATCACTTCATCAATACGTTTGGAGTTAAACAAGTAATTGAAATGTTTAATTTAATGGACGACACACTTTTTTGGGTTAAAAACATACATGGTCAATTTGTTTATGCGAATAAATACTTTATCGATCACTTAGGTGTTAAGTCGTTGAGTGACGCGATTGGTCAGAATGATTTTGATTTTGCCGCGCCACATATTGCCAAGCAATTTACGGTTGACGATCAACGAGTGCTACAAGGTGAAGCAGTAATCAACCGGTTAGAAATGAACAACTTAAAAAATGGCAATGTATCTTGGTTCACAACATCAAAAAAACCGTTATTTAATGAGTTAGGCGAGATAATTGGAACCTACGGAATTTCAAGACATTTAGATAAAACATCAGAAGTGCTTTCAGGATTCGATGCCGTAAAAGTTCCTGTGCAATACATCAAAAAAAATTATATGAACGACATATGCTTAAGCACACTGGCAGACGTTTCACATTTATCCATTAGTGCATTAGAACGACGCTTTAAAAAGCATTTACGAAAAACCCCTAAACAATTTATTAATGAAATACGATTAGAAAATGCAAGACGATTACTCGTAGGTACCAAAATAGCAATATCTGATGTTGCCAACGACTCTGGTTTTACCGATCACAGTTATTTTAGTAAGCAGTTTAAAAAACTATTTGGTCAATTACCCTCAGAATTTCGCAGCCAACAATTTACCGTTAAATCTAGCACTAATTATATTGTTTAACGGTAAATAAATTTAAAAATAGCTGATCTATCACCCCGACTTTAAGTTAACTAAGATTTTGTAACCAATACTTTTTATTTCGTCGCCAGGTAAATAAAACCATTTTAACAATTTCTTCTGAATATGCTGCTAACACCACCCAAAACAAGCCAAGCTCCAAGTGAAAGGCTACAAAATAAGTTATTGGTATACTAATACACCAAAGCGCTAAAATATCTATATATAAGCAATAATTATTATCGCCTCCTGCTCTAAGTGAGCCAAGAGCGATAATCATATTATATATTTTTATACTAGCGCCGAGCGCGATAATAACAAAGATACTTCTAGCAAGATCTAACGTCTCAATTGGCATTTTTTGATAAGGTGAAAATACAAAATCTTGCAGTATAAATAACATACCTCCAATAAAAATGGCTACTACAGGCGAAGCAATAGAGAACAACTTACCTATACGCCAGGCTTCATCAAACTTATTAGAACCGAGATGTTGGCCAACAATTATGGAACAGGCAGATGCAAAACCAAAAAAGGTTGCAATAAAAATCCCTTCTATTGGCGTTAATAAACTCACAACAGACAGTTCTCTTGTGCCCATATGGCTATAAATTAACTGATAAACAAAAGTACCCAGTGCCCACAATCCAAAACCAAACATCATTGGCCATACAAGTTTTAATAATTTTAACCATTCAGCTTTTACATTAAGTTGAAAAAAGTCACTTTTTTTAGGGAAAATACAATGTCTTATTTTATATAAGAAGAATAATAATGTGACCATATGCAGACCACGTGAAATCGACGTGGCAGCAGCAGCACCATCTACTCCCATTGCTTCAATGCCTAAACCACCGTTAATGAGCCAATAGTTCAAGACAATATTTAAAGCAATGGCAACGCTACTGAATGCCATAGGCAAAATAACTTGATTTGTGCTTCTTAAAGCACTTTCAAACACGACGACCAAACAAACAAAAATTAAACTAGGCATAGTTATCAGCAAATAACTAGCACCTATTTCAATAACATTGGTGTCATTGGTCACTAACCTCATAAAATCATCAATATAAAATAGACTTAATAACGAAAACAATACCATGGTGCTCACACCCAACATGCCAGACATTATTACCGTTTGCCTTATTTTTTCACTTTTTCCTGCACCGAAATACTGTGCACATAAAACACCTACTCCCCATGAAAGGCCAGTAACGATAACCAAAACAACAAATTGAATGCGATTACTAATTCCTACCGAAGCAACAGCATTATCACCTAAATGGCCCACCATAATAATGTCGACCATACCCAGCATAGTGACAAGGATGTTTTGTATAGAAATAGGCCACGCGAGTTTAAAGCTTTTTTTAAATAGAGAGGTACGGCTTGCTTGCATATTGAGTATTCTTTATTCAGTAAAGGTGAAAATATTGATAATTTTAACGTTAATAGTTATCAATTTTACATGAGATTGCCCAATAGTACTCAAAGAATTATTAAAGGTATTTATAATGAGGTTAAACGATAGCTAACTATGCATAACGTGCACAATTTAAAGGAGCTAACAATTCAACGCACTAAACAAACCGAGTTCATATAGAGCGTTGAATTATATATAAAAGATAACAGTATGGTCTGTTAGTCTTTAGTTTAAAATTACCACTAACAATTTTCAGCGTGATAATCGTTAGTATAATATGCCGCATAGGCCAATGTACTTAGCGTAAAATATAATGCGGCAAGTACGAAGACTACGTTAATAAAAATATGAGACGATGAATCAACTGAATATACAGCTAACCATGCAAATAATATTGCTAGAGGTGTGAAATTTAACGCTCTAGATAAATTTGAATTATTAATAATGCGCTCAGAACTTCCTTCATAAAGGTCGTTCGTGTAATAGGCGGCATAAGCAAGTGTGCTTAGTGTGAAATATAATGCCATAAGTATGAACATCACTGTAAATATAATAAGCCCTGAAGACATTACAGAATTTATTGAAAACAACACAAAAACAACAGCTGACGGAGCACAAATCAGCGCTCTAAATAAATTTTCATTCTCTATTAAAACTTCAGTTTTAACGCTCTCCATAACCCTTCCTTTTCTTATTTTAAACAATATATTAGAATTTTTAACTAACACCTTTGTGGTTTATTATTTAAGCACTAATCGTACTATTTTAAAACTAAAATCTGCGTATTTTGTCATCAAGTAACAAATAATGTTTTGCATGTGAAGCTTTCAACAAGAAAATAAAGCTGAACTTTACGTAAACTCATACTAAAAATTTCATAATATATAAGCCATAACTTGAGCAGCATATTGGCTGGAAATTATTTGATACCCAAGCTTAACAAAGACCATAGAACCATTAACATCGAATAAGTTGTGTAGTCCCTAATTAACCTGAGCGTCAAATAAGTTAATTTGTTCAATTATTAGGTTAAGTAAATATAGGCTAAATTGGCGACGACTTACCGCAATGTTTTTAGTTACAACCTAGTTAAATAAACACAAAAAAGCGTATAAACGTTTAAATAATACGCTTTTTTGAACAAGTTAAAGATTAAAAACTCAGTTAAATAAGTGCCATCAATTTATTCAGTTACGGTATCAGCTTCTTCTACCTCAACAGTTTCCCATGTTTCGGTAACTGTGGGATCTAATAATCGTCCAATGATTTTTGGGATAACAGATATAACGGCATAAATTCCAATGAGTACGTTTAGTAAAAAAATATCGGCAAAATAAACAATAGCCAATAAAACAATTAGCCACAAAAAGGCTGGGATTGCTGCTTGTATACGCGTTCTTTCATTTTTGTTATAGCTTAACGATGACGGTATATATTTTGAAATTCGCTTCAACGCGTGAGATTTTACTGTTTGATTTAAAAACTCAATACTATGACTATCATCATTGTGTTCAATACTTATGACGTCTGAGTTGTGATGGCTAGTTAGCTCTGTAATTTCAGCCAACGGGATGCGTTTAAACTTAGATGATTTACTGTTACCGATTAATTCTTCTAGGTCAACGCCTTTTTGATAAGCTTCTTGAATGGTACTAACTTTAGAATTATCTATGTCAAAATAGACAAGGTCACTACCATCAAGTGCTACCAAGTATTTATCGTCAACATCTAACCAACTTGTTTCTGTATAAAACCCTTCTGGCAATGCTTTTTTCGATTCTCTTACAAAAATTATAGATAAGATCCAATAAAGGAAGTATGAGGCTGGTGCTGTATACATTGCCGCACTAAACATTTTTTCCTCGGCGGTATTATCATCCATTTTTTGTTCGACATTTTTTTGTGTATCATTAATATAGAAATCTTGATTGCTATACCAAATATCAACTTCGTTACCTTGTTCAAGGGCACTATACTGACGTTCATCAATGTCGACGTGGTTTTCTATTAACTCGCCATCAATAGAGAAATTATATGAAAGATAATAAACATTACGTGTTCTTTTTCTTCCTTTTCTGTTCCTATATTCCTCTTCTTCATGCGCTAATTCAGTTACACTAGCTTTAATTTCTGTGTGGTTGTCTACCCATGAAAGTGAGCTATCAGCCATTGCTCCTAAAAATTTCCCTCCAAAATATGTACTGATTGCAAAGAGTATAACAACGCCAACAATAACAATTTGTTTGCGCTTTTGTCCTGGTGATTTTTGTACTGCCATGTTAATTCCTTTTTTATTTTTGTTTTCCAATATTTAATCTAGCATAAATCAATAAGTTAATGGTAGAGCGACAATAAAATAGCAGGTTAAAATTAGCGAGGAACGAGAAAAAGACAGCTGTTTTAGTCCTTTTGAATAACTTAAGTGCCGTTACTACTTATTTAATATTATCATTTCTTTTGCTACAAGAGCAGCCGAAGGTAAAAACATTGTTGATACAATTCGCTGATCGATTACAACTTCGTATTTGTCTTTCAACGTTTGTTTGTTTTGAGCAATGGCACCATTTTTAATTAACTGACTTTCAACAAGAAATGGTAATAAAGAGCCTTGTTTTGCCCATGATTTAGATTTTTCTGTTGAGTTTGGAAAACCAGCAACTTTTTTACCCTTAACGAGAAAATCCCCTGTAGATAAAACAACATTAGCAAAAGCACCAGCGCCATGTCCACCAGCACCAACAATACCACCCGATTCATATATTTTTGCAATAATTGATTGTAATTCTTTATTATTAGCAACATCAAATAAAGGGCCGTAACCACCACCAATATAAACTCCCCAATAATTACTCGGTTCAATTTCCTTTGAGGTAAAAGTGTTGTTTGCTTTATCCATGAAACCTTCATATTTAATGGTATAACTACTAATACCAAGAGGATCCATCATGAACTCAACTTCCCCTCCATCAGGTGAAATAAAATCGACTTCGAAACCATGGCTTACAAAAATATGATAAGGCGGTGCTACTTCCCATAAGTTATTTCGTGCATCATGCTTTTCAGAGTCCCCCATATCAATCATGTTTGATGCAATAATTAATACCTTTTTAGTAGGTGCTGCATTTGTACTAACCGAAATGAATAATATAGCTGTAAAAAAAATAGAAATGAAATACTTCATTATTGCCCTTAATAAATAATTGTCTAATTGGTTTAGATGCATAAAAGTGATAAAAAGTTTAATTGAATCAGCTGATGTTGCTAACGAGCTTGTAGAATTACTCGTTTTAAAATTATTTTTAATCAAATACCGATATGTGCAAGCGCATATTCAAACGTTCCAGGTATTATCTGTTGTGAAAAATCAATGGGAATGAACTTACTTTGGCAGGATAAATCAGGTTTGTAGTTCGCCATAAGTTATTTTTCTGATTGAATAATTACTATTAGATCGCATATGGGATCACGGCATAAGGTTTAAAAACAAACAATTAAAATAAAAAAAGGAACATTATAAATGTTCCTTTTTGGAGTAATTCTACAGCCTCTACGCCACATTAAGCGGCAAATAAATAGTTGGCTAAAATAAGCGAGGCACAAGCAAAAAGCCAACTGTTATTTGTCCTTTTGAGTGACTTGTTATATTTTTTAAACTACAATGTACGACATTACCGTACATGATATTGGAGTTTACTATGGACAGCATAAGTGTAAATCAGTTTAGAGACAACTTAAAAACATACGTTGAACAAACAGTTAACGAACATGAGCCTATTAAAGTAACCAGACGTGCTGGTGATGCTTTTATTGTTATGAGTGCTGATGACTGGGAAAGAGAACAGGAAACATTACACGTGTTACAAAGTAATAGCTTGATGAAGCAAATTGCTGAATCAATGACTACACACAACAGCAACAAAGGCTACAAACCAACACAAGAGCAATTAGATGAGATCACTAATCTTTGAAGGTAAGACGTGGCTCACTTATGAGCAATTAAGAGAAAAAGATAAGAAATTACATAAAGCATTATGCAAAATATTAAAAGAGATGCTCCGCTCAGATCCTAGTAGTGGATTAGGTAAACCTGAAGCACTTAAACATAATTTATCTGGTTTATGGTCAAAGCGAATTTCTCAAAAAGATAGGCTCATTTACAAGTTTGATGAAAAGTATGTTTATATTTTCGCAATTGGTGGGCATTACGCCGATCATTAGAAAAATAATCGTGGTAGAGCGACCCATTACTGGGCCGACCCCACACAGATCCGGACGTGCGGAATTACCGCATCCGGCTCTTCAGTTATATATTCACTCGTGTAAAACACGACCCTAGTACCAGTCTACAATA
>Ga0209395_1002557_pt1 | contig 23561 bp, 17 predicted proteins | sample GOMGulsemesocosm_3_FD_184635 | JGI IMG/M metagenome (GOLD analysis project Ga0209395, IMG submission 184635) | Methane-oxidizing microbial communities from mesocosms in the Gulf of Mexico - GOM9D Gulf of Mexico (SPAdes) (version 2) | ecosystem: Environmental > Aquatic > Marine > Cold seeps... | reverse complement strand
GTTCAAAGCGTGTTGCAAGAGCGGAATTGTCTAGTGTGAAATCAAGCTTAATCCCCCCAGTATGTAACTTAATATTGTTAATCGATTTAGTCACAATTTTAAGTAGGCGGTCAATATTTTGTTTGAATTCATCTTGAGTATTAGCTGAGGTGATAAAGGCAAATTTACCGCCATACAAACTATAACAGTGACTTTGATTATCAGCATAATGGTTTACGATATTGGCAACCTTCCTAATAAGGTTATCGGCAATCTGGAAGCCCTGGCTCTTATTGATCTGTTGAAGTTTGGCAATATCTATAATGGCAAGGTAATGCTGCTGTCTATTACGATTACGGCACTCCTCAAAATAAAGCATCATGGCAGAGCGGTTTTTCATGCCTGTGAGTGTGTCTTCGAATGCTTCTTTTTCTAATTTCTGAATGGCAAAATCCAGTTTACTTTTTAGTGTTCTATTCCAAACATAAAGTAAAATAATTAGTAAAAAGGATGCAATCGCTACTAAAACTGTATGTTTTACCCAGGTGTTATCCTGATGGAATTCGTCATATATGGCATCCTCAGAGAAGACGGCCTGGCCGTTTGTTACACGATTAAAAGTATCAAACATCGCAGCCCAGCGGTCCGGGCTTGAATAACCAATAGGGAAATTCTTTTTATCAATTAATTCAATGGTTTTTTTAGCTTCATAGCGCTGGTGCGCTAGGTTATACGGATTAGGGTTGACAGAATTGAGTAACAAAATTTGTTTGATAATTTCATCAGGATGTTCGATTGCGTAATTCCAACCCCTAATAACCGCTCGCCTGACAGATGCTACACGCTCTGGGTTATTATTAAGTTCTGACTGAGTGGTCGCTAGGCTGTCCCCATAAAAATCAATGCCATAGTCTTGGGGCGAGAAGATATCGACTTTTTGGCCACGTTGAGCCAATTGATAAGGTTCATTACTAATGTAGCCATACATGGCAAAAACAGATTTATCCATAAGTTTCGTGACATCGCCATCATAGGGGAACTTTGTATATGATGACGCAGGCATGCCATTTTTACTTAGCATGGCATCAATTTGACCCGCAAGTGCGGCGTCAGCAAGCATAAGGGTTTTACCTTTAAGCTGTTTAATGTCGTCAATACCATCCTCTTCTCGCGTCATTAAAACTTCAGGCGCGTGTTGAAATATGGATGCGACTATGATGACAGGGGAGCCCAAAGCCAATGAGTTTATGGATTCACTGCCAAGCACCGCATATTGACTCGTGTTATTAATTAATTGGTGTAAATGATTGTTCTGAGGGCCACCTTCAATCAAAGTGACTTCAAGGCCTTCTTCGTCAAAAAAACCTTGCTTTAACGCCGCATAGTAGCCAGCAAATTGAAACTTGTGATACCACTTAAGATGTATATTGATGGGTTCAGCAAATAATGACGATGAGTATAGAAGGATACCCAATAACGCCATGAACGTTTTAGAAGGCATTAGCATAGTGTAAACAGCGTCTGTGTTTTATCACAAAGGGAAAAAAATAACGCATCATCAGTTAACATATATTTATTGAACCTATTAAGTTTAATAATAAGACGTTTTTTACGGCACCTTAGTAGTATAACGATTTTTACGCGGATTAATTTTACAGCAACTTGGTCAATTGTAGTTTTTTGTGAGTAGGTTGCAATAATTATGATGCGACTGAAAGTAAACGTAAACTTTGTCTTCTTGGTTAATTTAAACTTTAATAATTTTAAATAAGATATTGATATTGTTACTTTAAATAGGTAGGGGATATTTGAATTTGATTGTTAGTTAACGTGATTTTGATGCGGCTGCTTTTAAATTTAAGATTAACCTTAAGATTAAAAGTGAATGAAAAAGAAAAATAATGGCTTAATAGATGAGCACTAATGTGTGTACTCACCCTTATTTCGAACATTTCATAACATAGGCTCCCTAGATTAATTTCAAAAAGGCGAGAGCATCGAATGATATTCTCCTTTACATACTAACTAGGGAGCCTGCGAATAACGCCTCCCGCCTCAACGTGTGGATATAAGAACCAAGATGTATAGCGAGGGACGCAACTTAAGTGTGATTCTATTAATAGGTCCCTCAAAGTGACGCCTGCTTGACGCTTTTTCTATTGAGACTGAGAAGAGGTGGCTTGACCCTAGGTTCTCTCGATAAACACTATTAAACTATGGTGTACTTTTATTGGCGATAAAGCTTTGGTAAACATAACCATAACTTGTATGTTCCCCTAATATTGCGCCTAATTCTTGGCCTTTCGGGCTGCGCCAATCATCCATGATTTCAGCAAGTACAGAGGCCCAAGTTACGACTTTTACACCCGCTTGTGTCATGCGATGAATCGCAGCATCGCAGCATCGCGGCTAATTTGGTCCCAAGTCCCCGATGCATCTACCACGGCATAAACATCGTAGCCTTCAGCGACAGCTGAGATAGCAGGAAACATAAGGCAAACGTCCGTCACTATGCCCGCCATAATAATTTTATTTCGACCGCTTTTTTTAATCGCGTTTCTAAATTCGGAAGACTTCCAGGCATTAATCTCCCCTTGACGGTTGATGGCAGTGGCATCCGTTAATACAGTGCTTATTTCTGCCATAACAGGACCATTAGGGCCTTGCGGATAACTCGCTGTCACCACACTGGGCAGTGCTAGTGTCGAAACAACCATAAGGTGACATAAAACAATCATAAGTTGACATCTTAGACAAGCATAAGCTGACATCGACCATATCCTGTAATTTTATTACATATTAATACTAGTTCAATATGTAGTATTACGGTAACCATTATTGAGTTTTATATAGTTAAAGAGTGTCTAAGATAGTGGGAGCGATTCAGTCTAGAAAACTAGGGGCGATTCAAGGACGATGTATTTCTATTTTACATGGCGTTATCAATCGTTATGGCTATACCGATATTGCTGTTGCTTTTCCTGAGTGGAATGAAAGTGCTGTTGGGTCTTCGATTGCTTTTGTATCTCAAAATCCTGAGCAGCTTTCGTTACTTGTGAGCCAAAAATACTTTAAAGAGATGGAATTGTTCAAATACTTCGACATCCAACCGCTTAAGCTTGTTGAGGAAAGTAGTGAACAGGTTGCCTTTGTGCGGACTCAAGCCGCTGATAAAGCTACTGGATCCAGAAGGTTGGTATACTTTAAGCGACTGGCTAAAAGGGCGGAACTTAGAGGTGGGGTCTATAAACCACGAACGGATAGCTATAGATCAACGTTTAATCATTTTCATAAAATTCCTATAACGAGTAAAGGAAGTGAAAAGTCATTTGAATTGAATGTTGAGTTGAGAGAATTGAACGAAAACAGCATAGGGGTAGTTAATTCATATGGTTTATCAAAGGTGACAGATCCCCCAGTTTCAATTCCGAAAGAGCTGCTTTAATGTCACTAGTTTAATCTATATTCCTTTATCTTCAAATTTTCCGTAAATACCCTGAGCAACGACTATCTAGTGGAACTAACTCACTTGATTATAGGCTCTATAAACTGGTGTAAGGGGAAAAACCGGATAATGTTAGTTAAATGAATACAATAGTAATTAAGTAGGTTATCTATAATTAATGGTGAAAATGCCTTATCTATCCTTTTCGATAAATTTTGCTGAAATATCAAGCAGTTCTTCATTGCTTCGCTGCTTGACTGTTTTTGTAACAATATATGTATAGTATCGCTCTATACCAAGCTCAGACGTAAGCCATGAGTCTATGAGTAATTGATACTCATCAATATTTTCGACCATTACACTTAGGATGTAATCAACTCCACCTCCAGTTGCATAACAGTCAATTACCTGATCACAATTTTGAATAGTTGCTTCAAATTTATCAAATGTCTGAGAACTATGCTGCTTTAACGTAACCTCTAACATCACAATAGAGCGTTTCATAAGAAAGTTCGAGTTGATGCGAGCCCCATAGCCCTTAATTATTCCCGCTTCTTCTAACCGTTTCACTCGTTCCCAACAAGGGCTAACCGAAAGGCTAATTTGTTCAGCAAGGCTAGATTTTGTTATTCGCCCCTCTTTACTAAGTATTTGTAGGATTTTAATGTCATATCTGTCTAACCGCACGGGAACTCCTAGTTATTTATAGTATTTACTATTATATGTTTGGAAGGCCATAAATCTGCACAATTTTATTTCAGACATCTTACTCTATATATTAAAAATATTGGCTCTACGTTTAATGTAATAGGGTAAGTGTTAAGAAAGAATTGTCTTTGTATATTGGTACATTTAACTAACAATGACAAGAAATAGGTGGTCGCTCAGTTTGCAAAACAACTTATAAGCTGACTTGTTTTTATTATTGATAGTGAATCAGTTTTTTTAGGCGCTAAAGAAAAAACACTATATTTTTACCACTTTAAAAGAAAGAATCAAAAAAACATCCTTAGTTTACAAAAAAAATCATCACCTCTTTTTAAATACAATATTCACATCGAAATACATTATTTAAATAAATTGTAGGTATTGATTATGAACGCATTGAATCAGAAAGCGATGACTGAAGACGTATTTGGGGCAATCATGCCTTACCTGGATGATGTTGGGCTGGTACATGAACTTTCCTATGTTAATGGTAAGTGGATGTCTGGTGACAAAAATATTTCAGTTGTCAATCCTGCTACTAATAAAGTTATCGGAAATTGTACTCAATTGACACCAGAGCAAGTATTAACTGCGATTGATTCCGCGGATAAGGCCTTCTCAAATTGGAGGTCGTTAATGGCAGATGAGCGTGCTGACATCCTAATACGTTGGCATGACTTATTGTTAAAACATAAAGAAGATCTTGCGTATTTAATGGTGCTTGAACAGGGAAAGACTCTAAATGATGCTCGTGGCGAGATCGACTACGGTGCTTCTTTTATCCGTTGGTTCGCTGAAGAAGGCCGACGTGTATATGGTGAGACAATTCCTAGTCATATTCCAAATGCGCAACTTGCAACAGTTCGTGAACCAATAGGTGTCGCTGCCTTGATAACACCTTGGAACTTCCCAATCGCTATGATCACCAGAAAGGCCGCTGCTGCTCTGGCGATGGGGTGTACAGTTATAGTGAAGCCATCTGATGAAACACCATATTCTGCTCTTGCGTTGGCTGAGCTTGCTGAACGCGCAGGATTTCCTGCCGGAGTTTTTAATGTTCTAACTGGGGATGGTGCGGCTATATCGAAGGTGATTTGCAATTCAGAAAAAGTAAAAGCTCTATCATTTACTGGCTCTACGCGTGTTGGTCGTATTTTACTTCAACAGTCAGCACATACGATTAAGAAGTGTTCAATGGAGCTTGGTGGCAATGCTCCTTTTATAATATTGCCAGATATGGATATCGAAGAAGCTGCTTGTGCCGCAATCGAAGCCAAGTTTCAGACTTCCGGTCAGGATTGTCTCGCCGCTAATCGCATTTTTGTACCAAGAGAAAAGTATGAAGAGTTTCTAGACGTTTTTAAACGCAAGATAAGTGAGTTAAATGTTGGTAATGGCTTTGATGAGGGAATAAATCTTGGTCCACTAATTTTTGAGGCTGCGGTACAGAAGGCTCAGGAAATCGTTGATGATGCTGTGACTAAAGGTGCTCGTCTATTGATCGGTGATCAAGACCAAGCACCGGGTCCAAATTTCTTTATGCCAACACTTCTTGCTGATGTTACGCCAGAAATGAAGGTTTATAACGAAGAAAATTTTTGTCCAATTGCTGGAGTACTTGCCTACGACAATCTGGATGAACTTATCCAAATGGCAAATGATACCGAATATGGTTTGGCTTCCTATGTCTATGGGCATGACATCCGCAGTATCTGGAAGCTAATTCGTGCATTGGATTTCGGCATGGTTTCAGTTAATTCAGTAAAAATGACCGGGCACTCTATTCCCTTTGGTGGGGTCAAGCAGTCCGGTCTAGGGCGTGAAGGAAGTATGCATGGTTTCGATGAGTACAGTGAAATTAAATACTACTGTCTTGGGGCTCTACCAACAGTAAGCGGTAGCTAGCTGACAATTATCGTTATAAGAATTTTGCAGTAAATGAGAATTAATCTTGGAGTAATTAAAGATGACTATAGATACTAAAAAGATCCTCGAGATCGATCGTAAGAATGTGTTCCATTCCTCAACTCACCTTAAACAATATGCAAATGGTGAGGTTCCTGGCCGAATTATTACCAGTGGTAATGGTATTCGAATTCAGGATTCCGAAGGAGTTGAGCTGATTGATGGTTTTGCAGGTCTGTATTGTGTAAATATTGGCTACGGGCGTAAAGAGATGGCTGAGGCTATTTATGAACAAGCTAAAAAGTTGGCTTATTACCATACTTATGTAGGTCATACTAATGAAGCATTGGTCAAGTTATCTGAGCGTATTATAAATATGGCGCCTGAAGGCATGAGTAAGGTTTACTACGGCATGTCAGGAAGTGATGCTAATGAAACCCAACTTAAGTTAGTTTGGTATTACAACAATGCACGTGGCTTACCTGAAAAAAAGAAAATTATCTCTCGTGATCGTGGTTACCATGGCTCAAGCATAGCTTCTGGTTCTATGACTGGTTTACCGTTGTTTCATAAGCATTTTGACCTGCCTTTGGAACGAATCAAACATACTATTGCACCTTGTTATTATCGTCGTGAAGATGAAAGCATGAGTGAACTTGAGTTCTCTAAATACTGCGCTTTTAAACTAGAAGAGATGATATTAGAAGAAGGCCCAGAAACAGTTGCAGCCATGATTGGTGAGCCTGTGTTAGGGACTGGTGGTATAGTACCGCCACCGGAAGGTTATTGGGCAGAGATTCGTAAAGTACTTGATAAATACGATGTGCTTTTAATTGCAGATGAAGTTGTGTGTGGTTTCGGTCGTATAGGTTCCGACTTTGGTTCTATTCACTACGATATGAAGCCGGATCTAATTACTATAGCAAAAGGCCTTACCTCTGCTTATCAACCTCTTTCTGGTGTAATTGTTGGAGAGAAAGTCTGGAGTGTATTAGAAGACGGGACAGATCAATGGGGTGCCTTCGGTCATGGTTACACATATTCTGGTCACCCAATTGGAGCCGCTGCAGCTTTGTGTAATCTCGATATAATTAAACGTGAAAATCTTGTTGGTAATGCACGTGATACAGGTGCATACCTACAACAACGAATGCAGGATACTTTTGCAAATCATCCATTGATAGGTGAATCCCGAGGAGTAGGTCTGTTACATGCGTTGGAGTTTTCGAGCGATAAATCTAAGCGTCAGCACTTCAGTCCAGATCTTAAAGTGGGGCCACAGATTTCAGCTGCTTGTTTAGAGGAAGGCTTGATTGCCCGTGCAATGCCAGAAGGAGATATTCTTGGTTTTGCTCCTCCATTGGTTGTTAATCGTGCAGAGATAGACACAATTGTTGAACGTGCAGAAAGGGCTGTTAATAAAGTTATGAATAAACTGATTACAGGTGGTGAATGGAGTCCTAAGTAAGTTATTTATTCAATAAATGATATATTAATATTGAGCGAAAAAATCAATTTCACGACAAGCAGTTGATGAACCTTAGTTATAAGCTGCTTCTTACCGGTCTTAACTATTTGTTAGACCGGTTTTTTTTGAATTTAATGTTGAAGTACTTGAAAAAGTACTCTACTAATTATGACCAATTTCATTAGCTGTAAATTATAGGGGAAATTATTTTTAGCTGCTTACTTTGAACCTATTATTAATAAAAATATGAAGACGAATGATTAAATTTGATGAAACTAATAAACGTATTATGAGGCAGTTACAAAAAAACAATAAAATCACTAATTCTACCCTTGCTGAAATAGTTAATCTGTCTGCACCTGCGTGTTTAAAACGTGTCAATTATTTACATGAAATTGGTGTGATTGAAAAAAATGTGGCTATTTTAAATTCCAACTTAATCGGTGAAGGCATTGTTATTATTGTTGAAATTGAAATTGAAATTGAAATTGAAAGAGGAAAAAGTTTTCATAAAACGAATGAAGGATTTATTGAAAATATTAAAAACAGCCCAGAAGTTACACAGTGTTACCAGATAGCCGGAGAGATAGATTTTTTGTTAATTGTTAACGTTCCAAATTTTCTCATGTTTGAAGCGTTCTCTAATAGAGTCTTATATGGAGAACCAAATATACGTAGATTTAAAACGTTGATATCTATGGCAAGAAATAAATTTAAAACAGAAATTGAGTTTTAAAATGAAAAAAACTATTACTTGGCAGTGATGAAAAATATAGGCATACGCATAAGTCCCTCAAATGAGATAATGGTTTTTTAAATCCTAGATTCCTTTCTTGTCGCATCAGCTCACTTTTGCGGACAGTGAGTTCAACAAAAAGCACCGTAAAACCCGCAAATAAGCCCTCTATACATACATGAATGACTTGATGGCTTGGAAAGATCAAAAGCTCAGATTGAACCGTTTATCCCAAAGATGGCAAGGGTAGGTTATCTTAGGCTCTCTCAAAAATGCTTTCATTTATAGCCTTCAATAGATATACACATTAATTTATAGAAGGCGCTATGTATTAAATCGCTTCTAAGTGATTATTTACAGGGCTTTCTTTAGTAAAGCCTGTTCTTATTTCGTAACGTTTATGAATTTTCAACATATGTTTGAGAATCATAAACACTCTCATAAGTTATTAAAGGAAGTAAATTAATGCTTGTCTGATGTTGAGATATATCTAAATTAAAGCTTCATTGTTGTTAGGTGAAATGTGAGTAATATTTTCTGTCAATAAGAATTCGATCACCCCCCGAGATTAGAAATACGAACATTAAAGCTAAAGTAGAGCAACCACCTCATATTTTAATGTGTCAGTTTGATTTTGTAAAATATAGTACTGAGATATATTCAAAACGAAAATAAACTCACAAGTATATTAATTTTATCTAATATGAAAAGAGTCAATAAGGTTCTTTGAACAAAGAAAAGTCGACTATTGAAAATACTTAAAGTTAGGTCTCAACTTTACTTAAAAAATGTGAAATAGTAATTTTTAAGTTCTAACTAGATTGTACGTCTTAGACGTTCGCTGAGTAATTACTATCCAAGATAGTGTATAGGCTTCATGATGATAGAGTTCTTTTTAATTCTTCCTTCTTAGTTCAGGCTCCGGTACTTTTCACTTGAGCTTTGGATTGTTTCGTTCGAAAAGTAATAGTTAAGAGTTTATTAAAATTTCTAATGGATCCTCATGTTATATATGAAATAAGTTATTTCACTAAACTGATTCACTATTAAATTAGAAATATCAAATTAAAGTTTTCTTTAATATACCTTAATTACAGAATAAATTTTACTTTATCTATATCAGTACGAAAAATATAGGCATATAAATAAAGTTATTATTTGAATGTAAGCTTCTAATAATTATCTCAGATTAGTTATATTCATATTACCTTATTGGCTTAGATGGTTGTTAGAAAATTATTAAACTCAGTTTTTGTGTAAAAAACAAAAAAATAAAAATTTAAATGAGGTCTGATATGAACGATATATTATCTTTACTTCCCGCTTTCGTGGCGATAATCATTGCATTGACAACAAAAAGAGTCTATTTCGCTCTTTTTGCAGCTGTTTTTGTAGGAGGAATGCTAGTAACGAATGGAAACCCACTTTCTGCAGTCGCTCAAACATTTGACTGGATTAAAGTTGTTATGACTGATGAATGGAATATGCGATTTTTTGTACTTATAGCTCTACTTGGTTCGGGTGCTGCTTTTATACACAAAACTGGAGGTTCAATTGCTCTGATAAAATCCCTACGACATTATATTGTAGGGAAAAAAAGTGCTCAACTATTTACTTGGTTACTTGGTCTGTTTGTATTTTTCAATGATTACGTTAACTCAGCAATTGTCGGTAATGCTACCCGTGATGTAATGGGAAAATATAAAGTCTCTCGTGAAAAGCTGGCTTACATTTTGGACACTACATCAGCACCAGTATCCACTCTTGGCCCAATTTCTGATTGGATTGGTTATCAGGTGTCATTAATTGCTGCTGCATTTGTTGCTTTAAGTCTGGTAGAACAGACACCATACAGTGCATTCTTAGCTTCTGTTCCATGGAACTTTTATTGCATTCTCGCTTTGCTGGCTGTACCAATGGTTATTGTACTTGGTGATTTTGGACCAATGGCCGCAGCTGAATATAGAGCAGAAAATACAAGCCAACTTATTGCTTTGGGGGATAGGCCTTTATCAAACATTGACTCAGATCTTGGTGAACCAATTCATGCAGATAAGGCATCAATTTGGAGCTTTATTCTACCAATTTTCACACTCGTTACTGTAGCTATATGGAGTATGTGGTATACAGGAGGTGGTATGAATTCCAGTGATAGAGGAATCATCGAAATTATCGAAAACTCAGATGTTAGCATTGCTCTTGTATGGGCTTCATTTGCGATGACTGCAGTAGGGATTGTAATTGCTCTAAAACATAGATTTACAATATCTGAATGCGAAGATATTTTACTATCTGGTTTTAGAACTATGTTACCCGCTATAGTCACTATGATTCTTGCTTGGACAGTAGGAACTGTAAGTAAAGAGTTGGGTACCGGTGCTTACGTTATAAGCATTACCCAAGGGTGGTTAACTCTCGAGATATTACCTCTTCTTGTCTTCATAATTGGTATGTTTGTTGCTTTTGCTACAGGTACTTCGTGGGGAACTATGGCAATTCTTATTCCTATAGCAGTCCCTCTCGCTTATGAAGTTGGTGGCATTGATACTATCCCCATTGCTCTAGGTGCAATTTTCTCAGGTGCAGTTTTTGGAGATCACTGCTCACCAATATCCGATACTACTGTCATGTCATCGATATTTTCTGGATCAGATCATATTGCACATGTAAAAACACAGATTCCATATGCACTAGTACCTGCAAGTATTGCCGCAGTGCTTTACCTGTCATCGGGATTCCTAGGTAATGGAATAATATTGCTGATCATTGGTGTGTGTATTCAGTTTTTTGTCATTAAATATTTAGCCAAACGAGCAAAACAAGGTGAATCAATTCTAAACTTACAGGAAGCATAGCTCCTTATTATTACCTTGGGCATTCTTTAATATTTGGATGTCCAAGTCTATTAATTTAGGTTAACTGCATGCTACCAACCTTACTAAAACCGATAGTTGACACACTTATTATTCCCCCCCCTAAATGTGACAATTAATAAATCTGAATACATTAATGTTTTACTTATCTATAACAATTTCTAAATAGTTGAGGTGGAAATTCTCAATGCATGACTGCGCACTTCAAATTTATGAAAGGAGAAAAACAATGAGTTGTCGTATTGAACATGATCTTCTTGGTGACCAAACGGTTCCAAGTGATGCACTTTATGGAAGTCAAACTGCGCGAGCTTTAAATAACTTCCCAATTACCAATATCCCCATAAGTCATTTTCCGCACTTGATTAAAGCATTGGCTATGGTAAAAAAAGCAGCCGCTATGGCTAATAATGAACTTAATCAGATTGACGATAAAAAGGCTAAAATCATTAGTCAAATTTGTAATGAAATAATATCTGGTGATTTACATGGTGAGTTTGTTGTTGACGTAATGCAAGGAGGTGCAGGAACCTCTACAAATATGAATATGAATGAGGTTATATCTAATCGTGCTTCTCAGTTAAACGATGAATCACTCGGTAGTTATCTTACTTTACATCCAAATAACGATGTAAACCTATCGCAATCCACAAACGATGTTTACCCCACAGCGGTTCGATTAAGTATTCTTCTTGAATACCGCAAGTTGACCGACAGTCTTGAGCGACTATCTACAACACTTAAACATAAATCTGAAGAGTTTTCCCACGTTATTAAACTCGGACGTACTCAGTTACAAGATGCTGTACCTATGACTTTAGGCCAAACTTTTCATGCATATCATACAACATTAAAAGAAGAGTCAAAACGCGTTAGGGAGGATGCGAAACTATTTCAAGAGGTTAATTTAGGTGCGACTGCTATCGGTACAGGCATCAATACTCATCCTGATTACGCAATACTAGCAATCCGTAAATTAGCATTTATAAGTGGTGAACCCTTGACACTTTCAAGTGATTTGATTGAAGCAACTTCAGATATGGGGGCTTTTGTCGCATTTTCGGGCACTCTTAAACGAACTGCAACAAAGCTTTCTAAAATCTGTAATGACCTAAGGCTAATGAGTAGCGGGCCTCGTGGGGGCTTTAATGAAATCAATTTACCTGCACGACAACCTGGCTCGTCTATTATGCCGGGCAAAGTGAACCCTGTAATTCCAGAAGTCGTTAACCAGATAGCTTTCCAGATAATAGGGAAAGATGTAACTGTAACTATGGCTGCTGAAGCAGGTCAACTTGAACTAAATGTAATGGAGCCTGTGATAATATATAACATTTTAGACTCAATCCAATTATTAACTTCAGCTGTCGACCTGCTTGAAAGACTGTGTATTAAAGGTATTACAGCAAATGAAGATCGTTGTCGGGAATTAGTTGAACAGAGCATTGGTATTGTTACCGCTCTTAATAGTTTGCTTGGCTATCAGGTAACCACTAGATTAGCTAAAGAGGCATTGCAGACTGGTAAAAGCATCCGCGAACTTGTTGTCGAACTGGATTATATGTCCAGTGAACAGGCCGCTTTACTTTTGGATCCAAAAAGCATGCTAAAACCAAATCTTATCTAAGGAACCTGTGAATAAGTAAACTTATTGGTATATTTGAATTGACAGTTACTATGTGACGTATTGTTAGATAATTTATATTCTTCATTTTCCAAGTTAGGTCTTTTTTGACCTAACTAGAAATACTTTGGACGGATTAAGCCCTGCAGTTCGAATGATCTGCTCAACTTTCGCACGTATACTCGCTTTGATACATTCGGTTTTAACCGGAATTATATTAATACGAGGGTGTTTTTTAAGGCTTTCGTTTTACACGACATATCTGAAATTAACTGCTTTTCCGTGACTGAATCGCCACTAGTTTTCTAGACACTGCTTTGTTTCAAAATAAATTCTTTTCATACTCCATTGGCGACAACTCATTATTATTTCCATGACGTCGAGTTGGATAATAGAACAGTTCAATACAATATAAGCTGTAGTTCAATCGTAGGGTAGTAAGTAAACGTCGAGACGCCCAAACTTCATTAGTATATTTTCAATAAAATAGTATGTTTCTATTGGTAGGTTAATATTAAATCTAAAAATAAATATGCTGTAATTTTGTCATTATATTACAAATAGAAAAATTAAAATGTCATCTTATGGTTGTTTTTTTCACTGACAGCTTATGGTTGTAAAGTTGTTAATACATTGATTTATAGATACTTATGTATGTCATCTTTTGAGTACTTCGACAGCTAGTACTTTTGCCATCTTAGTTAAGCCCAGAATATTGTTTTTTAATTGGGCTGGGTTCATGTCTCTCACCCCCACCATTAAACCTGTTTGATGGTCAATCATGGCTAACATTGCATTATCTGGAGTAAGTACTTCACTGTATTTGTTGGCATAGGTTTGGCTGCTTAGCCCAACAGCATAATGGCAAACAAAGTACCTTGTATGAAGGGTTTGAATGGATTGAACTTTTTCATGAGATAAACCTCGTTATTGAAAGTAAGTCCATGATAATCGTTGCAATAAATCTGATACATATAGAAAAATGAGACATATAGTTTACCCATTGATAAGAAATGTAGAGTATCAATAAAATTGTTCTTGATTCTGAATTGGATTAGATTATCTTATTTAAACAGATCTTTTTATCCAATAGGGAGAGCTTAAGCAAATGAATTTCACATTGAAGCAATTACGTTACTTTGTAAAAGCGGGCGAATTTAACAGTGTCACTAGGGCTGCTGAAGCACTTTTTGTATCACAGCCCTCTATATCGTCGGCCATTTTGCATTTAGAGGATGTAACAGGTTTACAGCTTTTTGTGCGTCATCATGCCCAGGGTTTATCGCTAACCCCAGCGGGTAGGCAATTTATTTTAAAAGCTAAACAGCTGTTGGCAGATGCCGAAGGCTTAGGGCATTATGCGAATACCTTGGGTGAAGATATTGCCGGTACGCTGCGAATTGTTGGTTTTCCCACTTTTACACCAATATTATTGCCGTCTTTGATGAAGAAATTTATCGAAACCTATCCCGAAGTGAATATTCAGTGTGATGAAAGTCACCATAAAGACATCATTGATGACCTTATCGATGGGCGATATGAACTCGCGCTAACCTATGACATGCAAATACCCACTCAAATCGAATTTGAGCCCATCGTTGAGTTTCCCCCTTATGCTATTTTGTCTGAAGACCATCCCTTATCAGATAGAGAGACGTTAAGTTTGAAAGACTTGGTTGATTACCCCATGGTCCTTTTAGACTGGCCTATGAGTCGGGACTATTTTTACTCGCTATTTCTAAGTCAGGATCTAGAGCCTAATTTTGCTTATCGAGCCCAATCTTTGGGCATGGTCAGAGGTTTGGTGGGCAACGGTTTTGGCTATTCGCTATTTAACACGCCACTAGCCACGAATCTCGCCTTGGACGGTAGCCAACTTATTGCGATTCCTTTAACGGATAATTTAAGGCCGCTTAGGCTAGGGGTCGCAAAAGTGGCACAGTTCAGATTGACACCTGTGGCAGATGCTTTCATTAAAATGTTGAAAGAGAGAGCGAGTGAGTTAACCGACTCTGTTTTCACTGATAAGCGACTGTATAAAAACTTAAATTAATCACAAAGAATGATGTTTGCATAAGTATTTTTAATGCAGCGTAGAAAAAATAAGTATTTTACATATGCACTGATGCTTTTTAATCTATTGATATAGATCAGCAAGCTTGGCAGTCAAACACCAAGTTTGTTTACCCTTTATACTGATGGACTTAAAAATGACACTCATGAAAAAAATAATTAAATCAATTTTCCCCTGCGATGCTTTAGCCAAAACGGAGCTGGATGATTTTATTAAGCTCTTTCATCAGCAGGAATTAAAGCAGGGGGAAAGATTAAATATAACGGATGCTCATCAGCGCCTGTATATTTTAGTCTCAGGTCAAGCCCGAATTGAGCTAGATGCGATTCAAATTCAATTGCAAGAGCCAAGCCTTTGCAATGCATTTATCACATCAGATACAGATCAAACACCATTCGCGTTATCCATAGTGCAAGCAAGTCAATTATTAAGTGTTAACCGACAATCACTGACAAACTGGCTTGCCAAAAATCAAGCAAGAGCACACCTAACCCATGCTCTCATGTCACTTGAGCAAAGTAGGGTAAACGCTCCCAGGGTAAACTTTCAAGCGACACGTATTGAGCAAGATCTTTTGGGAAGCCGAGAGGTGAATCAGGATGCCTTATTTGGTATCCAAACGCTGAGAGCGCAAGAGAACTTTGCGATTACAGACATTAAAGTAAAGCACTTCCCACAATTGGTCATCTCCCTTGCTATGGTAAAAAAAGCAGCGGCTAACGCCAATTATAAGTTGGGACTATTAGAGCAGAAACATAAAGAAGCCATTAGTTTTGCCTGTGATGAAATTATTGCTGGTAAATGGCATGAGCACTTTGTGGTGGATGTCATACAAGGCGGAGCAGGCACATCAACGAATATGAATGCCAATGAGGTTATCGCCAATAGAGCCTTAGAAATTATGGGCCATGAAAGAGGCGAGTATCAATATTGTCACCCCAATAATCATGTAAACCTCTCCCAATCCACTAATGACGCTTATCCTACAGCGATACGCTTGGCTATTTTATTGAGTCACCAAGAGTATGTAGATGCCTTATCTGACCTGTGTTATCAGCTTAAACAAAAAGCAGTGGAATTTTCTGATGTGATCAAGATGGGTCGTACCCAGTTACAAGATGCTGTGCCGATTACATTGGGACAAGAGTTTGATGCCTGGTACTTCACCATGAAAGAAGATATCGAAGAGGTGAAGGATGTCATTGCTTATTTTAGGGAAATTAACCTAGGAGCAACAGCAATAGGGACAGGTATTAATACGGACCCTGATTATTCAAGTTTAGTCATCGAAGAGTTGTGTCGAATCTCAGGTAAAGAGTTAGTCAGAGCACGAAATTTGATCGAAGCGACCTCTGACATGGGCGCATTTGTCACCTTTTCCAGCGTACTCAAACGTAATGCCGTCAAACTCTCTAAAATTTGTAATGACTTAAGGCTGCTATCAAGCGGCCCAAGGGCGGGTTTACAAGAAATTAACTTACCTGCTATGCAGCCAGGTAGCTCAATAATGCCGGGTAAAGTCAATCCCGTTATTCCTGAAATGGTTAATCAAGTGGCGTTTCAAATTGTGGGTAATGACATCACTATTACGATGGCCAGTGAAGCAGGCCAACTACAGCTTAATGTAATGGAGCCCGTGATTGCCTTTAATGTACTGCAATCGTTGCGCCTACAGATACGTGCCGTCAGTACCTTATCGCAAAAATGCATCAAGGGTATCAGTGCCAATGTGGAGCATTGTCTTAGCACGGTGAACGGCAGTATTGGCATCATAACCGCGCTTAATCCTTTTATTGGATATGACAATGCCACTCGAATCGCCAAACAAGCTTTGCAAGAAAATGCCAGTGTAAGAGATTTGATTCTGGCAGAAGGTCTATTATCAAAACAGGCATTGGATGATGTCTTGAGTGTTGAAAATATGACTGCTCCAAGAAAAATGCGTGTAAAAAAGAAAATTCAAGCAGCCTAAAAACCAAGGTTAAACTTTAAAAATTTAAAAGAATCTTGGGACGTAAATCCCAACGGGAGAAACAGATGACACTTAAAAACAGACAAGATTGGTTGGATTTACAAAAAGACATTCAACTTAAAAGCCAAGCCTTCATTAATGGGGAATTTGTTAATGCCAGTGATGGAGGCCTCTATGACACAATTAACCCTGCCAACGGCGAGTTACTAGTCAAAACAGCTGCCTGTACGCAAGCCGATGTAGACCAAGCCGTAAAAGCGGCAAAAGATTCATTTGAATCTGGGGTCTGGGCAGGTAAGGCCCCCGCTGAGCGAAAAACCGTATTGAAGAAATTGGCAGCATTAATTCTTGAAAACCATGAAGAACTCGCTCTGTTAGAGAGCTTGAACGTGGGTAAACCCATTCAAGATGCGATGAATATTGATATTCCAGGTTCTGCCGCGTGTTTTGAATGGTATGCAGAGGCGATTGATAAACTCTACGGGGAAGTCGCACCCACCGATAAGAATAATGTGGCGACGATTACCCGTGAACCTGTGGGTGTGGTTGCGGCCGTTGTGCCTTGGAATTTCCCTTTAGATATCGCTGCTTGGAAGTTAGCGCCAGCGCTTATTAGCGGTAACTCGGTTGTATTAAAACCGGCTGAGCAATCACCATTAACCGTTTTAAAGCTCGCTGAGCTTGCTCAACAAGCCGGTTTACCAGATGGTGTGCTTAATGTCGTAACAGGACATGGGCACATAGTCGGCAAAGCGTTGGGGCTACATAATGATGTTGATTGTTTGGCGTTTACCGGATCCACTGCGGTGGGAAAACTGTTCATGGGCTATTCAGCGCAATCCAATTTGAAACAGATTTGGCCTGAAACTGGTGGTAAAAGCCCAAACCTTATCTTTGCTGATTGTGATCTTGATGCTGCCGTTGAGCATGCGGCAATGGGCATCTTCTTTAATCAAGGAGAAGTGTGTTCGGCTAACTCGCGTATTTTGGTTGAATCCAGCATTAAACAAGCATTTTTGGACAAGTTTGTTGCTAAAGCTCAGTCAATGAAAGTGGGTGACCCTTTGGATGCTGACACGCAAGTGGGTGCGCTAATTGACCTACAACATGCGAAAAATGTGAGAAGCTGTATTACTAAGGCAATTGAGCAGGGTGCTACCTTGGTGACTGGCGGCTTAGGTGATGAAAGTTCCGCCGTTGTTGAGCCGACTATTTTTGATAACGTGACAGCCGATATGGCCATTGCTCGGGATGAAGTATTCGGTCCTGTGGCCGCTATTTTAAGCTTTGATTCAGATGCGCAAGCGATCAAGATGGCAAACGACTCGATTTATGGGTTGGCAGCATCAGTGTGGACGAAAGATCTGAATCGCGCACATAAGGTCTCAGCTAAATTAAAAGCAGGGACAGTGTCTGTCAATACCATGGATGCGCTGGATTTCTCGACCCCGTTCGGTGGTTATAAACAATCTGGCTTTGGCCGTGATTTATCGCTTCACGCACTAGAAAAGTTCACTCAATTAAAAACCACTTGGATTAAATTAAGCTAGTTTTTCTCATTCTTAAAAAGCACAAGGAATAAACACATCCTTGTGCTTTTTAAGTTTAAATCTTCTTACTTTCAGCCTGAAACGAACGTCATTTATCAATAAGGCTGACGTTATTCGTTATAGCCCATCTCTAAACCTGTTTACAGAAAACCTCTTCTCGAGTGTTAATTTAATGGCAGCCATAACCTATGTTGGCTCATGCCTGTCTTTCAAAAATCATTTAAAATTAGGAACGAATCCATGCGAAATATTAATTTATGGCAGCTTGAATCGCTTAGCCAAGAGCAAAGGCAATCTCTTTTAAAACGAACTGAAGCTGACCTTGGGATTTACTTGCATCAAGTAACGCCCATTATCGAAAGAGTGAGGTTAGAAGGTGACCAAGCGCTGGTGGATTATGCCAAACAATTTGATGGAGCCACCTTGTCTCTGGACCAAATTAAAGTGACAGAGCAAGAATTTGTTGAGGCAGAGTCAAACGTCGATGAGTCGACCTTGAATGCCATTCGTTATGCCTCTGAAAATATTCGTAAATACCATGAAGCGCAAAAACCTCAAGAAATGGTCATGCAAGAAATGCGGAGTGGCAGTTATGTGGGAGAGAAGTATTTAGCTATTCCTTCTGTGGCCTGTTATGTGCCAAGAGGTAAAGGTTCTTTTCCTTCGGTACTCATGATGAATGCCATTCCGGCCCTAGTCGCAGGGGTTGAGCAAGTGGTGATCATTACACCACCTGGGGCAGATGGCAGTGTCGATGCGGCGACCTTGGTGGCTGCCAAGGAAAATGGTATTACTCAAGTCTATAAATGCGGCGGAGCACAGGCTGTAGCCGCCGTGGCCTATGGCACACAAAGCATTGCTAAATGCAGCAAAATAGTGGGCCCGGGTAGTCCTTGGATGATTGCCGCCAAACAAGCCTTGTCACACCTGATTGACCCAGGTATTCCCGCAGGACCTTCTGAGTCAATTGTATTTGCTGACGCAACAGTGGATGGTGCATTAGCGGCCATGGATTTACTCATTGAAGCTGAACACGGGCCTGACTCGTCAGCCTTTTTAGTAACTAACTCATCTAAGGTAGCTAATGACGCCCTCGCTGCTATTTCACAACATTGGTTAGATATGAGTGAAGTACGTGTTGAGTATTCAAAGGCAGTGCTCACAGGGCCTATGGGAGGGATTATCTTAGTAAAAGAGCTAGATGATGCTTTTGATTTTATTAATGATTACGCCCCAGAGCATTTACAAATTTTAAGTCAGGATGCCTGGAAATACCTGGGCAAGGTGAAAAATGCTGGAGAAGTATTATTGGGTCAGCATACGCCCAGTACTTTGGGGAATTTCGTGCTGGGTTGTAATGCTGTTTTACCCACCTCTGGCGCCGCTGCGACTGTCTCACCCTTGTCTGTCATGGATTTCATGAAATTTATGTCGGTGGCTTATGTTACTCAATGTGGTTACAAAGAAATGGCAAAACATGCTGAAGTTCTTGCGCGATATGAAGGGTTTGATGCCCATGCGAATGCGGTTTCTAGTAAGCGTACTCAATACTTAAAATGAACTCAGTAAGAGGAGCAGGAATGGGTCGTTAAACACCCACTTCTCCTAATCTTACCAACAGCAGATTAATAAGAAGCGGTGCTAGCACCGCTTTTTTATGCCTGATAATCAACCCTGAGAGAAGAGTAAACAGCAGGCACAAAAAAAGGGTAGATGGGAGAACATCTACCCTAAAAATAGCATCTTGGGAAAATGCTACTTAGGTTGGAGGGTGTGATCCAACCTTATAACTTATAAATAACCATCACGCTTAAGGTCTTCAGTTGTCGCTTCGATACTGTCTCTTAAAGTTTTGACTAAGAAGTCGACATTCTCTTTGCTCAAGGTTAAAGGGGGGGACAAAACATTCATGTGAGCGAGTGGTCTCACAATAAGTCCACGTGCTTGACAGTGATCCGCAATACGATTACCCACAGCGGCATCTGGATTGATCAGCTCTTTGCTCTCTTTATTGGCAACGTTTTCAATACACATCATGAATTTTCGGCCACGTACTTCGCCCACTATAGGTAAATCTTCTAAAGATTTAACTTGTGCTTCAAAGTAAGCACCCATATCCATAACATGCTCACAAAGCTGTTCACGCTCCATGATTTCAATATTTTTAATGGCAGCGGCACAGCTAACGGGGTGGCCTGAATAGGTATAACCATGGGTGAATAGTGCTCCATCAGCTTGAGGAACACTGATCACATCATAAATATCATCTGACATGATAGTGGCACCTAATGGTAAGTAGCCTGATGTTAACCCTTTAGCACAGGTGATCATGTCTGGCACGATATCAAACTCATCATCAGAGGCAAACATGTGACCTAGACGACCAAACGCAGTTACCACTTCGTCTGATACATAGAGCACACCATATTTATGGCAAACATCTAATGAACGTTTGTGATAACCCTTAGGAGGGACAATCACACCACCAGCACCCATGATAGGTTCTGCGAAAAAGGCCGCCACATTGTCAGGACCCAATTCTAATATCTTATCTTCTAATTCCTGAATTTTCTCATCACAGAAAGCCTCAAGACTTTGACCTTTCGGACGACGGTAGGGGTTAGGGCAGGATATGTGATGCACTAGTTCTTCTTCAATATCAAACCCTATGTGGTCAAACTTAACCCCAGTGATCGACATAGCCATGTAAGTGCTACCATGGTAACCATCAATACGAGAAATGATTTTTTTCTTCGACTTTTTACCCAATTGGTTAAAGTAAAAATGAATGATACGAACCGCTGTGTCATTTGCTACTGAACCACCACAACCATAAAAGACATGGTTAAGGTTACCAGGAGCAAGCTGTGCAAGTTTTGCAGAAAGCTGAGCTGCAGGTACGGTCGTGTGGTGACCAAAAGAAGAGTAATAAGGAATCTTCATAATTTGATCGGCAATGGCTTGTGCCATCTCTTCGCGAGCATAGCCAATATTGACACACCAAAGTCCACCAATGCCATCCAAATAGCGGCGGCCTTCACCATCAATGACGTGCACATTATCACTGTCTGCCAAAATCATAGAACCTGATTCTTTGAATGTAGAAAAATCAGTCCAAGGGTGAACATAGTGGTCTTTATCTTGTTGCCACACTTGCTTCATATCAATGTTTTTAATATCGGACATTTTTGAAATTACTCCTCGATGAGAATTTTTATTCTTTTATTTGATACGTCTAAGGTAGGCATTTGTTAGGTATAAATAAAATATTAAAAATTTTACTTCAATATTAAAAAAACCTATGCAGAGAGTTTCTACCTCTCATGGGTGATTATCTTGTTGATTCACAGTCCTGTTTTGAGTTCATCAAGCTGACTTAAGTATAGAAGTAGACGCAAGTTGTTTTATTGTCATTATGGTATTTGAAGTCATAGTAGGGTTTTGCAGGTGTGAGATAACCTGACCAGATATTAGGGCTAATAAGCAGGTTAAGCTGATTCAGGGTGCCAGAAACAAAAAAAGCCCGAGAGGCTTAGGCTCCAGGGCTTTTGTTTGGCAAATAATTACGCAAGATAATTATTCTTGTTTGAGTATGTCCTCTATATCAGTTGCTTTAAAGAGAGGTTTTTTCATAATGAGCTTGACCCATACCAGCCCAATAACAGACACGATAGCCAAAACAATACCCGCAGCACCAAAGATTTGAGCGCTTAACTCAGGGGCAGGAGAGGCATAAACGATCGCATAGACCATACCTGCAATACCGAGAATTTGGGGCACTGGATAAAAGGGGGTCTTGTAAGGTCTTGTTATGTTGGGGTAGCGCTTACGTAAAACCAATACATTAATATGAGTAATAATGTAAGCCAGTAACCAAGCGATCGCCGCCGAGATTAACAGTAGTCCAATAGCCTCGGGCTGATCTCTTAGGGCTAACATGGGAATGCCGGTAATCATGGCAACAAAGAGAACCGCAACCCAGGGTGTTTTTTTACCCTTACTTAAGGTTTTAAACTGAGGGAATGCTTGGCCATTTTTCGCCATACCATAAAGCATGCGAGGAATGGCTGCCAACGAGGTATTAACAGTACTGCAAGTTGCTGTAATCGCAGCTACCGCTAAAAACATCAAACCCACATCACCAAACACCGCTTTTGCAAAATCATAGTGAGGCAGGCTTGCGTTGGCAAGATCGTCTGCGGGTATATATAAAAGCGCACCCAGACAATAGATAGTGATGGTAATAAATATTATGGTGACCCCAATCATCATGGAGCGGGGAATGTTTCGGTTAGCGTCCTTGGATTCTTCCACTAAAGGGCAGACAAACTCAGCGCCAACAAAACCCCATACAGCTAATGCCACTAGGGTGATCACTTCGCTTCCTAAAGGATTCCAGTTTGAGGTTAGGTCAATTTCTTGGCTATAAGGGGCTGCAACCTGGGTTACAGCAGATAATCCCAAGACTAAAAGTACGACAACCATAATGAAGGCTAAAGCAGTTTGCAGTTTGGCAAAAACATCCAAACCCATTAAATTTAACAGGGTAAAAATTGCTAACAGGCCAAACCCCACACTGTATTGAGGAAAGATACCGGGATAGATTTTCTCGATAATGAAATCAACAAGTAAAAGTTCGGCTGAAAGGGCAAACATGGCGACCACCACATAACCTGAGAAAACAGCGATTATGGCAGGGAAGTGACCAATGGCGGCTTCTGTATAAGTACTTAAGCTGCCAGCCTTGGGAATCATTAAAGACAATTCAGAAAATGACATCACATAGGTAATGGCTAAAAGGTAAGCTAGAGCGAGTGGGATAATAAAACCCAAACCCGCTATGCCGGCACCTTGCAACATTAAGACCATGACGCCTTGAGAAACAACTAAACCAATGGCAACGGCCAAGAGTGAACCTAAACCTAGAATTTTTTTAAAGCCTGATAACTTTGTTGTATTTGTCTTTTCCTGATGGGCATTGCCATAGGTGGAAGGGTTTGACATCTTTTGCTCCAAAGAGAGTATTTTATTGTTATTTGACTCGGTTAATTAACATTCATTTTTATTATTTTAAGTCAGTATATTGACGGGTTAATAAGCTGTTGTTTTCAATTTCTGAATCCTGTTCAAAGATGACATGTCATTGTTTAATCTTAGTGGATTAGCGCTAAAAAGTGCGTCATATCAGTTTTTGCTGATAAAGAAAGAGTACGTACTCTTTCTTCAT
>Ga0209395_1002555_pt1 | contig 23580 bp, 20 predicted proteins | sample GOMGulsemesocosm_3_FD_184635 | JGI IMG/M metagenome (GOLD analysis project Ga0209395, IMG submission 184635) | Methane-oxidizing microbial communities from mesocosms in the Gulf of Mexico - GOM9D Gulf of Mexico (SPAdes) (version 2) | ecosystem: Environmental > Aquatic > Marine > Cold seeps... | reverse complement strand
CATCAAATGCAGGCCGGAATTTGCTGGATAAACAGCTTTGGCGCATCTCCAGCTCAAATGCCTGTTGGCGGTTATAAGCAATCAGGTATTGGACGTGAAAATGGTCTAGTTACACTAAATCATTACACTCAAATTAAAGCCGTATATGTTGGTCTACAGCCACTTGAAAGTCCTTTTTAAAAGACTTTGCCGATAAAGTAAGTAACAGATAAGAGTTTTATATGAAAAGCGAAAAATTTGATTATATTATTGTTGGTGCCGGCTCAGCAGGTTGTGTACTCGCTAACCGTTTAAGTGAAGACACTAATAATCGCGTATTGTTACTTGAAACTGGTGGTAGTGACAAAAGTATATTTATTCAAATGCCAACGGCACTGTCAATCCCTATGAATACTAAAAAATACGCTTGGCAGTTTGAAACTCAGCCTGAGCCGTACCTTGATAATCGTAGGATGCATTGTCCAAGAGGTAAGGTTTTAGGTGGCTCTTCATCGATTAATGGCATGGTTTATGTTCGCGGTCATGCGAGAGATTTTGATGAGTGGCAGCAAAGTGGTGCGACTAACTGGGATTACGCTCATTGCTTACCTTATTTTAAAAAAGCTGAAACTTGGGCTTTTGATGGTAACGAATACCGCGGTAAAAGCGGACCATTAGGGGTAAATAACGGCAATGAAATGAAAAATCCTTTGTATCAAGCGTTTGTTGATGCAGGTGTTGAAGCCGGTTATTTTGCCACTGATGATTACAATGCGGCTGCACAGGAAGGGTTTGGTCCTATGCATATGACGGTTAAAAATGGCGTACGTTGCTCAACTTCTAATGCTTACCTTCGCCCAGCAATGGCGCGCAGTAATTTAACTGTGGTAACCCATGCTTTGGTGCATAAGGTTTTGCTCGAAGGTAAAAAAACAGTTGGCGTACGTTATGAACGCAAAGGAAAAATTTTCGATGTAAGTGTTGATAAAGAGGTAATCTTATCGGCGGGGCCTATTGGCTCACCTCATCTGTTACAGTTATCAGGTATAGGTCCTAAAAAAGTGCTTGAAGAAGCAGGCATTGAGGTTAAACATGATTTACCTGGTGTTGGTCAAAACTTGCAAGATCATCTGGAATTTTATTTTCAATTTAAATGCAAAAAACCGATTTCACTCAATGGCCAGTTAGGTTTGTGGAATAAGTTTCTAATTGGTAGCCGCTGGTTCTTTACTAAAAAAGGTTTAGGAGCGACCAATCATTTTGAATCTTGTGGTTTTATTCGTTCAAAAGCAAATGTTGAATGGCCAGACTTACAATATCATTTTTTACCTGCAGCCATGCGTTACGACGGTAAAGAAGCTTTCGCAGGGCATGGTTTTCAAGTTCATATTGGCCATAACAAACCAAAGAGTCGCGGTTTTATTAAAGCGGTATCAAACGATCCTAAAGCACATCCACAAATTCGTTTTAATTATCTTGAACATGAAGAAGACCGTGAAGGTTTCCGTGCTTGTGTTCGCTTAACCCGAGAAATTATTCACCAAAGCGCATTAGATGAATACCGAGGCGAAGAGATCCAACCTGGTATTGATGTTCAAAGCGATGAAGAAATAGATAGCTTTGTTCGCCAATTTGTTGAAAGTGCTTATCACCCATCCTGCTCATGCAAAATGGGCACTGATGAAATGGCGGTTGTTGATTCAGACACTAAGGTACATGAAATTGAAGGCTTACGCGTTGTTGACTCGTCTATATTTCCTACTATACCTAATGGCAACCTTAATGCGCCGACGATTATGGTGGCTGAACGTTCGGCTGATCTTATTTTAGGTCGTGAAACACTAGCACCATCTCAAGCAGAAATTAAAATTGCAGCGAATTGGCAGCAACAACAGCGAGCAAATGAGCCGAAAAGAAAAATATAAAAAGGGTAATTAATTACCAATTGTTTAATCGTGAGTACTCTTTCAGGCGTTAATTATCGTTATCAACACACGGTATCCGTTAAGTTGAGGATGCAAATCTCAATAAATAGCACCTTAAATGGTAACGGACATATCTGGTGACGATAGTTAAAATTTGAAGCTAATGCGTACTCAAACTATAAAAAGAAAGAGGAGTAATACGTGATTACATTTATTAAAACCATCATTGGGAGACAATTATGACCGCTTGGTTATCTGCAGGTATATTATTTACCTTTGCTGCCATTGCTTTTGTGCTATATCGCTGGGGAAATATTCGCTGTGTTGGCGTGACCCCCGTTAAAACATTTACCTTCATTGCTATATTATTTACTTCAGGGCTTGATGTTGGGCTTATTATGTTTCCGTTAACTGAGTTTGCAGGTTATGCCGATTTAGTGGCAAGTCCGGAGTATAGCTTCACTAACGCTTTATCTATTGAGTTTGGCTTTTGGGCTTTTCTTATTTGGGGTTTCTACTTCCTGACCTGTTTTTACTTCTGTGTTATTGAACCACGTGTACAATTTTTTCAGATACCTTTGATTAAGTTGATTAATAATGTGGTCATCATAGGCACCTGCGCCTTTACTGCGTATTTATTATTAAGCAATTTACCTTGGTATGTACCAGAGCTTGGTGATGGTGAATCCATCATTGGTAGCTTCTATCTTATCGTCTTTTTAGTGATTGCCGCATCGGTTTATTCTAGTACTAACATACGTTATGTACGTTTATTGAGTTTAGCGACTACTTGGTTATTTATCGGCTTAATCGCCTTGATGTGGGCTGGTGCTTTTCTTGTTGAAGGTTCTAGCATTGGTGAGTTTGCCAGTACAATTTCTTTACTTGGCGGTTATTTTGGTAATATTCATGAATTTGTTCTGCCGTTAAATGATTATCATGAATTCTACCTCTATTGGTGGTTTGCATGGAGCATTATGATTGGTCAGTTCACTGCTCGTTTTGTGGGTGGCTTACGTACTTATCAGGTATTGGCCGCGATGTTGGTATTCCCGTCAATCCCTATCGCGATATGGTTTACCGTATTGTACTACTACAGTGTTAACGGGATAGAAACTGCAGGTTTTTATAACATCATGATGGCTATTGTTGGGGTTACTTTTGTAATTAACTCTCTTGATTCATTGATTCGTTTATACACGGATAACTTGAATTTGAGCGTGTCTCGTGTGGGTAAAGTGAAATACTTGCTAGGTAATTTAATTGCACTAAGCTTACTTACATTGTTATTTAAATTGGATTTCTTACAAATCCAATGGGTTGGCGCCGTTGTTATAGGACTATTTTTCACTTGTTTTGGTTATATCTTATTGACCAAGTTTAAAGTGGTTAGCGAGATAGAGTGCTCACCTAAAGAAAATAAAATCGATTTTAATAAAATTGAATTAATAAGCTAGTTTACTTTGTAAAAAAATGATGAGAATAATGATAATGAGAACAAAAACAATGAACAAAACACTTATTGCCGCAGCAACAACTTGTCTACTAACACTATCTACTAGTGTACTTGCTGATGTATCTGCAACAGTTAATTTAGCTTCTGATTACACCTTTAACGGTGTTAGCCAAACGGATAATGGCCCTGCGCTACAAGCAAGTTTAGATTATGCTGCAGACAGCGGGTTTTATGCGGGTACTTGGGCTTCTAATGTTGATTTTGGCTCAGGTGACGATACCAACATTGAGTGGGATGCTTACGTAGGACAATACTTTCAATTAAATGAAAAATTTGGTCTAGATGCCGGTATTGCTTATTACACCTACCACGGAGATGACGCTTCAAGTACTTACAAATATCCAGAAGTATATACCAAATTTGGCTACAGCTCGTCCATGGGTGATAGTGAAGTAAACTTCTGGTACAGCTGGGATTATTTTGGCGCAGATGTAGGTCATTACATTGCCATGGTTGCTCATACCTTCGAAGTTGCACCAGGTCATAATATTAAAGTCACGTTTGATCGCTCGACCTCTGCAGATGAAAATAAATATGCTTGGGATGGTAAAGATGCTTATAACCATTACCGTGTTGAATACATGACCAGTTGGAAAGGCCTTGATTTTGATCTTGCGCTTGAAGACACCGACATGGGCTGGGATACGGCAGATACTCGTGTAGTGTTATCGGTATCTCATACTTATAGTTTTTAATTCAGCATAGTAGCTAGCTCCTGAAGTTCTAGGGGCTAAATGAGTATAATACCAATTTGATTAAATTTCTTCCCAACTCAGAGCTCTGCTCGATGCTCAATAACAAGGCAGATTTGTTTGGGTTCAGTTATTCTAAATCAAATAAATTTAACGATGTTAGTGGGCATCGAGCAAGCTCCCAGAGGGTGAGTACCTAATAAAAGGTAAAGGCTCATATGCTGCGTTATTGATTTTGACCAGGACGTTACAGGGATGTAGCTTCTTAGAGAATGCAGGAGCTTATTCTCCTGAATAACCATTCTCTTCAATCAATGCCTTGCATCTAAGCCTTTTAATTCTCGCTGAATGGGAAAGAACTTAATCAACTTGGTATAATCTTATGGAAAAATACGATCAGCTGTTAATTTCATTACGTCAAGTGATCCGAGCGATTGGCATACACTCTAAACAATTGAATAAAACGTCAGGATTAACAGGTCCTCAGCTTATGGTTATGACCAAAATTGCCGAGCTAGATGGGCCTATGGCAAAGCAAGTTGCCCAAGAAATCAATCTGAGTCCGGCAACAGTAACCAGTATTATTGACCGCTTGGAAGTGAAAGAGCTGGTTGTACGTGAACGTAGTCAGTTGGACAAGCGTAAGGTTGAGTTATGCCTATCCTCTTCGGGCGATGCGTTGTTACAAGGGGCGCCAAAACCTTTACAAGAACATTTCATCAAACGTTATCAGGCTTTAGAATCTTGGGAGCAGAGTCAGCTATTATCTTCTGTTGAGCGTATAGCTTCTATGATGGATGCTGAGGAGCTGGATGCTGCGCCAGTATTAATGGTTGGACAGATCCAAGAAGGGCAGTAATTCGCTGTAATGTTTGACCGTCACCACAGTTAAATATCGATTCGCTGTGGTGCAATTTTCGGCAATGTTAAAAATTATTTATTAAGATGGAGAGTCTTCTGTGACGAAGAAAAGTAAACCAAAGAGTAACGCACTGTTTAAAAGAGCTGTTGATAATATGCCTTTAGGTGTGGCTGATAGCTATCGTTATTGGGGCGAAGAAAATACGGTATTTTTAAGCAGCATGAAAGGCTGCACTATTACTGACTGTGATGAGCAGACCTTTGTCGATTTTCGTCTAGCTTATGGCCCTATTATTTTAGGCTATCGTGATGAGCGCGTAGATAATGAGGTTATTAACGCAATTACTCAGGTAGGTACTATTTCTGGCTTTTCAACAGGTCTCGATTCAGATGTCGTTGAATTAGTGAAATCACTTTGTCCTAATATCGCTGTACGTACAGCACGTGGCTTTACCCAACGAAATAAAATTGTTGTTGTGGAGGGTGGTTTTCATGGTTTGCATGATGAAGTTATGTGGAAATCAGATGTTGATAACTGGGATGTCAATACGCAAAAAATACCTGAAATAGTCCCCTTTGGCGGTGGTATTCCAGCAAGTACTCGCGAGCATCAAGTGAGCGTGCCGCTAAATGATTTTGATGCCATAGATGCTGTTTTTGCTCTGCATGGTGATGATATTGCGGCGATATTAATTGAACCTATCATGGGTAACTGCGGATCAATTGCTTCAACACAAGCTTATATGCAAAAGTTACGTGATGTTTGTGATGATAATGGCTCATTGTTAATTATGGATGAAGTAAAAACCGGTTTTCGTGTTGCCAAAGGTGGATCACAAGCCTTATATGGTGTTTTTGCTGATTTAACGACTTATGCTAAAGCTATGGGCAACGGTTACCCTGTTGCTGCTTTTGGTGGACGCGCTGAAGTGATGGACACTATTTCTTTTGCTAAAGATGGCGTGACTCATGGTGGTACTTATACGGCAAACATGGTTGCGTTAAGTGCAGCTAAAGCTACGCTAACAGTACTTAAAGAAACTGATGCACTTAAAACTATTGCCAGTGTAGGTAAAGAAATTCAAACATTGCTTTCACGTGTTTTTACCAAGTTTGGCGTTGAGCATTGTTTTGCTGGCCCTGATGCTATGTTTGGCGTGCACTTTGGTAATCATGTGCCACAAAATTATCGTGATTGGAAAAAGACCAATAGTGATCTTTACACCCAATTCGCGCTTAACTTAATCGACAATGGTGTAATGTTGGAGCCAGACTCACGTGAACCCTGGTTTATTTGTGAAGCTCACCAAACCATTGATCTTAACTGGTTAGAGCAAGTTGCTGAGCAATCAATGGCAGCAGCAATAAACGCTTAATCATCTATTGCTAAGATGCTTTTAAGAGGGGAACGTTTGTTCCCCTTTTTGCGTTATTAGGTAGTTGACAACTCAAAACGAGTAAACTTAAAAAAAGTTAGCCAGAATGTTTTGATTAGCTTAAAATACTTTTAATGTTTACCCCTCTTAAATTAGTGCTATGGGTTAGCTCAGTGAGTTAGCTTTATCTTGCTGTTAAGGTAAAACGTCAACAAGAGGCAGTTGTATACTCAAGTTACCTCGAAATGCTCGTTTCAGCGATAATTTAAAGGCTTAGAGGCAAGGCATTGATTGAAGAGAATGGTTATTCAGGAGAATATGCTCCTGCATTCTCTAAGAAGCTACATCCGTGTAGCGTCCTTGTCAAAATCAATAACGCTGCCTATAAGCCTTTATAACTCGCCCTTCGGGGATGCCTGAGTAAATCATGCTTGTCGTTGCTCCTTTTTTTAAGGGAACAACCATTAATAAAAATAATCGCCTTGATCATAAATTTCTCAGGCGCCCTGAAACAGACATTTTGAAGTAACATGAGTATATATATGGATTATTTTGAACAGTTAGGTGTAAGTCGAGATGCGACGACTGTCGATATCAAAAAAGCCTATCGGAAACTCGCGAATAAATACCACCCAGATAAGAATAGTGGTAGTGAGGTAGAAGAAAAATTTCAACTCATTAAAGAAGCTTATGATGCTATTTCAGATCCTAAAAAGCGTTCTTTGTATCTGAAAAGTAATTATACCGTCATAACCGACCCACGAGAGGTTGCTGACTCATTTTGGCAAAATGCGTTAAGTTAAACGGCAAAAGTACTTTCAATTTGAAAACACACATAACGCTTAATTTGAAAACACGCAATTAGGGAACAACCTTTGCAATCTGATAAAAATATACCCGATTATTTGACTGATGATTTTTCTATGTATTTAGAAAACATGACTTCGTTAACTGATCCTGAAAACCCTGAGTTACTGTCCATCTATTTAACGAGCTTATTTGAACAACTAAAAACGTCTCCTCTATTATTTAGTGGTATGGTTGATCAATTAGCGATGGCTATAACCACTAAAATTAGAATTGATAGTAAAAACTTAGCGTTAATCGACTTAAGTGTTGAGCCTACTTGGGCAGATGTAAAAGCATTCGTTGGTGTACATGCTGATGCAAGAGCCTGTGTGACTGAAATGATGAATCATGCGGAGCAGGATTTAAAAACGGCTGTGTTACTTATTCATTATTATAACCGTTATGATGCAACACCGTTAAAGGCTGAAGAAGACGATTTTGATCAAGTTGATGATTATGCATCTGATGATTATGATGAGAACTATTAGCTTTTTAAAAGCGCTTTAAAAATATAGAATTGCCTGATTATTTAAATTCGGGCAGCTAATGAACAGTATAAATACCTTCTAAGGAATAACCGTGACAAAAAACGCACTCATTCTAGCCACCGATATTATCGAAATAGCACAAGAAAGCGGTAGACGCGCAGGCACTTCTTTGGAGGCAATCGCTTCTGAGCAAGGTGATGAAACAATGTTAGCCGTGTTAACTGAGATGGATATTTTAACCGTCGCTAAAATTGTGAGAGAACATGACGCGACTATCCCTTCTATTGCAACATGGTTAATGGATGCCGAGTCAATTAAGCAATTATTAAATGTTGAACCTTCTTATTGGCAGAATATAGATGAAGACCATGTATTTTGCGCACAAACAGAAGCACATAGCTTGTTGTCACAAATATTTCTTTCTACTGATGATGAAGAAAAACAGTTAGAAGTCTTAAAAGCGATTGTTGAAGATGACTTTGGCCTTTTATATTTATCACTACCTTTTGTCGGTCATGATTTTTCAGAAATTGAAGAGGATGAAGAGCAAACATCAGGCAGTATTGAAGAGCTGTTAATGAAAATAAAGTCATTAGATGAAGACTCTTACCGTGAAGTGATGGTGGTAAGTACTAATGGTTCGTTAGAAAATGTTGAGAAAGCATTAAAAGATAATGCAAATAAACAACGCGTTACTTCGGTAGAAATAGATACAGATGACATGTTTGCTCCGCTATAATTTTTACCCTTTTTCCATAGACGTTATCAATAGTTTTAATAGTTAGGATTCATAAATGAGAATTGCAGAGTTAAGAAATCATCCGTTTCTACTTTTAACTTTAAAAGATGGGGAAGATGAAGGCTATTTTTCTCCTGAATTAGTACATAAAATAAAACAACAGTTAGTTGATATGTCTTTGAGGATCGCTTCTGATAATTTATCTATCATTTATGCGGATCAAATTAAGAAAGCTTGTGAAATTGTACTGGGTATAACCAACTTAGGTCTATTAGAACTTTGTGATAGTGATTCAGTGAAAGCCAAAGAAATCATAAAAACTCAAGGTATTGTTTATTGCTTTAGAGCGGGTTGGGGTAAATATGCTCAATTGAAGCAGATATCACCTTCATACTTCGACAGTATTTCGATCACAAGTTATGCCTTAGCAGTCAATGATACATCTGATATTAGTGTTTTACATGCCGGCTTAATGAAAGAAGGCTATAAAAGTGCGAAACTCTTAGATGTATATAAAAACATCGCCGCGAGTTATTGCGCAAGCACTTTAATGGTCGATAATGATGAAGAAATATTATTATTTGAATTGCAAAGGTTCCTTAATTCAGCGATCGCTTTATTACTGATAGATTCTGATAAAAAAATGTTTAGCAGTTCGTTATATCAAACATTCAATACTTACCTGATCAGCACCGAAAAAGCGTTATTAATTGAACAAATAGAGTCTTGTATTGTAAAACTTAACGGGCAGTTATCGATCCCCACTAAAAGTTACTTACAAGAAATAGGTTTGTTAAATTTTTCTGAATTTAAGAGTATTATTAATCAACAAATTGATGTCGCTATTCATATCCAAGAAATTTTAGAGCTACCTATTACCGTTGTTAATGAGTTACACGGTGATTTTGAAGGGGGATACGATTTTCATTCAGACGATGAAGATGATATCGCTTATTTAAGACCTGACGAGCACTAAGTTTTTATTATTATTTCAAGTCAATTTAAAAAGTAATCACTAAAAAAGCGAACGTCAGTTCGCTTTTTTGCTTTATGTTAAGAATAAAGTACAGTTAAGGTATGCATGGTTATTGATACTATAGATTTGTGACGGCAAATAGGGAGTATCAAATATAGCTAGTTATTACTTCAACAATAGTAATTAGTTTGCCTTCGTCTATACCCGTAACCAATAAAGCCTGATCACGAGAGTTCAGCACCTTAGTGATTTCTCTTTGTACGAACAATTCTAGTCAAATGAAAGTACTGAATAAACCTTTTTTATCATTGGGAACTTAGTCATGAAAGCATTTATCCACTCCTTACCTAAAGTAGAGCTCCACCTTCATATTGAAGGCACCCTTGAGCCAGAACTTATGCTTGAGTTATCACAACGTAATCGTATTAATATACCTTTTGATTCAGTGGCAGAAATTAGAGAAGCCTACAATTTTCATAATCTACAATCTTTTTTAGATATTTATTTCCAAGGCGCTAATGTATTGATTAATGAACAAGACTTCTTTGATCTCACTTGGGCTTATTTACTGCGTTGCCAAGAAAACCATGTTGTGCATACTGAAATATTTTTTGACCCACAAGCACATACTCAGCGTGGAATTTTATTTGATACTGTCGTTAATGGTATTCACCGAGCGCTTGATAAAGCTGTAACAGAGTTAGGTATTACCAGTAAATTAATTATGTGTTTCTTACGTCATTTAGATGAAGAGTCAGCATTTGAAACGTTAGCGCAAGCTAAAACCCATAAAGATAAGATTATCGCAGTTGGTTTAGACTCAACAGAAATTGGCAATCCAGCCAGTAAGTTTGAGAGGGTTTTTCAAGAAGCGATGAAACAAGGTTTTTTAACGGTAGCGCATGCAGGGGAGGAGGGGCCAGCAAGTAATATCAGTGAAGCATTAAATTTACTCAATATCAGTCGCATTGATCATGGTGTTCGTTGCTCAGAAGATGCTGAATTGGTAAATAAACTTGTCAGTGAACGCATTCCTTTGACCGTTTGTCCTCTTTCTAACCTTAAGTTAAAAGTGGTTGAGCAGATGGAACAGCATAATATTGTAACGCTGCTCAGAGAAGGGGTCTGTGTCACTATTAATTCAGACGATCCTGCTTATTTTGGCGGCTATATGATAGATAACTTTATTGCGGTACATAATGCACACCCAATGGATGAAGCTGAAATTGCTCAATTTACTTTTAATGCGATTGAAGCCAGCTTTATTTGTCAAAATGAACAAGCACGACTAAGACTAATGACACAGAAATATCTGGACCTACATCAATAGGCACTATGTACTATCACATAGATAATAGGTGGTTATTGCTTGATGTATTTGTACCTAGCTTAGATATAAGTTAGGTACAAATAATAAAGACAAGTTTTTAAACTCACTCTCAATTGTTAGTTTTTTACTTACAAACCTCGCTGCCATTCTTGTCTTAAATTTGCATCGTTAGGTTGTTGTAATGCTTGTCTTACTTGATTTAATAGTGCTGCTTTATCATTACCTAATATGCCTTTAAGTACTAAATAATTTGATGCATGATCAGAGCGAAAAATGGTTTTCTTTAAATCTAGCTCAGATAGCAATATTTCCATTTCGCTAAATAACTCTTGCTGCGTTAATTGACGAAAAGGTTTTAATGAGCCTTGGTTAAACTTCTCAGCAAAACGAATTTCACCTAATGGGAAAGAAACCACTAATGTTGATAAGTAGTTAGGTTGAGCTTCGTTCATTAATTTAGCAGAATTGATTGCATGTTGACGGGATAATTCAGGGCCACCTAAACCATTTAAAATCATCACAGAGCTTTTCATACCCGCTTGTTTTATTTTATTGAGGGCAATTAATGAACTCTGGTATGTTTCACCTTTTTCAATTATTTCGAGTACTTGATCATCGCCACTTTCACAACCAATATACATTAACTTAAGACCAAGGTTTTTTAGTTCGGCAAGTTGCTCTACCGTTTTATTACTAAGGTTACGAGGTAAACAATAACTCGATACTCGACTTACTTGAGGTAAATGTAGCTTTATTAATTCGAGAATTTCTTTTAGACGTTTAAATGGCAACATCATGGCATCACCGTCAGCAAGAAATACTCGTCCTGTCGGTATTCCAGAGGTGGCAACTTTAATAATTTCTTCTTCGATAAGGTCTATTTTTTTAGGTCTAAATTTCTTATCTTCACTGGTGTACATATCGCAAAAAGTGCATTTATTCCATGAGCACCCATTCGTGACTTGCAAAATTAAGCTTTTCCATTCGCTGGGCGGACGAAAAACAGGTTCGATATAACTTAAAGGGTACATAATATTGTCTGCTTAGTTTGAATAGGGTTAAATTACACTAAACAGTCGTTTGAAAAAAGCTGATTTATCACATAATGAAAAAGGAGAGGGGGGTTGTAATCTAATGGTTATAGCTCGTTATATAAACCCGTTACTTATTTGTTGATAAGTAACGGGTGAAGACTGTTGTTCAACTATTTTATTTTGCTAGTTCAATCAATACCGCAGTATACATCTTCAGGTTTAATACAAATTGCTCCATGGTTATAAATTCATGTTCTGAATGGCCAGTGTATTGTGTTCCTGGCATTGAAGGGCCAAAGCTGACTGCATTAGGAAAAAGTCTTGAATTAGTACCGCCACCAATCGAGATCGGCTTAACATCGCTTATATTTGTATAAAATGAGAAAACCTCAAGTAAAGTGTCAATTTGTGGTGCACTTTTTTGTACAAAAGGCTCATTAATATCATTACTTACATCAACTAGCGTTACTTGGTTTTGTTGTTGCCACTTAGTTAAAGTTGAGCTGATTTCACTTTCTAGTTGTTTCGTGCTTTTACCAACAGGTCGACGAATGTTGATATTTAATTCCATGCCCTTGCTTGTTGCTTTAAGCACGGTAGGCTGCACTGACATTGGTCCCATAAAATCATCACTATAGGCGATGTTACCAAACTTACTGCCGTATAAACCTGTACCTAAATGATCATTGATAAAATTAACCAAGGCACCGCTGGCATTATTCGGCCATTGATTTACCGCTAATAAATCGGCTAAGTGGGTAATGGCATTTACGCCATGTTCGGGCTTAGAAGAATGAGCTGATTTCCCCAGAGCAGTAATACTTAAGCGCTTATCTTGCCATTGGTAATTATAACGCATACCTAGGTGAGACTTAGCACGCTGCTTTATTTCAGTTAATAGTTTTTGATTGGCATTCTCAATGATTACATTCGCATCTTCTGGAATTTGACTACCAAAAAAGCCACCGGTAAATTCACTGATATAAGTCTTATTTAATAAAGGCGTTGATATCTCGGTAGTTGTAGGGAAAGTCATGCTTATGGTGCCATAACCTTTCTCTGCTGTTACTACGGGGTATTCTGAATCAAGGGTGATGTTGACCTGTGGTAAAGAGTGATGCTTGATATGTTGGCGCAATGGCTCCCAATCAGACTCTTCGGCCATGTAAACATATAATTCGATACGTTTGTTTAACTTAACTTTTGAATCTTTGATAGATTTCATGGCATAAAGGGCATTGCTTATTGGCCCCTTATCATCCTCAGTACCTCTGCCAATCAGTTTTCCTGGCTCTGAGGTTTGATCAAGTATTAAGGGCGATTTTGCCCATTTACTGGGATTAAAAGGTTGAATATCACCATGAGTGATCATACCTACACGTTGTCTGCTATCACCTAAACCTATAACGACCACATAACCATAGTCTATATAATCTAAACCTAGCTGTGTAGCTTGTTTGGCTAACTCGGCTTTAAAGCGTTGGTGTTCAGGGTTTTCAGGTGATGCTATCCCCTCTATTGCTACGGTATTAAAGCGCATTAATTGACGTAGGCTTTCGACCATTTGATTTTGGTAGGTTGATTGCGCATATTGTGCTGTCTTAGTGGCAATATCACTCACCCCAGCTAACGCTTGCATGGGATATAATATAGCGCAAGAGACCAGTAGAGAGATGAAATAGTTAGATTTTGGCACGAGTTTTACTCCTATCGTTTATTTTCGTTTATCGCTGATTTTTTCTATAATTGTATATTACTATTATTTTTGATAAATACCTTTTGATAACCCTAGCTTATTTGAAGTGTTAGCAAGTATTAGGTTGAAAGTACTCACAGGGTTAGCTATATTTTTACAGCAGTTCTCTATTTCGACTTGCTTACTCTTTGTTTTATTGGTTTGTGTGGCGATTGTTGTATTCATAATATTTACCTTTTTATGTTGCTTGAAACTATATTGCCTAGAAAATCACAAGGAAACCAACAATAAGAATTTATCGAATACATAAGCTCAGCTTATGCACTTGGTTGGCTGTTATTACTTTAATTATTCGGTGGAAAGTTAGATGGATAAAAGATTAAAACAGCTAAATAACTTACGAAGCTTTGAAAGTGCCGCTCGCCATCAAAGTTATAGTAAAGCGGCAGCAGAGTTGTTTGTTACTCAAGCGGCCGTTAGTCAGCAAATGAGGCAGCTAGAAGCTGCTATGGGCAGTCAATTGTTTGTCCGTAACGGGCGAAAAATGGAGTTAACAGAAAGTGGTAATAAGCTATATATCGCAACGCATAAAGCGTTCGACACACTGTTAAAAGGTTTCAATAGTATTCAAACAGAAGAAGTTGCAGGCTCTCTTACCATCACGTCCACCCAAGCGTTTACTTCTTTATGGCTTATGCCAAGGCTATATAAATTTTCCATTAAGCATCCTGAAATCAAAATTAAAGTGGTGTCCTCAAATAGTCTTGAAGATCTCCGCCAAGGTCATATTGATTTAGCTATTCGATTTATCACCAGTAAAGAAATAGATACCAGTGATGAGATGACTTATGAATTTATTGCTGAAGATCATGTTTATCCCGCCTGTTCACCACAATTGATGAAAGAATATAACTTTAAAGAACCACAAGATATTTTACAGTGTTGGCTGGTCAGCTTAGAAAATCAAGGTAGCATTGATTGGCCCACGTGGTTTAAGCAGGCGGGAGTAAATAATTATAAATGCCATAAAAAGTGGACAGAAGTTAGCTCTGGAGATATGGCGTTAAGTGCTGTGTTGAGTGGTCATGGTTTTACTTTAGCCTCACAAGCACTGTTTTCTCAATATGTGGGTAGTGGACAGCTAATTATTCCGTTTAATATTAAACACCCCATTTCGTTTAAACGATATTTTGTATTTGATCCAAATTCGGCGAAAAAATCTCGCCTTGAAGTTTTTACCGCTTGGCTAAAAGAAGAAACCAAACTAGATGAGCAGAGTACCAAAGCGTCTATCAGTCACACTAGTTTAGAGAAAAAGTGCTAGCTTAAAGATAAACCGTGTTGTGATAAAGGGCTCAGTGATAATTGAACTGAGCCCCTAAATAAGATCTAATAAGGGGGTCTACTGTGCTGGAAAGTAAGTTTCGGCTCCAGGACCAACTGGCATACCTAGGACAAATACCCAAACAAAGAACAATATCGTCCAACCGACTAAAAATACCATAGAATATGGCAGCATTGTGGCAATCAGGGTACCCATGCCTAAGTCTTTCTTGTATCGAGTCGCCACCGCGAGAATTAAGCCAAAGTAACTCATCATTGGCGTGATTAAGTTAGTCACTGAATCCCCAATACGATAAGCGGTTTGGATAACTTCTGGCGCATAGCCCATAAGCATTAACATAGGCACAAAAATAGGCGCCGTTACCGCCCACTGTGCTGAAGCACTACCGAGCATTAAATTAATAAAGCCACACATCAAAATAAATAGAATAAATAATTCAGGGCCCGTTAAGCCTAAAGACTGTAATAATGTCGCACCTTTTACGGCCATAACGGTACCTAGGTTTGTCCACTTAAAAAATGCGACAAATTGCGCAGCAAAGAAAACTAAGACAATATACATACCCATGGTATTCATACTGGCAGACATGGCGTTGATAACATCGCGATCTGTTTTCATGGTGCCGGCAATACGTCCGTAAACATAACCAGGAATAGCAAAAGTAATAAAGATAAAGGCAACAATACCTTTAAGGAAAGGAGAGCCTTTCATTTCGCCCGTTTCTGGGTGTAATAAAATACCACCAAACTGAGGAATGACTGTTAAGGCTAAAACACTACATACTAGGGCAAAAGTAATACCCGCTGCTTTAAGTGCTTTAATTTCTTGGGCCGATATTTTATCTATTTTTTGTGCAGAAAGATCAATAGAAGCTTCATCTTCATTGTACTTACCTAGTCTAGGTTCAACGATCTTTTCTGTTACGATGGCACCTAAAATGGCAATTAAAAAAGTACTAATAAACATAAAGTAGTAGTTAGCTTCAGGGCCAACCACATAAGTTGGATCTATCATTTGCGCAGCAGGGGTGGTGATACCAGCAAGTAATGGGTCTATAGTACCCATTAATAAGTTTGCACTATAACCTCCGGAAACACCGGCAAAAGCCGCGGCAAGGCCAGCAAGTGGATGACGACCTAGTGAGTGAAATATCATTGCGGCAAGTGGAATCAGCACCACGTAACCTAGCTCTGCAGCCGTATTAGAAACGATACCAGCAAAAACAACAGTAACCGTAACCATACGCGGAGATGCATCCATAACCAAGGCGCGCATCGCCGTTGATAATAAACCAGAACGCTCAGCGACAGCGACCCCTAATAAGGCGACAAGTACTGTGCCTAAGGGAGCAAAGCCAGTAAAATTGGTAACTAAGCCAGCAACAATTTTCTGTAAACCTTCTGCATTCATTAAAGATACGACTTCAATAATGCCATCAGCTTCCCTCCCCGGAGCGCCAACAGGGCGAGGGTCAATGACGCTTAATTCAAAAAAGCCAGCAATACCACTAATGGCAATAACAGCTAAACAAAAACAGGCAAATAAAGTGATAGGGTGAGGTAATAAGTTACCTAGCCATTTTACCTAGCCATTCAACTCCGGCTAAAAAGCGATTAAAAAGACCTGTTCTTTCAGGCTCCTGTGGATATGTAGCAAGGTTTTCGGTCGACATAAAACTCCCCAATGAGTGCTCAGTGATAAAAAAATTATCAGAGTTTAACTCTATAAGTAGAAAAAAACTGTATCTTTTGGTAATCGAGTTATAAAGGGAAATACCATAGATTAAAAAAACATCACCTAATCATCAATATTAGATTTAGTTCGGCGCGTACTTGCTGTATAATGCGCGACCTTAATATTTTGACTCTGCCTGTGAGTTATTACGTCGCATACTCTTGTATTGTGAACCCGTAATACTTAACACGTCAGTATGCAAAAGCTTTTTGTAAAACTTAGGAATATCTCTTTGATCACTACATCTAATATCACAATGCAATTTGGCGCAGAGCCGTTATTTGAAAACATTTCGGCTAAATTTGGCAACGGTCACCGCTACGGTTTGATTGGCGCAAATGGCTGTGGCAAGTCTACATTTATGAAGATACTTAGTGGCGACTTAGTGCCAAGCTCTGGCAATGTATCAGTAAGTACAGGAAACAAAGTTAGTACTTTGGGGCAAGATCAATTTGCTTTCGAAGAACATAATGTAATTGATACTGTGATCATGGGCGATATGCCTTTGTGGAAAGTAAAGCAAGAACGCGATGCTATCTACGCACAAGCTGAAATGAGTGAAGCTGATGGTATGCGTGTGGGTGACTTAGAAAGTGAATTTGCAGAAATGGACGGCTACACCGCAGAAAGTCGCGCGGGCGAAATATTATTAGAAGCAGGTATTGAAGAGTCTTTTCATTACGGTTCAATGCAACAAGTTGCGCCAGGTTGGAAACTGCGAGTTTTACTTGCACAAGCCTTGTTTGCTAACCCAGACATTTTATTACTTGATGAGCCTACCAACAACTTGGATATTCATACGATTAGTTGGTTAGAAGGTGAATTGAACAAGCGCAAATGCACCATGATTATTATTTCCCATGATAGACATTTCCTTAATTCTGTTTGTACCCATATGGCAGATATTGATTACGGTGAATTACGTATTTACCCAGGTAACTATGAATTTTTCCTAGCGCAATCAGCTTTACTACGTGAACAGTTATTAGCAGGTAATGATAAGAAAGTTGCTGAGATTGCTGAACTACAAGACTTTGTGAACCGTTTTGGTGCTAATGCTTCAAAAGCGAAACAAGCAAGTTCTCGTGCTAAGAAAATGGATAAAATTAAACTTGATGATGTTAAATCTTCAAGTCGTATTACCCCTAAAATTGCTTTTGCTCCGGGCAAAAAAATGCACCGCCAAGCATTAGAGCTTGAAAACCTAGGTCATGGTTTTGATGGCGAAGTATTATTTGAAAATGGTGACTTGTTGTTAGAAGCCGGCGCTAAGTTAGCAATTATCGGCGAAAACGGTGTTGGTAAAACCACTCTGTTGCGCTGTCTAATGAGTGAGTTAGAACAGGTTGAAGGCGTGGTTAAGTGGTCAGAAAATGCATCTGTAGGTTATTGTCCACAAGATAGCGGCTCATTTTTTGATAATGACCTAACACTAATGGATTGGATGTCACAATGGCGTAGACCTTGTCATAACGATTTAAGTGTTCGTGGTATGTTAGGGCGTATGCTATTTACTGACGACGATGCAAATAAAAAAGCACGAAATTGTTCAGGTGGTGAAAAAAATCGCTTGTTATTTGGTCGCTTGATGATGGCTGATGTTAATGTTTTGATTATGGATGAACCAACTAACCATATGGATATTGAAGCAATTGATGCGCTAAATAATGCTTTAAAAGACTTTGAAGGAACACTTATTTTTGTCAGTCATGACCGTGAGTTTGTTTCAAGCTTAGCAACACGTATTATCGATATTAAAGATAAAAAGTTAGTTAACTTCCAAGGTTCATTAGACGAATACTTATCTACTCAAGAAGCGTCGAAGCACGTAGCTTAAGTATTATTAAACTAAATGAAAATAACTGAACTTTAATAGTAACTTAATTTCATAGAAAAATTAGTTATTATCCAATATGTGAAAACAGAAAAGAGTGAACTTGCTTCACTCTTTTTTTATTTGTATTCATTAAAATTGTATATTCACTAATGGTTTATTACCTACGAATAACAATCTGTGCACTTAAATCCTAGACCTATTATTACCACTTTAATAAGCCTTAATAATATCTGCCAAGCTTCCTGATTGTCTTAATTTATACAATTCACTTTCAAGGTGCTGCTGTAGTGCTTTATTAAATTGGGGTGACATGGCTAAATGTAAGTCATAATTATCTATTACTTTAGAAAAATTATGTAAGTTATAATCTTTAACAGGCAAGTCTTCTTTCTTGAGGTTATATTTAATACGCACATCCATTTCGACAAAACCTGCTTTATCTTTCAATCTATTGACCACTTTAAACGCTGATTTGTAACTCTTTACCCTGATCGCCTTAATGTGCTTGTCTTCGATATAGCCCTCTAAACCAGGGTAATCAAAACCATGTAATAAGATGACTGTCTTGCCAAATAAATCTGTAGCTGAATTGATATCCAAATCTTGTTGGCTGGACGTTAACAGTGAGTGTTGAACATTAAATACCGGTAATTTTGATAAGTTAGCTGATTGCAAACCTGGCCAGTTTGGCGAACCAAAAGTAATCCAGTTTTCAATATTACCTTTCTCAAGCGTGCTGATCATTCTGTTGAAGGGTAATGTATGTATTATCAATTCGTACTCAGGGGTAAATACAGGTAATTTTGATAAGTTAGCTGATTGCAAACCTGGCCAGTTTGGTGAACCAAAAGTAATCCAGTTTTCAATATTACCTTTCTCAAGCGTGCTGATCATTCTGTTGAAGGGTAATGTATGTATTATCAATTCGTACTCAGGGGCCGAGAATATTTCTTTGACAATATCGGTAATGATTCCGGTATGCTTTTTTTTATTTTCGTGATTTTGAAATGGCTGAGCTTGATCTTGAATTACCATGTAATTTATTTGAGTGATGGCTTTGCTGTTAGTTGCAATAAATAACAGTAAAAATGAAGCAATTTTGACTATGTGCATTTCACTACCTTGCAAGTAATTTTTCAAATTAATCTAAATCTAGTTTGAGATCGTTAAATTTGCAAAAAAACTCGTTGTTAACTAGCCTAATAGTAGTTACTTAGATACTTTTCCAAGTGTTTTTCTGCTTCTATTATGTAAAGGACAACATGCTAGAATGAAGTTTAAAAAATCAATCGCGAAACAGCTACTTATATGGATTATGTTATCCAGCTCTGTGTTGACCCTTATTATTACTTCACTACATTTATTTGTTGATTATAACAATGAGATGTCAGCGCTTGATGCACGATTAATTCAGATTGAAAAAAGCTATTTACCAGCCATTACCAACGCACTTTGGGTTGAAGATGATGAACAAATAAATGTGCAAATAAAGGGAATTAAAAATTTACCAGATATAGCGTTAGTGAAACTAATACGAGAGGGTGAAATTGTCATTGAGCAAGGTCGAAATGATACAGAGTACTCTCGGTTGGGGCAGTGGCCAATAAATTATCTATATGAAGGGCAGGAAACCGTATTAGGTGAGCTTTATGTCGTTAGCGATTTATATCCTGTATATCGTAAATTAGCCGATAAAATTCTACTGACCTTAATCACACAAGGCGCCAAAACATTCATTATCTCTTTTGTTATTTTATTTATTGTATACCTAACTGTCGGTCGTCATTTAACCTTTTTAGCATCGGAAATGGCCAAAAACTTCAGCTCTGATAAAGAGCATCAAAATATAAAATTAGAGGGAAAAACCGATAAAGTAGATGATGAGTTAAATTATTTAGTTGGCTCATACAATGAAATGCGTCATGTGGTAGCTAAATCTTTTAATAAATTAGCGATAGAGAAAGAAAAGGCAGAGCAAGCTAACCGTCTTAAAAGTGAGTTTCTGGCAAATATCAGTCATGAAGTTAAAACGCCGATGAATGGGGTTTATGGCATGACGATGTTATTGTTACGCACTCCGCTTGATAAGAAACAATATGAATTTGCTAAAACAATTCAACAAAGCGCCAATCATATGTTGGATTTACTTAATAGTATTTTAGACTTTTCAAAGATTGAAGCCGATAGGCTAGAAAAAGATGAACATAATTTTGATTTGACGGAGTTTTTAAATGATACCGTGGCATTATTTAATCCTGAGGCTCAAGAAAAGGGATTAGAGCTAACCCTAGAGGTTGAAGCGCAACTCGAACATTACCTTATGGGAGACTCTACTAAGTTAAAACAAGTCTTAACTAATCTTATTAATAATGCGATAAAGTTTACTCAAGTAGGGAGTATAACAGTCAAAGCTTCCATAGCTAAATCAACAAAACAGTATTATCACATTGATTTTTCGGTAAGTGATACCGGCTTGGGTATTGAAACAGATAAGCTTGAAACAATCTTTGAAAAATTTAGCCAAGCAGATAATTCAACGACAAGAGTATATGGCGGTACCGGATTAGGCTTAGCAATCTCTAATCGTTTAGTCGAATTTATGGGCGGGAATTTACAGGTTATAAGTCAAAGTATGCTTGGTAGCTGCTTTTACTTCTCTTTGAAATTTGCTAAAGCTGAGCCAACCCAGGACGTTTCTTTAGAACAAATGGATTGCCTTTATGGAAAACGTGCTTTGGTCATTGATGATCAATCTTTTAATACGCGATTATTATCAGAGCTACTAACTTCATGGCAGATGAAGGTAGCCATATTAAATGATCCTTTGTTGGCCATTGAGACGTTAAAGGAATTTGATAAAAAAAATGAAAGCTTTGACCTTATATTAATAGATAAAAGTATGCCTAAACTTAGTGGTTATGGCTTATATAAACTTATTAAACAACAGTCGCTTAGCCAAAGATGTAAAGTTATTATGACCTCAGCATATGCTAATGAAACTGATTATAATAAATGTCACGACTTGGGAATCGAAGCATTATTGGAAGTTCCTGCTTCGCCAGAAAAAATACATCAAACAATTTTAAAAGTAATGTTAAACAAAGGCACTGAGATTAAGGTAACTGAAATAGAGTCCTTACTGATAAAACAGCAACTAGCTATATTAGTTGTTGATGACTCAGCAATAAACCGTAAAGTTTGCACCAACATGGTGGCAGGTATCGCCGCTTCCATATCAACCGCGAATGATGGAAAACAAGCTATTGATCTATGGGAAAAAGAGCATTTCGATATCATTTTAATGGATTGTCATATGCCAATAATGGATGGTATTTCGGCTACCCTCAAAATTCGAGAGTTTGAAAAGGAAACTCAACGCCATACAATTATTGTCGCTATTACAGCAAGTGACCTGGAGGTAATGCGAAAAAAATGTTTTGATGCAGGCATGGATGGCTTTGTCGCAAAACCTTATAACCCCAATATCTTATGGCAAGCTATCCATGAGAGTTTAAATACCAGATTAGGGGGAGATCATAAACAGACAGTGATTCTTTAACTTGGGTCACAAACAGATAACAATTGAACTCTGTAAAACTACACATTAAGTTACTTTTCTTGAGTCAAAGTTGCAGGAAAATGACTTTGTTCATGTTTCAAAATAATTTCTTTGATCTTACCTTGAGAAGTTAGTCGGTCAAAACTATCCGAAATATTTAATAGTAATGCCTCATTTATAGACTTTTTACTTAAGGCAAAGTAAATGGGATTCTTATGAATAACTAAGTCAGGAAACCAAACGCCTTTATAATTACTATCATTTTCAATGCTGTGAATAATATTTCGTTTAGCCTCTAAAAAACCACTTATACGTCCGCGTTTCAGTAATTTTAATTTAGTTTCATTATTGGCGACATGGACAAAAGATTCTTTATAGTCAGCTTGTTGAAGCAACTTCTCTACCTCTTTGCCATAATAGGCATTTCTTTGTATTGCAATAGGTCTACCTAATTTCAATATGTCTGCTATGTTTTTTAGAGGAGTTGTTTTATGCTCATAGGTTACAAAGACGATAGTTTCGTTATGAACAGGACCGATAAAATAATAATTTCTTTCTCTCTCGGTTGTTTTTGACACATTAAGTACCAAATCAATGTCGCCACGATTAAGCATGATTAATGCTCTGGCCCAAGAAATCTCTAAAACGGTGAAGCTGCACTGAGCTTCATTTAATAATGCTTTGGTGAGTTCCAGATCCACTCCAGACCAGCTACCCTGTTTATTCTTTTGCGATGCGGGTGAAAATTGTTCAAAGCGCACATCAAGTTGACAACCGAAGCAGCTAAAGAGTGAGAAAGAAAAAAAAAATAAGACCCATTTAAGCATTGTGTTAGCCATAGCGGTTTGTCTTTTGAGTATAGGCATCACATAAGAAATGATCGATATAGATTGAAAGGTCAAGTTTAGGAATCACTTGGTATTTGATATTGCTTTAATAACCTTGCGACACTCTTTTTAAATAACATATCAGAGGCATTAATTGGTACCGTGTGTTGCGTAATCGCATGGCCTAAATATAAACTATACAGCTCATAAGCAATGGCAATGCTTTCAACTTCAGTTGTTAACTTATGTTGTTCAACACAACGCACAATTCTGTGGGTGAGATAGCTGATCAATCGATTTTGTTGATCGATAGTAAAAGTTCTAACTTTTGATGCCGGTCTGTTTTGAAACTCGACCACTGCCTTGATAAAAGGGCAGCTTACTTGGTGTTCTTTAAACATTTCACTGGTCCAATCGGCCCAGTTTTCGAGTAAAGCAGTCACGTGATCTAATGGATCTTCTCGCCATGCTGTTTTGATCACTCGTGCTTTAAATAATTCTTCACCATATTCTAGTATGGCTATTTGCATATCTTCTTTATTTTCAAAGTGTGAAATGACACCCGTTCTTGATAAGTTACATAACTTAGAAACCGTACCGATAGTTATATCGGCTAGGCCATACTTACTACTATGTATGATACTTTGTTTGAGTATCTCTAAACGGGTACGTTCGCCTTTATTCATTGAGAACCAGTGCAATATTATTAATAACGTTAGTATCGCTTAAAATCCTTCTGTGACCAAGTCCTTGTGTTTCAATTAGGGTGTTTTTTTCTTGTTGTAAATATTGTGTCACATCGGCGAATGGAGCATAT
>Ga0209395_1002554_pt1 | contig 23581 bp, 19 predicted proteins | sample GOMGulsemesocosm_3_FD_184635 | JGI IMG/M metagenome (GOLD analysis project Ga0209395, IMG submission 184635) | Methane-oxidizing microbial communities from mesocosms in the Gulf of Mexico - GOM9D Gulf of Mexico (SPAdes) (version 2) | ecosystem: Environmental > Aquatic > Marine > Cold seeps... | reverse complement strand
CCGCTAAACAGGCACCTTTTGCTGCTACTGAAGCGGGGATGTCAACACTAGAGACACTGTTGCCAATGGGTCTGCAACTGGTTGAGCAAGGCTTGATCGATCTAAGTCAACTGATTGAAAAACTCACTTGTGCTCCAGCCAAAATCCTCGGTATTAATGCAGGGTCACTCGAAGTCGGCGCAACAGCTGACGTCACTATTTTCGATCCGCAAGCTCAGTGGTTAGTCGATGAAAACTCACTGGTATCTGCCGGTAAAAACTCCGTGTTTATAGGCTCTGAACTCAAAGGAAAAGTGATGCATACACTGGTGGCCGGAGAAGTGGTTTTTAGCCATTAATTTTCTGGGTAACCCTATTGTCGCTAAACAACTGGATACTTCATTCAAGGATTGAAATATTGATCGGCGATGCTCAAAGAAAGAGAGCAGAGCCGATTGAGTTTAAATGCTTTTAGATAGGTATTTAGCAGGCGTTGAGCTGAGCAATAATAATTGAGTATTACCTGTCATTTTTGCCTTAAAGCCACCGATTTTAAAACTTAAGATCAAATGGCGCTCTTACAACACCATCTTTGATAATGAAGGCGCTAAGGTCACGTTTGAAGCAGCCGCTGAAGCGCCCAACGCAACAGTTATTGGCCCTGATGCTGCCGTAAAAACGCTATCAAAACTCTCGGGACCGAGTAATACAGTACCGCTCTGACGCTTACAGCTGTCTAAGATAGCTTCAATCAACTGCGACGAGACTACCCCTCCGATAAAAATCGCCTCCGTGTCTACAGTACAGTTAACGATATCAATAGCTCTCTCCAAATAAATGGCATTGGTCTCTATCCAAGCTAGCACTTGTGGATCATCTTTCTCAAACAAGCTCTCAACGGTTTCAATTGAGCGGGCATCTTCAGGGGACAAACCCAAGTGCTCACAGAGCGCATACATCGATAAATAGCGCTCTAAACAACCTTGTTTTCCACAGAAACAAGGCTTGCCTCTATGCTCTACGACTATGTGACCGATCTCACCTGCGTTGCCTTTATGGCCATTATAAATATTCCCCTCCAGCATAAAACCAGCGCCAAACCCTAAACCAAAGTGCAATAATGCAAAACTCTTTAAATTTTTACCTTTACCGTAGAAATACTCACCGAGCGCCGCAGCTGAAGCGTCATTCTCCAAGGTTATTTTCAAGCCGGTTTGATCACTGAGCAAAGCTATATTTTCGCTCGATCCGAACTCAGCAAAAGCCGTTAATTCTCGCTGTCCGCTAATATTTAAAGACGCTTTATTTTGTATGACCTTTTTGTCATCAGATTCATCGGCAAAAGGACCGGGAGCTGCAACGCCAATCCCCAGCACTTTACCCGCCTGAACAGGACATGCCGATCTGAATTCTTCAACTAACTCAATCAACGCCATGTTAGTATCATCTAAACTGCGTTTTTTAAGCCAACGCGAGGCATTCCAAATTTGCTTACCTGCTAAATCACAGGCCACGACAGTAATATTAAACTGACCCACTTGTACCCCTAAGCTAAACGCTTTGCCAGGACACCACTGCACCAACATTCCAGGATTACCACGCCCTTTCTTTTCGCCTGCTAACAGCGCAACAATTCCCTCATCCGCTAACTCGCCAACAATATTTTGCACTGTCTGTCGCGACAATTGCGTCTGGGCGGCAATGGAAGTTCTTGAAACAGGTCCTTGCAGGCGAATTATTTCAAGCACAACAGAATGATTATGCGTTTTAGCGCGCAGTAAATTTGTACCTTTTGTGCGAAACATTAGATCTAGCCTATTTAAAACCTAAAGCATAACCCTCCTCATCGTGGTAATAGCCACTATCCGGGGGGGATGACTCGGTATTTGTTAAATAATTTGCGCACTATATCACGATTAAAATAGCGCGCAGGAGTTTAAGATTCACTCAGACTCATTACTCGTTAAATTCGTTGCTTAAAAATAAATTTACAGTCTGATATTTATCAAAACTGGAGCTTAAACGCTTATTTATTCATCACATTAACGGGTATTTTTAACACCATTACTGCATCAAACACAGACACTATAAAGCGGGATGAGCTTATTGATTCTCTTACTAGTTATCTCAGCATTAGCCCGAGTTTCAAACGAAACCTACGCATTAACACTTAACGCATTCTTAGTCATCGAGCCGCAAGCAACACAAAAAGATATCACGCTAAAAGCGACAAAGACAAGTACCGAAACCCAAAGAACTTATCGCTTAGCTCGTGGTAACTTAGATAATTTTATTTATTAAATCAAATTGACATAATAAATAAATTAAGCATAATAGCCCTTCGATATACAAAAAACTCGCAATAAAAATAAACGTTTTACCTCGAGGAGAATATCAAATCATGAAATTAAAAAAATTCTTAGTGAGTTCAGCAATCGTTACGCTCGCTAGTGCCATTCACACAACAGCTTTAGCAGAAACGACATTAAAAGCTCTGTTTATGAGCCAAGCGGCTTACAGCGAAGACAATGTTAAGTCTATGACAGCGGCCTTTGAAAAGAACAATCCTGACGTTAAAGTAAACTTGGAGTTTGTTCCTTATGATGCCCTGCACAGTAAAATTGTTGCGGCATCTGGCGCCGGTGCTCAAGGCTACGATGTGGTTTTGTTTGATGTCATTTGGCCGGCCGAATTTGCTAAACGCGGATTTTTAAAGGACGTTAGCGATCGTATACCAGCAGATTACAGCGATAAAATATTTGACGGCGCTTGGACCACCGTTGAATATGCTGGAAAGCGCTACGGTATGCCTTGGATCTTAGATACTAAGTACCTTTTTTATAACAAAGAAATGCTGACTAAAGCCGGTATTGAAACACCACCAGCAACCTGGAATGAATTGTTGGATCAAGCCAAGATCATTAAAGACAAAGGTATTGTTAAGCACCCACTTGTGTGGAACTGGTCTCAGTCAGAGGGCATGATTTGTGACTACACAACCATCATGTCAGCGATGGGCGGCGAGTTTTTTGTCGATGGCAAACCTGCATTTAATCAAGGCGGTGCGGTAAAAGCGTTAGATTATATGCGTGGATCACTCGATAGTGGCCTGTCTAATCCTAGCTCGCGAGAGTTTTCTGAGGAAGATGTGCGCCGTGTATTTTCAAACGGTGAAGCGGCATTTGCCCTTAACTGGACTTACATGAATGCACTGGCTAACGACCCTAAAGAAAGCAAGATCGCCGGTAAAGTTGGTATAGTTGCAGCGCCAGGTGCTAGCGGTGTTTCAACCGCATCAGCCGTAAACGGATCAATGGGCTTAGGCATTCCATCAGGCAGCGTAAACGCCGATGAAGCGTGGAAGTTTATCACTCACTTAACAAAAGCAGGCACGCAAGAGCAATTTGCCAAGCTGAGTTTACCGATCTGGAAGAAGTCCTACACGGTAGATGCTGTGACCCAAGGTCAGCCAGATTTAGTGGCCGCGGCTAACAATGCAATTGCAGTGATGTACCCACGTCCACTCGTGAAGTCTTACGCTGAAATTTCTGACATACTTCAGGTTAAAATCCATGAAGTATTACTCGGTAAAAACGACGCGCAAGCTGCGCTAGATGCCGCCAGTAAGAAAGTCGCTAGAATTCGTTAAGACAGCCCCCTGCACGCTCTGATAGGCGCATCAAACCCGCACTGAGTAACTCAATTCAGTGCTGTGCCTTAGCGTGCACATTTTCCCTAAAAAAATAACACTATGGAGAGTATCATGAGCTCACTATTTGGCGCTCGCCTGCAGAAATGGTTATTGCTAGCGCCAGCGATTGTCGTTCTCTCACTTATCTCTTTTATACCCTTTGTGAAAACACTTTGGCTAAGTTTTACAGACAGTGAAATATCTGCACTGCCCACTGTAGTGTCTTTTATCGGCTTAGAAAATTATCTCTATGCCCTTACTGATCCAGATTTTCTCGACTCTATAGGTCGTACCTTATACTTCACCTTTACTTCCGTGTCCGCCGAAGTCATTTTAGGTGTTGGCGTCGCACTCTTACTCAACCAGCAGTTTAAAGGCCGTACATTAGTACGTGCACTGATTATTTTACCTTGGGCTATCCCCACCATTGTCAATGCGGTGACTTGGCGCTTAATTTACAACCCCGATTATGGCGCACTCAATTCACTCCTCACCCAATTGGGTATTATCGGTGAATATCGCAGCTGGTTAGGCGATCCCGATGTCGCTATGAACATGATCGTACTCGCCGATGTTTGGAAGAACTTTCCACTGGTCGCCTATGTAGCCCTCGCCGCATTGCAAACAGTGCCATCGGATATGTTAAATGCCGCACGAATAGAAGGCGCAGGCGCATTGAGACGGTTCTATAAAATCACCTTACCCTGGATCATTGGTCCATTGCTGGTCATTATCGTGCTCCGATCCGTTGAAGCTTTCAGAGTATTTGACATCATCTATGTGATGACACGTGGTGGACCTGCAAACCAAACCAAAACAGCCAGCTTTTATGTTTATCAAGAGTACTTTAGTTATCTGCGCTCCGGCAGCGGTTCTGCCTACGCCATCTTAGTCGCTGTGATCTCCATCATTCTGATTATCGGCTATTACAAAGCCGCGAAAAAACAGAACAACACGCTTTAGTTTGGAGTTTTAATCGATGGAAAATACTATTAAACGATCTGCACCTATGAGCTGCCTGCTCTATTTAGCACTCACACTGTTAAGCATTTTTGTGCTCGCCCCTGTTATTTGGCTACTGCTGATGAGCGTTAGCAGCCCAAATGATTTAACCAGCGTGCCTTTAAAGTGGATTCCTAGCACTTGGGATTTTAGTCGCTACGCCACCTTGCTTGACTGGAACAACGGCTCGGGAAAACGCTTTTTAGCCGCTATGGGTAACAGTCTTATCATTGCGGCAACCGCAAGTTTTATCGCCCTTTTTTCCGGGGTGTTAGCCGCTTACGCTTTTTCAAGACGCAACGCATCACTGTCTTTAATGTTCGCTTTTTTGGCCACTATTATGATGCCTCCTATCACTTACATACTACCGCTATATTCGGTGTTTAGTGACTTGGGAATTCTCAACACCAAAATGGCGTTGATCATCAGCTATTGCGCAATGCTCATCCCCTTTGCGGTATGGCTAATGAAAACTAACATTGACGTATTACCTGTTGAAATCGAGCAAGCCGCTTTAGTTGAAGGTGCAGGCACTGTCTATACCTTGCGTAAAGTTGTACTGCCCATTGTGCTTCCCGCCATTGGTGCAACGGCCATGTTGTCCTTTCTAACCGCATGGGATGAGTTTTTCTATTCACTGATATTTAGCAGCGATTTAAGCTCTAAGACTCTGCCTGTCGCCATTGCAGATTTCTCAGCGGGGCGTGTCACAGATTTCGGAGTGATCGCCTCAGTAGGGGTCATGGCATCGATACCACCGGTGATTTTAGCGGTGTTCTTCCAGCGTTTTATTGTCTCTGGATTAGTTGGTGGCAGCGTTAAAGGTTAAACATAAAAGATGTCACTAACAAGTAACAAGTAGGGATCTCGACATAGCGATAGTGTGCTGTAAACGGTGCTCAAAATGCGTATGTCCCTATGCGAAGGCTTGTAGTAACAAAAAACATTATAACCAAAGCGGTTGCTCACTATGTCTTGCAACCGCTCATTTAAAAGTGAGATATATTTTGGATAATTCACACTCTTCGCTCAATGACAGCACAGCGATGCCTTCTGAAAATGCTAAACCAGCAGTTGCGCCTATTTTAGAAATAAAGCATTTGCGAAAAAGTTACGGCGGCGTCGATATTCTGCACGACATTAATGTGAGTATTGATCAAGGTGACTTTTTAGTATTAGTAGGCCCTTCAGGGTGCGGAAAATCAACTTTACTTAGCTGTATTGGCGGTTTGACGGAAGTAACGGCAGGCGATATCACCTGTAAAGGCCGGGATCTAACTAAGCTAGATCCCGCAAAGAGAGATATCTCTATGGTGTTTCAGTCTTATGCATTATTCCCCAATATGACAGTGGCAGATAACATCGGTTTTGGTTTAGAAGTGCGAAAAGTACCACGGGCGCAGCGGATGCAAAAAATATCCGAAGTGGCTGACATTTTGCACTTACAAGAGCTACTCAATCGTTTTCCCGCTCAGCTATCAGGGGGACAGAGACAGCGCGTGGCAATGGGCCGTGCACTGGTGCGTAATCCCAGCTTATTTCTATTTGACGAGCCTTTGTCGAATTTGGACGCAAAACTGCGTCAAACCATGCGCACTGAAATAAAGCACCTTCATCAACGCTTGGGCGGCACCATGATTTATGTCACTCACGATCAAGTTGAAGCAATGACCTTAGCCAGTAAAATCATGGTTATGAAAGACGGTTACATTCAACAGTTTGGCACACCCGCAGAAATCTATAAACGCCCCAAAAACACTTTTGTTGCACAGTTCATGGGCTCTCCTGCAATGAATTTAATAAAAGCCCAAGTAAAAGTCGTGGCTGGCGCTGCACACATAGAAATTTCGCACGCCAATGGCGATACTTTCGCACTGATTGATAAAACCCCTCCTGAGGGCATTAATAATTTCTCTGGCAAAGAAGTTCTCATCGGGATTCGGCCTGAGTCAATCAGCGACATACCGCCCCCGCCCGCCCATCAATCTCAAACTGAAATTTGCTCAATCAACTACGAAGAGAGAATTGGTTCAGATGTCTACGCCACAATCACTTTATCACGTACGGACGTCATCGCGCGTTTACATGGAGACTCTTGCGCACTAGCGGGGCAAAATCATCAATTACATTTTGATTTAAGTAATCTGTCTTACTTTGATCCCAGCAGCCAATTCAGGATTTAACTAGATGAAATCAACTACTTGCAACAACTTACTCGTCTCTGTCGTCGCAGATGTTGGCGGTACAAATACGCGTATTGCTTTAATCAAAGATTCAAAAATTCAACCAGACACAGTCAAACATTATGCCAACGACAATTTTATCTCATTTGATCAGCTGCTCGAAAGCTATCTGAAAGCTGAAAAGATTGATCGCTGTGCCGCAGCGTGTATCGCAATCGCCAGTGCTATCAATGGAGACAGCGCAACGCTCACTAACAGAGACTGGCTAATTGATAAAAACGCCATAAAACGCATCGCCGCTTGTGACAGCGTTATACTCATTAATGATTTTGAAGCGCTAGCGCTATCGCTTAATCATATACCGGAATCTGACACAATCAGGCTCTTCGAAGGCACTGCATCATCAATAAACACATCGCAAGCTAAGAAGATTGTACTAGGTGCTGGTACAGGTTTTAATGCGGCACAACTATCAAACACAACACATTCAACGATCAAACAGCCGACACCTGAGCAGTACAATTATTTTGTCAGTTGTGCCGAGTGTGGCCATATCACCTTACCTATTGAAAATGCCCAGGAGCTAAAATTAAGAGATGCTCTTGCGCTTAAATACACACGTGCCTCTGTTGAACGGGTTCTATCCGGCAGAGGTCTACTCCAGTTGTATCAATGGTTGTGTGCTGAGAACCAACAAACAGAAAAATATACGAGTGCCGCACAAATTGCGCTATCCGCCTGTAACAAAGACGATCCATTGACACGCCAAGCGGGCGAACTATTTTGTCGTTTTTTTGCACGCGTTGCAGGTGATCTTGCCCTCGCCTATTTACCTTATGGTGGTATTTACCTATCGGGAGGAGTCACAAGAGGACTGACTCCTTTGCTGCAAAGCTCTGAGTTTATACAGAACTTTACCGCAAAAGGCAGACAAACAGAGCTGATGAAATCGTTCAATTTATACCTCATCACATCAGACAACACCGCCCTTATCGGCTGCCTAGCAGCATTAACTTACGCTAAAGAGATTCATTAAAGCCAACACAAACCCTAGCTAGTTTTCATCCAGAAACATATTTCTGGATGGATACAATCTAGGCACAGCGATTACTCGAGATCATTTTTACCTTTAAATGACTCTCAAACTTACCAACGAAAAATCCTCAATATTGACAGACAAAGGAGTGAGCTTTAAAACTAGCATCAGGAGCCGCTCAAACGCCACGCAATCCTTCAAAGAAGCCCTATCAATCAAAACCGCAAGGTCTTGAGCTGCTCTCTACCATCTAGTTATCGTCAACCCTGTCATGTTTGGAATTATTAGTTGCAAGCTGAGACTTGCACGAAAAAATTCTAAGTTTAAATGAGTAAATATTAACTGATAGAGATTTCATTGCCTATACTGTATTCAGCAAACACTCAGGCTTTGCCTTTCGATAAAAGCAGCCGTGAACAATATGTACAAAATAACCATATTAAACAAAATATAGTATTTTTTTCTCTTTATATTTAACATGATTGACCTAAAAATAACTCTTCAAAGGTATTGTAATGATCAATTGGCTACGTCGCTTTAATGTGACTACTCGAATTTTATCTCTCGCTATATTTTTGCTTATTGCGATGATCGCCGAACTGACATTTTTCATGTTTGAGCTCAATATTTTGAAGCAAAGCAGCTATGAGCAACAAGATAAAGTGCAACAGGAAACGCAGTGGTTAGAGCAAGAGTCTCAACAGCTGGCTATTCGCGACCAAGTCCAGCAACTGCAGCAACAATCACAACAAATTCAAAAAACCTTCTCTGACATGCTTTTTTTATATTTTGATGGCATTGTCACTGAATACTATGAGTCTTTAAATGAAGCTACCGACGCTGCCGATCGACTAGAACAGCAGCTTGCGCGATTATCTAGCGATACGTTAGCCGCGCCCAAAATTAAAGATACGCTAGCCACCTTAGCGGAATATCGTGAATATATGGACAGTGCCGTCACTTATTACCACAAAGGTAAAACTAATTTAGCGCAGTCCGAAATTGGCGATGCCAATATAGAGGCAAAAGCACTGAACGAGCAACTGCTTGGTTTAAATAAACTATTTCAACAGAGACTAGATAAAGCCGACAGTGCGGTACTACATGCCCTCGATGAAACTTTAAAAGCCAGCGTCGTGGTAAACAGTTTAAGTGTTAATTCCAGTGAGCAAATAGGCCATTTGCAAAACGTCATTTGGTTAATGATATTGCTATCGTTACCTATTACAGTCGGTGTGGCAGTCATCATTATTATGTCTATCACCCGACCCTTAAAGAAACTCAAACAACAGTTAGTGAGCATTGAGAAAAACAGTGACTTAACCCAAGATTTAACCATTGAAGGCGATGACGAAATTAAAGAGATGTCTGAGGCAACCCAAAGGTTATTGTTGAAACTTCGCACGACTTTGGATGACGTCGGCACCTTAGCTGTTGAACTTAAAGAGGCGGCAAATAATGGACTTCAAGTCAGTATTAACACGCACACTCAAAGCACCCAACAACAGCGTCAAAGTGAGGGGATTGCCGCTGCTGCCACGCAATTAGGTGCCAGTTCTGAAAATATTTCGCAAACGACTGAAAAAGGGCTCAATTTAGTGAGTAGTGTTGCAGATGCTGCCAATGAAGGGCAGCAAGATGTGCAGGCGACGGCAGATAATATGCATCGTCTGGCGGAACAATTTGACTCTGTTGAATCCACTGTGAAAGAACTGGTTAAACACAGCACTAACATTGGGCAAGTCTTAGAAGTGATTCGTTCTATCGCCGATCAAACCAATCTACTGGCGCTCAATGCTGCCATTGAAGCTGCTAGAGCAGGTGACCAAGGTAGAGGGTTTGCCGTGGTGGCCGATGAAGTACGTACGCTTGCACAGCGCACAAGCGAGTCGACCAATGAAATACAAGAAATGGTGGAAGCGCTACAAAAATTCTCTGGAATGGCTGCTAACTCTCTGACGACCAATAGAGAGCAAGTAGATCATTCAGTGCAACTCTCTGATCAAGCTAAGACGTCCTTAACTAAAATAGTGGGTGAACTTGATCAGTTAGTAGATGCCAATAAAATGATTGCCATTATTACCAGCGAGCAACAACAAGCAGTACTGGAAGTTGATGAAAATGTTCAAGAAATACAACAGTTAGCGGTTAATGTTGAGGAGCAGGCAAGAACCTCAACAAATGTCAGTGAATCATTAAAAGAGCTGGCGGACAAACTGCAAAAGCAATTAATGGTTTTTCGTCATTAACCCTAAAATCGGCAGTTGACCGCTCCTTGATTAAAATAACATACTGTTTTATTTAGTTTTATCGTGGCAGATGTATTCACTCTTTGAGCGAATACACTACTTCACTTTAGACTTGCTAAATCGCACCGTAACTTCGTTATGCTGACGTTTTAGGGAAAGTTGTGAAGGGAACAACCATTCATTGCTAATCATGCCTAGTTACAATAGAGATGATTTAGGCGTAGCCTAATTCATCTAAGGTTGTTGACGATTTTTCTGCCTTTAAAATCAGATCCAACTGCCGAGTTTAGATTAATAGGTAATTCCAAAAGCGCGTAAAGGGTGATCAATAGCCACCTTTTACGTGCTTTTTATTCAGTATCAATTAGCTCTCTTCACTGGCGCTTTACAACTCTGCGATAGCCATTTCACGAATTTTAAATTTCTGCACTTTACCGGTTACCGTCAGTGGATAGCTCTTCACAAACTTAATGTATCGCGGAATTTTAAAATGGCTTATTTTACCTTTGCAGTAGTCTCGCAACTGATCCGCCGATAAAGGCTCTGCTCCCGGGCTTAAAATCACCCATGCCACCAGCTCTTCACCGCGTATATCATCAGGTATACCTGTCACTTGCGCATCGCTAATCTGCGGATGCGTATAAAGAAAATCTTCAATTTCTTTGGGGTAGATGTTTTCTCCACTGCGGATTACCATATCTTTGATACGCCCCACTATTTGTATATAACCTTGCTCATCCATTCGCGCTAAATCACCACTGTGCAACCAACCACTGTCTTCAATAATTTCCTTACTTGCGGCCTCGTTTTGCCAATACCCCAACATCACAGAGTAACCGCGAGTACACAACTCACCTGTCTCATTGCGTGCGACAGTTTCGCCGCTCACCACATCAACTATTTTAGTTTCAATATGCCCCAAAGTACGCCCCACGGTGCTTACCCGTTTAGCAAAGGGATCATCGACAGCCGTTTGTGCTGATACAGGGCTGGTTTCAGTCATACCGTAGGCAATTTGTAAATCGCCAATATGCATTTTACTATTGACCGCTTTCATTAATTGCGCGGGACAAATAGAGCCCGCCATAATGCCAGTGCGTAAACTGGTTAAGGTGTAATCATCAAAATTAGCTAACTCTAGCATGCTAATAAACATCGTTGGCACACTGTAAAGCGCTGTGGCCTGTTCATCGCTGATGCACTGCAAAACCTTGTTTGCATCAAAGCTAGCGCTTGGGTATATCATAGTAGCGCCATGACTAATACAGCCTATATTGCCCATCACCATGCCAAAACAATGATACAAAGGGACTGGGATCACCAATTTATCACGATGACTAAAATTCATGTTTTTTGCCACAAAGTAGCCGTTGTTTAAAATATTATAATGAGAGAGCGTCACCCCTTTTGGCGATCCAGTAGTGCCTGAAGTGTACTGAATATTGATAGCATCGTGATAATTTAACGTCTTTCTAACAACCTCTAATTGCCGCTTATCGATGCCTTGTGCTAGTTCACAAAAATCACACCATCGCAGCATACCTTTAAAGGCGTTATCCGAGAGATTAATCACTTGGCGTAAGAGTGGTAATTTTGCTGAATTCAGTGGCTTTAATTCGCCTGGATCACATGCTGCTAACTCTGGTACTATTTTTTGCAGGGTTTGACAATAGTGGCTACTTTTGAACTTTTCCGCCATGACTAGACAGCTAATCCCCGAATGTTTAAGGGCGTACGCTAGCTCGTACTCTTGATAGGCCGGGTTCACATTGACCAGAATAGCGCCAATTTTAGCCGTCGCAAATTGCGTGACTACCCACTGTTCACAATTAGGCGCCCAAATACCGACACGCTCGCCTTTGCTAACGCCTAAGGCGATGAAAGCACGGGCCGCTAAATTGACCTTTTCTTGAAACTGTTTATAGCTGTAGCGAACATTTTGCTCGGGCGCAATCAGTGCAAGGTTGTTAGGATATAACGATACTGTACGATCAAGTGCATCGCCCAACGTCATTTCTAACAGGCTTTGCGAAATGTCTCCTTGTGTATAACTTGCGGTGCTGCTTTGCTGCATTATATATCCTCAAACCCATTAACCAATTAACCAATTACATTAACTACATTGAAAATCACATTCTAAATACGCCAAATTCTGTCTTGTCTATCTCCTTATTCAAACACGCCGAAAAAGCTAACCCCAACACTCTGCGCGTTTCATTCGGCTTAATAATACCGTCATCCCAGAGCCTAGCCGTGGCATAATACGGGCTACCCTCCGCTTCAAACTTATCCAAAATAGGCTGTTTAAAATCTTGCTGTTGCCGCTCGCTCCAAGGCTCTCCTTTGGCATTCATTTCATCTTTTTTAAGTGTCGCCATCACGCCTGCGGCCTGCGCACCACCCATTACCGAAATACGGCTGTTTGGCCAAGTGAACATAAAGTTGGGGCTGTAAGCGCGGCCACACATGCCGTAGTTGCCTGCGCCAAAACTACCGCCAACCACTAAGGTAATTTTTGGCACTTTTGCATTGGCTACCGCCATCACCATCTTTGCGCCATCTTTTGCGATGCCACCAGACTCATACTGTTGCCCCACCATAAATCCGGCGATATTTTGCAAAAACAACAGGGGAATTTTGCGCTTTGCACACAGTTCAATAAAATGCGCGGCTTTCAGTGCTGATTCAGAGAACAAGATACCGTTATTGCCGACAATGCCTATCGGTATGCCCTCCAGATGCGCAAAGCCACATACTACAGTCGTCCCGTACAGCTTTTTAAATTCACTAAACTCTGATCCATCCACAAGCCTTGCTATCACTTCGCGAATATCGACACTGTTCGACAAATTTTGCGCCGCTATCCCGTTGAGTTCCTCAATGGCATAACAGGGAGGATGTATCTCTTTTTTAGTTAAAGAAGACGTTTTCTGATAATTTAAGCTAGCGATGATTTCACGGGCTATCTCCAATGCGTGTTGATCATTTTCTGCCAAATGATCAGCAACACCGGACACTCTAGTGTGCACATCTGCTCCACCTAGTTCCTCAGCGGATACTACCTCACCAGTGGCCGCTTTAACCAGTGGTGGCCCCGCTAAAAAGATAGTCGCTTGATTGCGTACCATAATGGTCTGGTCACTCATGGCGGGCACGTAAGCCCCACCTGCAGTACAAGAGCCCATCACGACCGCTATCTGCGCGATGCCTTTAGCACTCATCTGCGCTTGGTTGTAAAAAATGCGCCCAAAATGATCACGGTCAGGGAACACTTCGGCTTGATTAGGTAAATTAGCCCCACCACTATCGACCAAATATATGCAAGGCAGATGGTTTTGCTCGGCTATTTCCTGAGCACGTAGATGCTTTTTGACCGTTGTAGGGAAATAAGTCCCCCCTTTAATCGTCGCGTCGTTGCAAATAATCATACATTCAATACCCGACACTCGCCCAATACCTGCAATGACTCCCGCTGCGTGAATATCCCCACTATACATTTCATTTGCAGCCAGCATACCGACTTCTAAAAAGGCGGAGCCGCTATCCAATAATGCATTGACTCTATCGCGCGGTAGTAACTTACCTCTGCTTAAGTGTTTAGCTTTAGCACGTGCATTACCACCCGCTGCTACTCGCTCGCGTTTAGCGGATAACTCATCGAGTAGAGCTGACATTTTTTCAACATTTGCAAGATAACTTGCACTATTAGTATCGGTTGAGGATATTAGTTTCATAATAGTTTCCAGTTATGCGGTTTCATTAAACATCTCGCGACCGATTAGCATACGTCTGATCTCGCTAGTACCTGCCCCTATCTCATAAAGTTTGGCATCGCGTAGTAATCGACCTGTTGGATATTCATTGACGTAGCCATTACCGCCAAGGGTTTGTATCGCCTCTAGCGCCATCCAGGTAGCCTTTTCTGCGCTGTATAAAATTACACCCGCGGCATCTTTACGACTCACTTCTCCGCGATCACAAGCGCGGGCAAAGGTATACACATATGAGCGACAGGCGTTCATAGTGCTGTACATATCCGCCAATTTACCCTGCATTAACTGGAAACTACCAATGGGCTGTCCAAACTGTTCGCGCTCGTGCACGTAGGGGACAACCACGTCCATACACGCCATCATGATACCTGTGGGCCCCGCTGAAAGCACTGCTCGCTCGTAATCAAGACCGGACATTAATACTTGAACGCCACCGTTAAGATCCCCCAGTATGTTTTCGATGGGTACTTCACAATTTTCAAACACCAACTCGCAAGTATCTGACCCTCGCATACCTAATTTATCGAGTTTCTGCGCCGTTGAGAACCCCCTAAAACTACGTTCGATAATAAAAGCTGTAATACCTTTAGCACCCAACTCTGGCGCTGTTTTAGCATAAACCACCAAAGTATCCGCCTCTGGCCCGTTAGTGATCCACATCTTATTGCCGTTGAGCACATAATGATCACCTTTTAGCTGGGCTCTCAACTTCATTGATACGACATCAGAGCCGGCATTGGGCTCACTCATCGCCAGGGCCCCTACGTGTTCGCCGCTGATCAGTTTAGGTAAATATTTTAGCTTTTGTGCACGGCTGCCATTGCGGTTTATTTGATTCACACAGAGGTTAGAGTGCGCCCCATAGGAGAGCCCCACCGAAGCGGACGCCCGGCTTATTTGCTCATTGACTAGACAGTGTTCTAAATAACCTAAACCGGCGCCGCCGAACTCTTCAGGAACTGTGATACCCAATAGACCCAAGTCACCAAACATCGGCCATAAATCACGGGGGAACTGATTAGACTCATCAATTTGCGCCGCTCGCGGGGCTATTTTATCGTTGGCGAATTGCTTTACCGTATCACTAATCATATCGGCCGTTTCGCCAAGTCCAAAATTCATGCCGGGTAAGTCGTAAAAACTCATGCGTCTCTCCTTTGGTGTACTTTTTAGTCTACATGCTGATTTAGTTTATTGGTCTTCTATCTCTCTCATTCTTTCCCTACAACCAATATCAACACTGTCGAGCTCAGTTAAAGACTGCGATATATCTGCAAGCTTTTGTAATAGTGACTGTCTCTGTTCAATGATTTTTTGCTGTAAGTGCTTTAACTGCTTAACCTCATCCGATTTATCTTCGTAAAGGTCTATAATCTCGCGGATTTCATCGAGAGAGAAACCCATGCGTTTACCGCGTAAAATAAGTTTTAATCGTATTCTATCGCTTTCACTAAAAATGCGATTGCGGCCATTTCGCTCAGGTGAAAGTAACCCTTTATCTTCATAAAAACGCAATGTACGGGTAGTGATGTCAAACTCGTCAGTTAACTGCCTGATACCGATGTTGTACTTCACTTTTTTAACTACTAATTTATCTTTCAAAATTTCTCACTGTCTGTTTTAGTTGGTGCGGTTCTGGGTGGAAAAAACTTATTCAATAGTTAAGATCAACTGCCCTTCTCTGACTTGATCACCCACTGTCACCTCTATACCCACCACTGTTCCAGAAATTTCAGCCATCAGAACATGCTCCATTTTCATCGCCTCAACAATAGCCAACTGATCCCCAACAGCGACTTCATCACCATTATTTACAAAGAGTGAAAACACGTTCCCCGGCATTGGCGACAGCACTTGCCCAACAGCGGCAGTTTTTCCACCATCGTCATAAACAACTTTCTCTATTGCGTAAGTTTCGCCTTGATCACTGATATAAAGATCATGTTCACACTGCGTCACCACTAACGGATTTTCAGCACGGGTAGCAGGCTCCGCGCTCACATCGCGTATAATATAGCTGCCGCGATGGCGTAGAGCGTTGATAGAGACATCCATCGAATAATTTCGCTGAGTACTCCCTAGCGCCATATCAAACGAGTCCTCGCGCGCCCAAGGGGAAAGACTTTTCGCAGTGCGATGCTTTAGAGAAACATTGGCCAGCGTAGCCGCGCTTTGGTCGGCTATTGCCGTTAAATCTGGCTCAGAGCGTTGTTTAGACAAAAACGCTTCGATAAAGCCCGTATCAAACTGCTCGGCTTTAAAATCCTCGTCCTCTAACAGGTCACGTAAAAAACGGATGTTTACCTTTACCCCAGCAACGACACATTGGCGCAAGGCATTGGCTAAGCGAGATAGCGCTTGCTCTCGAGTAGGGGCATGCGCAATGATTTTGGCAATCATTGGGTCATAATAGGGGCTGATAACAGAACCTTGCTCAACACCCGTATCAATACGAATGCCTTCACTATCATCAAGCTTCAGCGCTGCTATTTTGCCAATAGAAGGTAAAAATCCATTGTCAGTATCTTCGGCATATAAACGCACTTCTACTGCGTGGCCTGTGATCGACAGCTGCGCTTGAGACTTAGGTAATTGCTCACCCGATGCCACCAGAATTTGCCATTGAACCAGGTCCTCACCGGTAATGGCCTCTGTTATTGGGTGCTCAACTTGTAGCCGAGTGTTCATTTCCATGAACCAAAAACCTTCAACATCTAAACCATTTGCACTATCGACAATAAACTCTACCGTGCCAGCACCTTCATAATCCACCGCTTTAGCGGCACGCACTGCCGCCTCACCCATCGCTTGTCTAATGGGTTCACTCATTAACGGTGCAGGCGCTTCCTCGACCACTTTTTGATGGCGTCTTTGCAGTGAGCAGTCGCGCTCAAACAAATACACATAATTACCTAGCTGATCGCCAAACACCTGAATTTCGATATGACGCGGGTTGAGAATAAATTTTTCGATCAAAACGATATCATTGCCAAAGGCACTACTCGCCTCGCGTTTGGCCGCATCCAGTGCCGCGACAAAATCAATCTGAGCATCGACACGACGCATCCCTTTACCGCCACCACCAGCCACGGCTTTAATCATCACTGGGAAACCTATTTGTTGCGCTTGCTCAAGTAAAAACTCAACCGCTTGATTATCACCCATGTAACCTGGGACAATTGGCACATTAGCCTTTTGCATCAAATCTTTAGCCGCGTCTTTAAGACCCATGCTATTGATGGCGGTAACAGAGGGACCTATAAACTTTATATTATGGGTTGCACAAAGCTGCGCAAATTGTGCATTTTCTGACAAGAAACCATAGCCAGGATGAATAGCATCCGCCTTGGCATCTAATGCTACCTGAATAATTTTTTCAGCGACTAAATAGCTTTCACTGACTTTTGCTGCACCAATTAAATACGCTTCATCTGCCATTTTCACGTGTAAGCTTTGCGCATCCGCCGATGAATAAACGGCGATGGTACGAATATTCATGCGCTTTGCTGTTTTGATCACTCTACAGGCAATTTCGCCGCGATTAGCAATTAAAATAGACGTTATCATCATTAAACCCAAACTCAATTGATTTACCTTATCGTAAATACAGAGCAATAAAAATGCAATTATTTATTTAACAGATTGACGTGGGGTGCGTATTTAGCTATTTTCTGTCATGATAATTGAAACCTAATCGGATAAGCGATTGCTATACTGAAGTTGAATCATAGGAGTGAAGCAAAATGGCGAAAGGACTATATTTTGAAGAGTTTGAGGTAGGTAGTATCATTACTCACGCTTTAAGCAAAACGGTTACCGAGATGGATAACATGATGTTTTGTAATATGACACTCAACCCCCAGCCATTGCACATTGATAAACATTTTTGCGAGCGCGAAAGCGAGTTTAAGCAACCTATCGTCAACTCTCTATTTACCTTAGGGTTAATGATTGGTATCAGCGTTAACGATACCACCCTAGGCACTACCATCGCCAATTTGGGCATGAATGATGTCAATTTTCCCGCACCGGTATTTCAAGGTGATAGCCTCAATGTTAAAACAGAAGTCATTGCTAAAAGGGAGAGTAAATCTAGAGCAGATGCCGGCATCGTGACTTTTGTACACCGTGGCTACAACCAACACGGCGAATTAGTCGCTTATTGCACCCGCAATGCATTTATGAAAAAGCGCCCAACCGATAAACCTGCTGCCTGAGAAACGATTATGAGATCACTGTTATTTGTACCTGCCGATGATGCCAAGAAACAACAAAAAGCACTGGCCAGTGCCGCCGATGCCATCATCTTAGACATGGAAGACAGTGTTGCTCTAGCCAATAAAGGCACAGCGCGCACCACTATTGCCGATTTTTATCAACTAGATCACCAGCAAAAAACCATCGTGATTCGCATCAACGCGCTAGACACCGCTTTTTGGCAAGAGGATATGGCCGCGATTATCGCTTTTGCGCCAGAGTACATTCTTATCCCTAAAGCACGCTCAGGTAAAGACATCAGCACCATTAATGACCTTATCAACGCCGATAGTAAAGCGTGTCACAAAACAAAAATCATCGCGATTGTCACCGAACTGCCAGAATCTATCTTTAATATGGCCAGTTTCAAAGACAGCGGGGATGCTTTAGCAGCAATGACTTGGGGTGCTGAAGATCTATCCGCGGAGATAGGCGCGCACACCAACAAAGACGATAATGGTGAGTACTTCCCCGTTTATCAATTGGCCAGATCATACTGTCTATTAGGGGCGGCGCACGCAGGCGTTACAGCCATTGACTCTGTCTTCACAAACTTTAGGGATAATGAAGGCTTAAGAAAAGAAGCACAGCGCGCCAAGCGCGAAGGTTTTAATGGCAAAATGCTCATCCACCCCTGTCAAATAGAGGCAGTAAATACCGTGTTTACGCCAACAGCTGATGAAATAGCCCATGCAAAACTAGTGATTGAGACCATTGAAAACTCTTCTTCTGGCGGGGTGGCGCAACTTAATGGCGAAATGATTGATCAACCGCATTATCGCAGAGCGCTTAGACTACTCACGAATGCCAAGTGTTAAATTTATATAGCAGCTTCCGAATGAACAGCTCAGTGTTGTTACCCAGATAGGTTTAAATACAGCTGGTGTCATAAACAACACTGTATAATCAGGAATCGCTACGATAATTAAACACTACCAACAACTTACTAATGAGTAACGATGCTAAACGAGACTTGATAAATCTCTGATTTTCTAGACACCTCATTATATATTTCTAATAAAGTATAGAGCCTAACCGTACGATATCGGCTTCCAATAAGATATTTATCCTCTTTATCAACAGCTGCACTCATTAATTCAAATAATCTGAATTAAACCATCAAATCATTACGTTATTTTTATGCTCTTATTCAAATTAACATAGCTCCATTGGACGATTACAACGAATATTAAGACGAATAGTCTTAAGGTAAAACGAAATGTTAAAATCACTTTGGAGAAGAGTTATGAACAACCAAACGACATTAATCATTGGTGCAGCAGGTAATAACGGTGTTGCGACTATCGAAGTATTGATCAATAAAAAACAAACTAAGGACACTATTCGTGCTGCGGTTCGCAGCAGTGAAAAAGCCGCTGAATTGAAGCGTAGATTTCCAGCAATTGAAACTGTCATCATTGACCTTGATAAACCAGAAACCCTAAATGCCGCATACCAAGGTGTAACAAAAGTATTCATGATACCGGGTAATATTGAAGCGAGAGAACAACACGCTAAAAATGCAATTGATGCCGCGGTTCATGCCGGTAGTGTTGAACAATTTGTTTTTTATTCAGTCTTTGGTGCTGAATATGAGTCTATTTTATTTGGTCGTCAATTTAGAGCAGGTGAAAAATACTTAGAGCAATCAGGCCTTAATTGGTCACTCTTACGCACTATTTTCTTCCAAGACAATTTCTTTGGTTGGGCGGACGGTGTTAAACAAGGCGGCTTATATTTTGGTATCCGTGAAGGCAGCTTAGCGCCATTAAATGTTGCTGATATCGGTGAAATGGCTGCAAACATTTTAACAACATCAGGTCATAACAACAAAGCTTACAATATTACTGGTCCAGAATTGTTAACGGGTGCAGACATGGCTGCAGTATTTTCTGACGTGACTGGTAAAGCAGTAGCGTACGTTTCTCCCTCGCAAGAACAAACGTTAGAGTCGCTTTTATCATCAGGCTGGCCTGAATGGCAAGCAAAAGGCATGTTGGAGTTATTTGAAGTATTTGCAACCAATCAAGCGGCAGTTGTAAGCTCTGATGGCGAGCAATTATTAGGACGCCCTTTAACGACTCTCAAAGAGTTTGTTTCAAAAAATAAAGCAGCGTTTGTTTAAACGCCCTTGACGTTCATATTATTAAAAAACCAACCTTTAAGCATAGGCTGGTTTTTTAAAATTTATTCTCGCATAACTTACTGTATTAATTTATTTGATATCTCCTTTACTTGTTGAACAAACCAAGCAAGTGCTCTTCCTTGATTGTCTTTATGCCACGCCATGCTCAATTCGCTATTTCTTCTTTCACAACTTGCCAGTTGTAAAGCAACGAGTTCACCTGAATCAAGCTGTTCTTGTATGCGGTGAATAGGTAGAAAGCCAACACCCACACCCAGTATATGTGCCTCAATTTTTTTTTGAACCGTAGGCACGGTAATACGTGATTGTCCATCAAGGAGCCCCACTGAGCGAGTCGGTAAGTTTCGAGAACTGTCGGCAATCACAATCGATGAATATTTTTTAATTGCACTGTCGGTAATAGGTAATGCTTCATCAATTAACGGATGGTTTTTTGCCACAACAAAGACAAATTCAATGTCACCTAATTTATGTATGGAGAAGTCGCTATTATAAGGATCACCTGTCGCACCAATAATGAGATCTGAATTGTCAGCAATTAAAGAATCCCAAGTGCCGCCTAAGACCTCCTCTGTCACTCTAATATTGATCCACGGATGCTCCTGCTGAAACTGAGAAATCAATTTATAAATAGGCTCAAATAATAAGATACTGTCAATACATATACGCAATTCTGCTTCCCAACCGTTAGCTGACTGTTGCGCCATACGTGTTAGCTCATCGGTAGCTTTTAAGATCAGCCGGCCTTGATCAATCAGCATTTTCCCAACGGGAGTTAACTCTGCCTTACGTTTTGAACGATCAAATAACGCAACACCAAGATCTTCTTCTAGTTTATTTACTGTATAAGAAACCGCAGACGGTACACGAAAAAGTGCATCTGCGGCAGCGGCAAAGCTCTTCTTGCGCTCAATGGCATCAAGCACTTTTAACGCATCAAGTGTTATGGGGGAATTCATACATCAATCCTTTTGAATTAACCAATCAAATTTCATCGTTATTAGTTGTAAAAGTCATTAAATATAATAGCTTCATCAATCAGGAACAACTAACATCGGAATAAATATTATGAACATGGCATTCATTGAAAAAACAGTTTCAACAAACGCTGGTTTCTCAGCATTAGCACTTAGATTACCAATCGCGATTATTTTTATTGCGCATGGCGCACAAAAATTATTCGGTTTATTTGGTGGTTATGGCCTTGAAGGGACAGGCCAATGGATGACTTCAATAGGTTTAGAGCCAGGCTACTACATGGCATTGTTGGCAGGTAGTGCAGAGTTTGTTGGAGGTTTAGCTTTGCTTATTGGCTTTTTGGTTCGACCCGCCGCATTGATACTCAGCATTACTATGTTAGTGGCTATTTTCAGTGTGCATTTTTCCAATGGTTTATTTATGGTAAACAACGGTTATGAATTTGCCCTTGCGTTATTTTCAGTATCAGTCTCATTGATGCTCAGTGGTGCAGGTAAGCTATCGATAGACAACTTTTTGATGCAACGATTGTCTTAATCAACATTATAGATACGACCGATATCTGTTATCGGTCAATAAAACACAAATAATCTATAGAAAACACATCAATTTTGTTGTTAAAAAGATTAGTGCATCACAGCTACATTATTTACCTAGTCGCCGTCCCCCGTTTTATTTCCTTCTATATTCGAAGTCTTCTATGAATTGTTTTATCAAAACACAACTGAGAGCCTTTTAGTACACTAGGGATACAGAGGTCATAGCGAGCATTGGGGAAGTAAATTTTCTTCGGGTCCGCACAGTCATATTAAAACCTGCTACTCAATACTTCTGTCTATTTACTAACAAAATATGAATGACTACATTCAGCCGACTCTGCGTTTAAATTCTTTACAGATAAATTCAAGGATATTTTTAGAGCCGAATAATGTGCCCTACTGTCCAAATCTCCTTAGATTATTCATTTAAAAAATGACAACAATTCTGAAACACAGGTTAATTCAAATAATCTGAATTAAACCATCAATTTATTGCGTTATTTTTATTCTGTTAGTTTGATTATTATAACTCTGAACCCTGCCAACAGCTCATTTCAACGCGCAATTGAGTTACGAATAGTCGACATCAATTGATCGATTAATCCAATAAATTCATCAACTCCATAAAGAGAAAATCATGACAAGTTATATATTTAAAGAACTAAAATCCGTCACTTCAGAAACCGCTAATGAAGAGCAAGCAATACTACTTGATAAAGCCGAAAAACAAGTAGGTTTTATCCCTAACATGTATAGCAATATGGTAAATTATCCTCCCTTATTGGATAACTATCTACACGGTTATAATTTATTTCGCAAACAAAGTGGGTTCACTTCTGCAGAGCAAGAAGTAATATTTTTGGCCATCAGCCAAAATAATGGCTGTGATTATTGTATGGCCGCTCACAGCACTTTAGCGGCCAAATATTCTGGTGTTCCAGAGACTGTGCTTAGCGCTATTCGTAACGGGCAAGCTATAACTGATGTCAAAATAGCCGCTCTTTTTAATATGGCGGTTGAAGTCAACAACAGTAAAGGTCGTCCTAATACTGAAATCGTTAATATTTTCTTAAAAGCGGGTTATAACGAAAATCACCTATTAGCAATCACATTAGCGGTATCCGTAAAAGTGCTGAGTAATTATAGTAACCATATGTTTGATGCTGAAGTTGATGAAATGTTTGCTGAATACAAATAACAGCAAATTAAATTCTATCTAGGGTTATAGGCTCAGTGAGGATTCGCAATCTCACCGAGCCTTAGATAGATATAAGTTTTAACTCAATGAATTTCTTACAAATTGACAGTAAAATTAAATATATAGTACAGTCGCATTTAATACAGCTTTAACCAGAGAAAACATTCACCAATAAACTTCATCCATTTCTCTGCAAAATTTATCTTTAGTAAATACTCAAGTATTTGACATTCATTCTGCAATTTATATGCAATAAACATCACACTTAACAGCGTATGTTTCTCATCTTTTAATCCCACTTTCTCAGTCACAGAGATATAGCTTGCTCATATTCCGCTGATACAACCCGCGGAATATGACAGCCAGTATTACATTACACCTAAGACCTAAGGAAGCAGCGAACAAGTCCCAGACGCCCCTGGCGCACAGGATTGTTTGTGATTGAGGCAATGGTTTACCCAAAGGGCACGATGACAGGCGGGCTGGTTGCCCGGCGAAAACCATTAACAAAGAGCACGAACTATCCTGCACGCCCCGAAGGCTGCTTATG
>Ga0209395_1002552_pt1 | contig 23588 bp, 20 predicted proteins | sample GOMGulsemesocosm_3_FD_184635 | JGI IMG/M metagenome (GOLD analysis project Ga0209395, IMG submission 184635) | Methane-oxidizing microbial communities from mesocosms in the Gulf of Mexico - GOM9D Gulf of Mexico (SPAdes) (version 2) | ecosystem: Environmental > Aquatic > Marine > Cold seeps... | reverse complement strand
ACTCTTGTCCTCTATTCGCCATATTTTCACTAACGCCTTGCCAGAAATTACACTCGGCAACTAATTTTTTGCAAGAACATAAATAGCTTTCCTTATCACCTAAATGTACTGCTTTTAATTCGCCAACGCTGCATAAATCAGGATGGGCACCTAATAACATTGCCGTCATAGTCGTACCAGAATGACTAGCCGCAGCTAAATAGATAAGTGGTTGTTTTTTATTTTGCATAATTTTCATCAGTAAGAATTGATAACTAATTCAAGTGACTAAAGAGGTTTACTCGGATAAAATATTTCTTTGGCTAACATTGCGAGAAACAAGGTGTTGGTGACCAAATAACGCTTCCACAACCGTGCAGGCTCTTGCTTCACTCGAAACAGCCATTCCATACCATATTTTTGCCATACTAGCGGCGCTCGTTGAACTTTACCTGCAAGTACATCAAATGAGCCACCAACGCCATGAACCACAGGTACACGCATGGTGTTATTCCAGCGAACCATAAATTGTTCTTTTTTTGGAGAGGTGATAGCAACAAATAAAACATCCGCATTGGAATCTGCAATTGTCTGTGCAACGGTTGCTTCTTCGCTGTCAGTAAAGTAACCATGTTGCGAACCCGCAATTACCACACCAGGGTACTGCCGTTCTATTTCAGTGACCGTTTTAGCCACAATTTCAGGCGTTGCACCTAAACAGAATATCCGATAACCTTTTTTATCGCCTCGCGCTAAAATCCCATGCATCAGGTCAATACCGGCAACACGTTCTGGTAATGTTTTTCTCAGTATTTTACTTGCTTTGACGACAGAGCAGCCATCAGCAAGGATCATATTCGAAGCGCGGACGTCCTTATCTAACGCAGGGTTACGTTTCATATTCACAATCTTAGCCGCGTTTAACATACCAATGTGTAGTGATTGCCTATTTTTGATGGCTCGGTCAATATTATCTAAGGCCAGCACAGATGTTAAAGCATGAACCTTGATACCAAATATATTGACGTATTCTTGTGACACCTCAAATTTAGAAAGAGATGAATAACGCTCACACTCCTCAAATAACAGCATTAATAACCACCTTTAATCACAAATTCGACTTCAATTCGATGTTAATCATTCGATTTAAGAGCAACAAGGATTTGCATGTAATGACATTCTCACAAGCATAGTGCAAGCTTTGTCACTATGCCTATGCATTGTTAGTAATCAGACTAAATGATCGTAGCCCTGTTATTTTCATACAATTAATTATAGAAAAACAGTCTCTTACAATGTGAAACGATTCAAACAGATGCTTTAATGATGCGAATAATAATATCCTTAACTAAACTCAACAACGCTACTCTTACAAGTGTATTTAAATCTTACAATAAAAGTTAAAAAATGGTTTATGACTTAGTATCAACACCTTACGCGATACCAAAAACAATGCTGCGTATTAATAATAACTTACCTATTAGTAAAATGATTATATTAGGAACATCCTATGAGGGCCTATAATCGAAAAATATTAATCTCATTTTTCCTGTTTAATTTTTTATTTGTGTTAGCGGTTAACTCAATTGTAGTTGTCAATCTCATTGAGGAGTGGTGGAGTACTGGCCCTTATAATCATGGTCTATTAGGGCTAGCACTTGCAATATATGTTTTTTGGACAAAAAGAGAGGATTTTTCATCACCGCAAAGTAACCTATTCGCCCAGGTTCTACTCATAGCAACGAGCCTATTACTCTTAGTCGCCAATCTAGCCAGCATTGGTCAACTACAAATACTTAGCTTATTTCTTGTCATATTAGCGTTATTGCTTTCTTTTTTTGGTTTTCAATCTGTCACTAGGCTATTACTGCCTTTGCTGATGATTTTATTAATACTACCTATCTGGAATATATTACAACTACCGCTAAGAGATATATCTACGTGGGTAAGTTTCCATGGTGTAAATCTATTAGGATTTGAAATAATTAGGCAAGGATATAAGCTGATAACACCCAATGGCATTTTTATGGTTGAAGAAGCCTGTTCCGGACTGAGCTTCTTCTTAGCCTCTGCCTTATATGCTGTTTTTGTCGCGCAAATTAATCATCTATCTCGGCGAGCAACGGCCATTTTTTTTACTTTAGCTATAATAGTTGCAGTCATCGCTAACTGGATCCGTATTACAGCTATCATCATCGTCGGAAGCCAAACCGCGATGCAGCATTTTATCATCCAAGACCATTTAACATTCGGCTGGTTAGTTTTTGCAGCTTGCTTCATACCTGTCATCATTGCAGGAAACACCTATTTTGGTGAACAATCCCCTCAAAATAGCAAGCAGAAGGAAGTAATAAAGCAACCACAACAAATAAGTGTATGGTATTTATTCGCAGTATCGACCATCACTCTATTTTTTGCGGCTGCGACAATAATACTCCCCTCCCGCTTCGACCCTCATTATAAATTCACTCTACCTATGATCCCATCCTATACACACTTATCATTAAATAATGTAACGAGTCAAAACTGGTACCCCATTTCACACGGTGCGACTAGCGAAGAGTTTAATTATTTTTTACAAGGTGATGATTTACTGCAAGTTTACTTGGCAAATTACGCTCAACAAAGACAAGGGAAAGAAATTATTTTTGTTGGAAATACCCTCTTTGATAAAAATCGCTGGCTCAATGTCAAGCAACAAACAACCCTATTAAACTCCACCTCTCTTAAGCAGGTCAATTTAATCACGCTCAAAAAAGACAACCAGCGTTCTCGTTTAATTGCCTATTGGTACTTAGTCGACAGCCACTTTATAGCCGATAAAAAAACAGCTAAATGGTATGAGGTTCAAGCCGCGATTAAGGGCCAACCTGGTGCGACACTCATTGCGATTGCAATTGATTACAGTAATGAAAATGAAACGCGAGCCTTAAAAACGATGACTGATTTTGTCACTCTCTTTAGCTCACAAGCGACCAACATGAACAAATCAATATAAGAAGAATCTATGCAAGCACTATCTTGGTATATAAAACGCGTTAAAACGATGTCCGGAAAAGAAATCACTTGGCGTGTAACGTCATTATCCTCAGCACTTTATGAACATCTACGAGTGAGTATGAACCTCGTATCGCAAGCAGAATTTCATGATAACTACCAAGAAAATACACAATTCACCCCTCCATTTAACGTATTTATAGGTGATATATCAGCCTTTTGTCCTGAGTGGCGACAAGCGCTACTTAACAAAGCAGATAAAATCATACAACATAAACTCAGTTATTTTGATTTACAAGAGCAACATTTAGAAACCCCTATCAACTGGCATAAAGATCATGCAACAGGTCAACAAACAAGTCGTGCGGCTATCATGTCTGTTAATTATCGTGACATAAGTAAAAATGGCGATTGCAAGTTAGTTTGGGAGCCTAACCGCCACCATCAATTTGTAGTATTAGCGCGCGCATATAAAATAACTGGCGAAATAAAATATGCACAAAGTGTCGTTACTCAACTAACAAGCTGGCTAGATGCTAACCCTTACGGCTACGGCATGAATTGGAAAAGCCCCCTTGAATTAGGTATAAGAATGATTAATTGGGTGTGGGCAATTGATCTTATTCTCGACTCAGGGCTTTTTGTTGGTGACTTTAAAACACAGGTATTAAATAGCGTCTACCTTCATTGTCGTGATGTAAGTAGTAAGTTTTCACAAGGCTCTTCTGCTAACAACCATTTAGTTGGAGAAGCCGCAGGTGTCTATATAGCCAGTAGTTATTTTTCAATGTTAAAAAATGCTAATCATTGGCGCCATAAAAGTAAACATGTTTTAGAAACTGAAATACAAGCGCAAACCTTTGCTGATGGATGCTCAAAAGAGCACGGCTTCAGTTATCAATTTTTTGTATTTCAGCTCTACCTGTTCTCATCACAGGTTGGATATTGGCAAAAAGATAACTTTTCATCAGTCTACCAAGATACGCTAAATAAATTAGCCGCATTTATTGCTTTAATTGCACAAGGAGGAGAAAATTATCCCATGGTCGGTGATCAAGACGATGGTTATGCGCTTGATCTTGGTAATCATGTCCATGATATAAATGCACTTTGTGATTTGGCCGCCCACCTTTATGACAATCAAATATTTCGTATCAATTACCGAAAACCCTGTGAGTCTGCATTTTGGTTATTCAATCAACGCATAGAGCGTGAACACAAGGTTTTACAAGAAGTACCAGATTTAATTTCTCGAAAATTCCCAGAATCCAGTTATTTTTTATTACAAGCCGGTAGTGTAAATAATAATGATCAAGTCAGTATTTTATTCGATTGCGCAGAGCTAGGCTACACATCGATTGCAGCCCATGGTCATGCCGATGCACTAAGCTTAGTCATGCGTTTAAACGGCAAAGATCTATTCGTTGATACTGGTACATACGATTATTATAGCTTTCCACGTTGGCGTAATCAGTTTAGAAAAACGCAAGCACATAATACGCTCGAAATTGATGGATTAGATCAGTCGGTCATGACAGGTCCATTTATGTGGGAGCAACATGCACAAGCGCAGTGCACTCTCTGGAATCCCACTAAATCAGGAGGACAGGTAGCTGGTTTTCATAATGGCTACCAACGACTCTCATCGCCACTTATTCATGAACGTCACTTAGATTTGAATACTCAAAGAAATCGTTTAGCAATAACGGATAAAATACAGTCCCAAGGCAATCATAATATTGCGTTATATTTTCATCTATCAGAAAATTGCAGTAATATTAAAATAAAAGGTAACATTTGTACCCTTTACTTAAATAGTAATAAAGTACGCATCAGCCTGCCCAAAAACTTAACTCATGAAATAGTTAGCGGTAAATGGCATGAAGATACCGACCATACATCTTTAGGCTGGATAAGTCGTAGCTACCATCAGCGCACAGCGATTAATACATTGATTTCAAAAGGTAACACCATTGGTAATAAGCAATTTATGACTATAGTAACTTGGATTTAATAACGTATTATATTAACGTTAAATAGCGCCCTGTTGGCCAAATCTGTTTAACCTCAAAAGGTAAGTTCTTCATTTTTCTATGCCAAATAAAAAGGTTTGAACCGTGTTTTTTTTCTGCAAGCCAACGTCTTTTATGGTCTGTATAAACACCAAGAAAATCATAACAATACACGCCTTCTTCTTTGCACTTTTTGTATGAAAAATAGCGTAAAACCTGCCCAATTCCTGATAAGTAATCAGGGTTATAGCCTTCTTGTATGGCTAAAAATTGGTTGTTATACATATATCCAAGTTGCATAGCCTGTATTTCACCTTCACTCTCAAGTCTGAGTAACCTTAGCCAGCCTTTTTGTAATGCCAAAGGAACAAAGTCACGGTAAAAATCAACTAACTCAGGACGCCGCTGAAAGGAGCCTAAACCTAGATGTTGCCAGTGTTTATTGTGTAATGTAAACAGTATTTCAAGATGCTTCCCAATATCATCAAATTCATGGCTAACTTCAACCTGCCAAGGCCCAATCTTATCTAAGCGACGGCTAGTTTGACGTATATTAGTACGCAGACTCTTAGATAGGCTAGGCAGTATTTCTGCTGTTAGCCCTCCTAACGCCACCTGAGCAAACTCAACAGTTCGGTAATGATAATAGAGAGATTTAGAAGCTTCTAATGACTCTAATAGTGTTGTACCTCCAGTAGTCCAAGATGCAACATTAGTAAACCAAATAAAATCCCAATAGGGTTTAATACCAGGACTAAGCAAAGACTCCCAAAGCATGCTTTTAAGCTCACAGCTCCTCTCAGCTTTAACAATAAAATTCGAATATTCAGAACCAGAGCAGTGATCACCAACAAACCGTAAAGATTGATATGTTAATAAATTAGCTAATCGGTATTCTTGTATGTAGAAAGGGGCAATAGCGAGGGTCTGTTGACTATTTTTAATCACGACTATAAGTAGATTAATCGCTGTACTTTGACTTTTTCGCCAACTATCCATCCACTCCCAGGTTAGAAAAATATTATTCGCATCAGACTGTTCAAGAAGGTTTTGCCAATCCTCTTTCAAAGCCTCAAATTCACTCCACTCTTTTATTATTCTAATTTCGATAGATTTATCTTCACCGCTAACCATATAAACCACCTCATCATGCCCAATAAATTATTTAATTTTTTTATAAAAAATAATACCTTAAAAATCAAATTAATAGGAAATACAAGATATAAAAAAAACATCATAAAAACAAAACTTTAAAATTAAAAAACAATAAATTCAATTAATTACAATGACGCCCTTATAGACTAACAATTAATTTATTGCATTCTTTATCACGTTTGACTTATAGGGATTATGAACTAGACTGCACATCCGGATATCTAAGATCACGAAGAAATATGGAGTTAAAAATGAATGATTCAAAACAATGGAAAGTTTCAATTAGGCACCCTCGTCTGCTCATTTTTTATTGGTTATGTTTATCATTTTTAACAGCTTGTGATCAAGATTCAGCATCAAACGATGACACGAATCCAACTGTTGATTTAGGTCCGGACTTAACTGTCGATGTCGGTGAATCAGTTCACCTCGACCCAACAATCAAAAATTTAGACACGGATACGATCTCTTACCTATGGATACAAACATCCGGAAATCCGATATCGTTACCAGACAATAACAGTTCATATATAGCATTTACGCCACTTGTAAATGACTTATTAGAATTCGAGCTAACAGTCACTGACAATCAAGAGCAGGAATATAAAGATGCGGTGTCGGTCACTGTATTACCAGAAAATGGGAAATATACAGCCCAGCTCAACTGGACAGCACCGACTGAAAACGAAGATGGCTCAATACTGACGAACTTAGCAGGATATAAAATATATTATGGCCAATCTATAACTAATCTCAACGTATCGATCGTAGTCAATGCCCCCTTAGAAACCTCATACGACATCAGTAATTTAGACTCAGATAACAGTTACTTTTTTTGTATCTCAGCTTACAGTGCTGCGGGGTTTGAAAGTAAATGCAGTGATACAGTAAGTATATTGTAGAAATTATCAATATATTCATAACAAATAACGCCCCATGCCAGCTCAGTAAAACTCATGTAAGAACGATGATCTAACATAGTTTACTGACTAGGCTTAAGCCCACTACTTACGGTTTTTGTCACTATTATTTTATGATATTAAGCACTCATACTCCCCACTCTGCTTCAAATAAGTCTATATGCATAATTTCCTATAAATGCTCAAAAATTTAATTATAAAACTAGAATAATTATTTCGAATTTAAAAAATCACATTTTCTATAAACAACTGATAATCGTTGTCTATACTTCATTGAAAATACTCACTGACAATATTACACCAAATACTTCAAACGGTAATTATCAATCGGACTACGCAAACTCTCAGCATCATTTACGTGGAGAGTTTTGAAAGTAGCGAAACGATTTTATGAAACTCATTCTTTGTAAGGTTAATTTATATACGTACTACAAGATAACAGCCCTAATACTTTTAGTATTAGGTATTACAATTCATACAGAATGTTGAAATTATCATGCCTATAAAAATATTAACCATCTTTGGTACTCGGCCGGAAGCAATTAAAATGGCCCCTCTTGTTAATGCGCTGAATGATCAACAAGGTATTGATGCTAAAGTCTGCGTCACAGCACAACACAGAGAAATGCTAGATCAAGTTCTTGATTTATTTTCCATTATACCTGACTACGACCTCAATATAATGAAACCAGGGCAAGTATTGTCAGAAGTTACTACGAATATACTATTAGGTTTAGAGCCGATTCTTAAAGAGTTTCAGCCCCAGTTGGTTTTAGTTCATGGGGATACATCCACTACTGTATCTGCAAGCTTAGCAGCCTTTTATCAACAGATTCCAATTGGACATGTTGAAGCCGGTTTACGTACACGAAACCTAAATTCCCCTTGGCCAGAAGAAGGAAATAGAAAGCTAACAGGCGCAATTACAAAACTTCATTTTCCACCGACTGTAAGCTCAAAAATGAACTTACTTAATGAAGGTGTACATCCTAATGACATTGAAGTAACAGGTAACACAGTCATCGATGCATTGATAGAAATAACAAATAAACTCAAGAATGACTATCAATTATCCAACACACTAGCAGACAGATTCTCACAACTAAGTAACGATAAAAAACTTATTTTAGTAACAGGCCATCGCAGAGAAAGCTTTGGCGGTGGATTTGAACGAATTTGTGAAGCGTTATCTGAAATTGCAAGTAAGCACCCTGATATTCAAATCGTTTATCCTGTGCACCTAAACCCAAACGTCCTAGAACCCGTAAATCGAATATTATCTGGCCTCAACAATATCTTTTTAATCGAGCCACAAGACTACCTTCCTTTCATATATTTAATGAATAAAGCATACTTAATTTTAACTGATTCTGGCGGTATCCAAGAAGAAGGCCCAAGCTTAGGTAAACCTGTTTTGGTCATGCGTGATGTGACGGAACGCCCTGAAGCAGTCAGTGAAGGAACCGTTTTACTTGTTGGTACTGATAAAAACAAAATTGTTAATGCAATAGAGCGCTTACTACAAGATGAGGTTCACTATAACCAAATGAGTCGTTCGCATAACCCCTATGGAGATGGGCAAGCGAGTCAGAAAATAATAGCTAAGATAAAACACTATTTCGAAAACCTCTAATACACGCCCTATTGGACCTGTTTAGGTATAAGAAATAATGGTGAATAGCAATAAGGACTTCAATGCATCAATCATGTGCAATAAAAGTTTAAAGGCAATCAATTATGGCGCTCGATAAAGTATCAGTAATTGGATTAGGTTACATAGGGCTTCCTACTGCAGCAATTATTGCTTCCAGTGGCTTGACTGTAATTGGGGTAGAAGTTGACCAAGATGCTATTGAAACCATTAACGCAGGAAAAATACATATCGTCGAACCGAATCTAGATACTGTCGTTCGCAGTGTGGTTTCCACTGGTCATTTACGCGCAGTGGCAAAAGCAGAACCTGCAGACGTATTTATAGTCGCCGTGCCAACTCCTTTTATCCATAGTGATGATGGTAGCCATCAACCTGATATTAGTTATATTGAATCAACAACTAAAACAATAGCCCCCGTTCTTAAAAAAGGTAACCTAGTCATCCTAGAGTCAACATCTCCCGTGGGAACGACTGAAAAGTTAGCGGCTTGGTTAGCGAGAGCTCGTCCCGATCTTTCTTTTCCTCAGGATGCAGGCGATGCTGCAGACATCAATATCGCATATTGCCCAGAACGAGTATTACCAGGGTATGTTTTGCAAGAACTCGTCTCCAACGATCGCGTAATAGGTGGTATGAGCAAAGCTTGTAGTGCTAAAGCAATTGAACTTTATCGTACTTTCGTTCGCGGTGAATGCGTAGTGACAAATCCTAGAACAGCTGAAATGGCCAAGCTAACTGAAAACTCATTTCGTGATATGAATATTGCATTTGCTAATGAACTTTCTATTATTTGTGACAAATTAAAAATAAATGTCTGGGAGCTAATCAAACTATCCAACCGCCACCCTCGTGTTAATATTTTAAATCCAGGCCCCGGAGTTGGTGGACACTGCATTGCCGTCGATCCTTGGTTTATTATTGACAGCTGTCCCAAAGAGGCACAACTAATCAAACAAGCACGCTTGATCAACGATCACAAACCCCATTATGTTGTTGATCAAATAATACGTGCAGCCGATGAATTTAAACGTCCTATAATTGCCTGTTTAGGACTTACATTTAAAGCTGACATTGATGATCTTAGAGAAAGTCCAGCCTTGCACATCGTTGAATTCCTTGCCGATAAAAAAGTAGGTCGATTACTTACTGTCGAACCAAACGTAAGGTCGTTACCCCCACATTTATCACACTCAGACATAGAGCTAACAAGCTTAGACATTGCCTTAGAGATTGCTAATGTAGTCGTTATACTGGTAGACCATCAAGAATTTAAAGCGGCAGATAAAACCCAGTTTGCAAAAAAAATTGTTATTGATACTCGTGGGATCCTATGAGTTAAAGTTCCACCCGACTTCGATATTCAAACATTACAGTAGATAAAGGTTGCGAAAGATCCATGATGGGTTATTTATCCCAATTAACTACATTTGATTTTCTAGTAGCTTGCGTGGAACTCGCACTTGCTTTAACTGCGCTGATTAAAATAAAAAACGTAAAAATAAAGCTTAGTTTTTGTATTTTTTCTTGTTATTCAGCTATCTGGCATATCAGTTTAAGCCAAACCCCATTCACTAATCTAGCATCGAGTTACCAATTTCAACTGCTCGAAATAGTGCGTTATATTGGTTTATTTTTGGTGCTTATTTACCTATTAATGTATTCTCAAAAGACACGGCTTCCTACACATTACACAACTTTTATATATCTCCTTATCATTATCGCAAGTACCACTTATCTATTTAGTTTAAACGAACCGTTGTATCCATTTTTTCATCCAAAATCATGGCTGTATATAAAAATAATATTATGTTTGATGGCAATCGTTACCGCAGAACAAATCCTCAGGCATACGCATTCAAATAGAGTGAGTAAATTAGTGGCACTTGTTGCGATTACTCTACTTGCTTATGACATCCTCGTTTTTTCTAACTTATTACTATTTACCAGCAAGAATTATAACCTTTGGTATACAAGGGGCGTGCTTAGCACAACAACATCGCTAATATTCGCACTGTCAATTATCATATACCCATTTCAGCAGCTACAAGATAGTAAATTTAAATTATCTCGTTCGATAATAATGTTTAATGCAAGTTTCATATTGGCAGGAATATTCCTTATATGCATGGCGACATTGGGGCTTGTGGTTAATATATTTAATGCTGAATGGGCAGAAGTCTCTAACATCCTTCTGTATGTCATGTCAATATTTGCCATCGCGGCCTTATCGTGTGTTGAAAAGTTCCGTTTGCTTATTACTGTTTGGATTAGTAAGCATTTCTTTGTTAATAAATATGACTATCAAAAACAATGGATTGAGTTAGATTCACTGCTGTCAAAAAAACGAGAAGATAACAATGGTTACGAAATAGCACTTTCAGCCATGACCACTTTATTTAAATGTAATAGCGGAGGGATTTGGTTAAAAGGCCAGCAATTTTACTCCCCCGTCGCCTTAAAGAATTTCGACTTACCTTCCTCTGGTGCAATTGAAGCAAACAACAGCCACTTTATACAATTAATGGATGAAAATGAATGGGTATTTAAAGCGCATAAAAATACCAATATTTATGATAAAGAAAAAAATAAACTTTTACCTCAATGGTACCTTAACGCTAAAGGCCCGTGGGTTATAGTGCCATTAAATGCAAACCAAGAATTAATAGGTTTTACCGTGCTGTGTGAGAACACAATTAATGCACCATTAACTTGGGAAGATCTCGATATATTAAAACTAACTGGACGCCAGATCGGTAGTTATATCATCAGTCACCAAACATCTGAAAAATTAATTCAAAATAAGCAGTTTGATTTATTTAATAAAATCACCGCCTTTGCTGTTCACGATATAAAAAACCTTATTTCACAACAAAGTTTGATCGTTAATAACGCTGAGAAATTTATGCACCACCCTGATTTTATTCATGATGTCATATTAACGATTACTAACTCAGTAGAAAAAATGGATCAATTATTAGTTAAACTAAAAGGTAATCCACACGGTAATATTGAGCCAGTCAATATAAATAAACTTCTTAAAAATGCGATAGAAATGAATATATCTAACTTTCCAGATCCAACTATATCCATACAAGGTAAAGATGCATTTGTAATGGCAGATAAAGATAAATTACAAATGGTGCTCTATCATTTAATTAGAAATGCGCAGGATGCAACCGAAGATAGTGGAACCATAGCAATAAATCTAGCGACGAAAGATGAAGAGCTTTGGTTAGAAATAAAAGATAGCGGATGTGGTATGGACAAAGTTTTTATTAAGGAACAATTATTTAAACCTTTTTCAAGTACGAAACAAGATAAAGGAATGGGCATTGGAGCATACCAAATAAGGGAGCTGATACATTCATTACAAGGAGAAATTTTTGTTGACAGTATCATAGGCAAAGGTACCACATTTTTAATTTTTTTACCTTTGAACAACAGAAATAAATAAAATAGTACACATTCATGATCATAACATAAAAACTGGCACGCTTTAGCTCAACTAAAAGAGGACTATATGCCAAACATTTTATCCATTGTATTAACAGTATTTATATTAACAAGTTGCTCTACATCTGGTTCACTCGAGACGATCGCTCCTGAACAGAATGTCAGTATTCCTGAATACAAAATAGGTGCAGGGGATCAATTATATATTAACGTTTGGAAAAATCAGGACTTATCACTAAATATGCTCGTTCGTCCTGATGGCAAAATATCCGTCCCACTTGTTGGTGATATTCACGCCGTAGGCCTTCCAGCAGAGACATTGGCAGCACAACTTAACGAACGCTTAAAGAAGTTTATTCGAGACCCAGAGGTAACGGTGATAGTTACATCGCCAATCAGTGCCGAGTTTTTAACTCGGGTTCGTATCACTGGCGCAGTTAACGCCCCTCAATCGACACAGCATAGACAAGGGATGACCGTACTCGATTTACTATTACAAGCAGGTAGCCTAACCCCTTTTGCCGACGGTGACGGTGCCATTTTATATCGAAAAACAGACGATGGTGTTAAACGTTACTCTGTAGAACTTGATCACATTATTAAGCAAGGGGATATATCTACTAATTATGAATTACGTCCATCAGATATTCTGATTGTCCCTGAAAGTCTATTTTAACGTGAATTTAATGAGGTATTTTAAACATGGAACAAAATGAAATATTAAAATACATACCCATTATATGGCAGAAAATTTGTTTAAAAAAATTCAAGTCGATACTGCTTATAACGTTAATCAGCTTTACTATTTTAGGGATTGGAATCTATAAACCGTCTGTATTTAACAGTGAAGTAACTATTTTTGCTGACACTCAAAATATCATCAAACCCTTACTAGGGAAGCAAACCTCAGTAACAAATGTGAAGCAAAGCAGAACCGCACAAATTCGTGATGTTATCTACTCCCCTAGACAATTAAATAAAGTGATTAATAATATTTATGGTAAAGGTACTTTCGCAACAGCGGCAGACCGTGAAAAAGAACTGGCTAGTATACGAGAAAAACTAGAAGTAAAAGGGTTATCAGGTAATTACATTAAAATAGTGTATCAAGATGATAGCCCAGATAAAACCTATCGATTACTTAATGAAATAGTCAGGCTTTTCATTGAAGATAGTGCGAATACTAAAAGAGATGAAAGTCGAAGCGCATATAATTTTATAAAACAACAAGTGACGAGTTATAAAAATCAATTAGTGTTAGCTGAAAATAAATTAAAGAAATTTAAATCATCACATTTAGATGGCACAGAAACAGGTGTCGAATCTAGAATTTCAGTGTTACGTAGTGATATTGAAGATATGAAAATAGAAAAACTGGAAAATTTAAATCGCATTTATTTACTTAAAAAACAATTAAGTTCACAAAAAAAATTCTCATCAAATGATTATGAAATATCCATTTACCACAATCAACTCAGGGAATTACAACTGCGCCTTGAAAACCTATTACTCGTGTATAAAGACGATTACCCTGAAGTATCTGACGTTAGATACCAAATTAGTGATCTAAAAAAGGTTATTCAAGATTTGAATTCAGGGAAAAAAGAAAAAAGTAATATATCAAGTACGCTCAATCCATTATATCAAGAGCTAAAAATAAAACTGGCAGAAGCCACTATTTTACAAAGTACAATAGAAAATAGACTTAAAGCCTTTCATAAATTAATTGAAGATGCTTATGAACGACGTAAGCGAATTGCTAATAACCAGGCAGAGTTGTCTGAATTGACTAGGGATTACAATGTAGTTCGGACACTGTATGAAGACATGCTTGCAAATAAAGAAAAAGCGCGCCTTTCCATGGTGCTAGATATTGAAGGACAAGGGGTTAACTACAAAATACAAGAGCCAGCAACTTATCCCATGACCCCATCTGGACTTCGCTTTGTACACTTCGTTATTGCAGGCCCCATCCTTGGATTATTATTGGTCATTGCCCTATTTGCAGTGAAAGTCGTATTCGATAATAAGATTCGCTTTGCCTCTCAATTGTCATCTCTCACTAATACACAACTTCTAATCAGTATTGATCATACTTCTAGTCGTTCTGAAAGAAAAAAACAAAAATTAGGCAACATTTTATTCACGTTGTACCTCTTATGCGCATTAACAATCTATATAGCAACTGCACTTACCCAAAAATATGACGTATCTATACCAACATTAATTACACCATTGTATTTTCAATTAATGGGATTAATAAGATGACACAGAACCCTTTAAATTTAAAAGCACAAAGTATTAGTAGTGGCCAATTGAATACTAATAATATAAATAGCGATGACGGTCAAAAAATTCAAAATATGAATGATGCTTGTCTATTCACTTCAGAAAAACTAGATGAACTAAAAATAATTTATCCTGGCTGTAAAAATGATAAATCTCTTAATTATTATCGCGAATTACGCACTAAACTATTAAAAATAGCCAATAACGAAAACTTTGTTTGTATGGTATCTAGCATCGCTCAGGGGGCTGGTACGAGTCATGTTGCAATTAACTTAGCTGCGAGTATTGCATTAGACCACAGTAAAACAGCGCTGATAATAGACTGTAATAGCTACAGCCCTCATCTACATCACTATTTAAAAGATAAAAACCCACTCGGCTTATCTAACTACCTTGAGCATAACACCCAAGAAATTGAAGATATTATCTATCCTTCAGGTATCCGTCGAGTCAGGATTATACCTACTGGCATTCAAACTGAATATGCAGCTGAAAACTTTTCATCCGACAAAATGAAATTGTTTATCGATACAGTAAAAAAACGTTATCCAGATCGTTTTATTATTTTAGACACTCCACCTATTAGTCTTTATGTAGAAAGCCAAATTTTAGCGTCAATTTGCGATATAGCGATTTTAGTCATTCGCTACGGACATGCTACAGCATCAGAAGTACAGACTGGAATTGATCTGATCAGCAGCGATAAATTGGCGGGTATTATTCTTAACAATAAGTAATATGTCTATGAATATGAGTAGCAATACTATTCGAATATGTATAACCATATCCTCGTTTAGTATCTTATACGGGAGTAACGCTCTCGCATCTGAATCCGACGCTCGAGACAGCTTTGTAGAGGTGGGCGCGGAGTATGAATACAGTGATAACATCTATAAATTACCTAATCGTAAGAAGGATGGGACGACGACGACAGCTGGAGTCGAACTCAGCTATAAGCAAAGTAAAGCCAACAACCGTATTACTCTTAACTACAACGCTGAATACTCAGAGACAAGTAACGCAGACTTACAAAGTAATAGTTATTGGATAGGTCACACAGCCGTTTCACAAGACGTTTTCAGTAAACATCTACTGTTTAATCTTGAGCATACTCGTCAACGTTACCTTATAGATCAAACAAAAACAGCGCTTGATAACAACAAAGATGAAAGAGATCTTCTGACAGCTGGATTACAGTGGCGAATCCCTTATTCGCACCGAATAACCTTTACATTAGGCACCACACATACACAAACTTGGTTTAAAGAAGAGAAAATCAATGATAATAGTACGAATGAAGGTCAAGTCAGTTTGCAATATGCATTAGATGACATATCAGAAATTCAGCTCAGTTATGTTCGTAGCCAAAATAAATTTGATGATTTTGACTACACCTACGATGAGCATAAATTAGATGTCCGCTTAACACGTCAATATTTACGGGGAAATTACGCCTTTAACGCAGGAGGAAACTGGGTTGATACTTCCAGCGAAAAATATGATGGATATCATTATGGATTCACTATTGATGCAAGACTTCATCGGTATTTATTTATCTTTAGTGCGTCTCAAGTATTAACTAATACTTCAGCTCAAGTTGGGACTGATGATGAGTTAGACTTTTCAAATAATAAATTATTTTATAGAACTAATATTTCATTACAACAACAATATACGTCATTAAATAAGCGATTACTCAGCACTGTCCGCTTATATTATGATAATGATGATGCAATCGCATCCATTAACGGCTCTGATATCAGAGATCAAGATAGATATGGCGCTTACGGAGAGCTAACGTGGTCGTTTACAAATAAATTAAGCGCTAACTTATCCCTAAACTATTATAGTGCCGAGCTTTCAAGTAACGACACAAAACAATTTACAGAAGCAAAAATTGGCAGCCGTTATAGTTTAAATTCCTCAATATATATCCAATTTACGGCGTCTTTTGAAAAACAAAATAGCATGCAGAATTCTGCGGGTTATAAAGAGAAACACTATGCAACTAGAATAGCTTTCAGATACTAAACATTCTGATATTAGGGAGTTTATTTTGCAAAAAAACATCACTAAAACATTACTCATTGTTGAGGATGATATCGGACTTCAAACTCAACTTAAATGGCACTTTTCTAATTATAATGTAGTTGTAGCTGCGAATGTCAATGATGCTATTGCAGCTATACGTTTACATGAACCACAAGTTATGGTGCAAGATCTTGGCTTGCCACCCGAACCAGATGGCGTAATACAGGGTTTCAAATTACTACAACAATCCCTACGTATACATCCGCACATGAAATTAATCGTTATGACAGGTAATGATTGTAATGAGCATGCGCTAAAAGCGGTCAGCCTAGGGGCTTATGATTTCTATAGTAAACCAGCCCACCCTGAAACACTGGAACTTATCGTGCAACGTGCCTTTCATATGCATCAACTCGAAAGCAAAAATAGAGCCTTTAATTTATCTAAAAGTAGTAATCTGGAAGGGTTGATCACTACCGATGATAAAATGCTAAAGCTTTGTAAATTAGTCGAAAAAGTCGCGCCGACCAATGCAGCTTGCTTACTCCTTGGTGAAAGTGGAACAGGTAAAGAAGTATTAGCCAAGGCATTACATACTCTCAGTACTCGTAATGAGCATCCTTTTGTGGCAATAAATTGTGCAGCCCTACCCGAGAACTTATTTGAGAGTGAATTGTTCGGCTATGAGAAAGGTGCGTTTACCGGAGCAGTAAAAAGTACCCCTGGAAAGTTTGAGCTTGCCAATGGTGGAACCGTATTTCTTGATGAAATTGGGGAAATGCCTCTGCAGTTACAAGCTAAACTGCTACGCTTTTTGCAAGAGAAAGTAATAGAACGAGTTGGAGGAAGGAAGTTAATTCACCTAGATACTAGAATTGTTTGTGCCACCAATAGAAATTTAGAAGATATGATGGCTAACGCTACATTCCGGGAAGACCTCTATTATCGAATTGCAGAAATACAGATAGAAATTCCGCCATTAAGAGACCGAAGTTCAGACAAAACCTTACTCGCTCGTTATTTGTTAAAAAAATATGTTCACAAAGAACATTTAAACATAGTAGGTCTTAGTGAAGAAGCTATCAATGCTATCGAGGAATATTCATGGCCTGGCAATATTCGAGAACTTAGCAATAAAATCACTCGAGCCGCTATCATGTGTGATGATAAATACATTAGCGCTGAAGACCTTGGTTTAAAGTCAGCTGAAAACACCCAGCTAAATCTAAAAGTTATTAGGGAAAGTGCGGAAAAAAATGCACTAAAAACAACACTAAGTGCAACAGGGAATAATATCTCTGCGGCTGCAAAATTACTTGGTGTCACTAGGCCTACATTATACGATTTAATGAAAAAACATAATTTGGATTCGAGCTTAAAAACAAACCTGATTTAATAACAAACTAAAATCAGTCAAACACATAAATCTTAATAAAGTTAGACTAGGAAGATATGTATGAAATTAATTGAACTTAATATTCAAATGGAAAGCGTCTTCACAGCAATATTACTATCAGGTGTAATTTTACTCGCAGGTTGCAGCGAATCAACTGATTTAAAGAGCAACACTGATCCAGACATATACATTCAACAGAGTAAAGCATACCTCGATGGGCATCAATTCAAATCCGCTTTTAATGCCGCAACCGAAGCAATTAATGCCGAACCTAACGGACTTGAGGGTTATCTTATTTTAGCGTCAATACAGCTACAATCAGGGCATCCGAAAGAGAGTATTAAAGTACTTGAGGCGTTTACTGGCAGTAAAAATGTCGAGTACTATTTTGCACTACTGGATGCTTACCAAATGTCAAATAAATTGATTTCAGCACAAAAACTTATTGAACAGCAACAACAATTACTGTCAATACAAGCACAACGTTTACAACTATCCGTTGCACAGCAACTATTGCATACCGATAAGTTAAAACAAGCAAAAACAGCGTTTAGCCAATTATTAGAAGATCCAGATTACAAAGTTGGTAGCATGCTTGGCTTAGCCAAAATTGAACTTATCTCAGGCAATGAAATTAATGCAATCAGTATAATCGATAATATCATCGAAATAGCCCCTAAAAACACAGAAGCTCTTTTCTTAAAAAGTCTAATTTATATCAATATGGATGAGCTTAATAATGCAGAAGAAGCACTATCACAAACACTCGCTAGCCTTCCAAATGCTGATATATTTACAGTACAACGAATTAAAATATTTCAGAGCTTGGCACATGTATTAACACAGCAAGGGCGACTATCTGAAGCAAAGATATATACACGTATTTTATCTGATGAATTCCCAATGGCAGAATCACGATCTCTACAATATACTCAGGCACTTGATTTATATAAAAATAAAGAGTTATCAGCGGCTAAAGAAGTATTATTAGAAATTTTAGATGAGGCTCCTGGACATAAAAAATCAGCCACCTTATTGGGATTAATACTTTACAATGAAGGTAAACCACAAAATGCCGAAAAGTATCTCATAGATGTTGTTGACCCAGAAGTATCGCCAACAAAACTCACAGAGCTTTATATCAAAACCCTATTACAACAAAACAAATCTGACCATGTATTAGATCTACTCCAATATATACCTGAAACAAGTAGAGATACGGACACATGGATTCTTTATATAAGTGCAGCAATCCAGCAAAAAGAGTTTGGCAAAGCCAAAAAAGGTCTTGATAAAGCAATGTCATTAAGCCCTAAGGCAGAGCGTGTTGCATTACTTGCATTCCTTTATTACAGCAACTTACCAGAACCACAACCTGAGATGGCATTACAATCCCTATCTTCAAGCTTAATTTCTAATCCAGAAAGCCCAAAATTACAAGCATTGTACATTCGACAACTACTTGCACTTAATAAAACAACACAAGTAGATAACTACGTTGCAAGTTTAGAGGAAACATACAGTAAAAATACGAATACACAATTAATTGTCGCGAGCTACTACGTATATCAACAGAGATTACATAAGGCAATACAGATAATAGAAAATATTTTGATATCAGAGAATGATAATATCCAAGCACTTTATACCATGGCAAAAATCAATGATATAAATAGAGACTGGCAGTTATCTTTAAATAACTATAACGACATTATTAAGTTTTACCCCACTGAATTAACAGCCTATAAAAGGGCCGTACTGAGCTTAATTCGATTACAAAAAGATCCTTTGAAGGCAGCAGATTACCTTCCCGAAAATTATAACGCTAGCGTATTAGCACTCACCTTAGCCCATTTAAGCCTACGACAAAATAGGCTTGATTTAGCTGATAATTATGCAAAAGAAGCAAACAATGAGCTGCCTAAAAAATACCAAGTAAACCATGATGAATTAACGGTACAAGTTGCTTTATTGAGAGCACGTACCGCTTTCATAGAAAATAATTATTTAAAAGCGAGAGAAATAGTCATTTCAACAACTAAAATTTCTGAAAATAATATTCGCCTCCTCAGTTTATTAACACACATAGAGATTGCTTCAGGTCAATATAATGAAGCCCAAAACCTAACTGAAAAAATAAACCAATTACTACCCAATAATTCATTAGCAACAGTACTCCATTCGTACATATTAAATGCCAAAGGAGAAAAAAACAAAGCGATAAAGCTATTACATTCATACTGGAATAAAGTAAAAGATAGAAACGTCGCTGAGCAATTATATTTACAATTAAAAACTAATAACTCAGAAAAAGCGTTCGCGTTCCTTGATGAATGGCAAAACGCATTTCCTGAAAGCCTGATACCAACTCGGTATAAGGCTATTTACTTGCAGGAACGAGGTGAAAATAAGCAAGCTATTGCCATCTATAATTCAATATTACAAAAAGCACCAAATGAGATAATCAGCTTAAACAATACCGCTTGGCTTTCTTTTGAAGCTGGTATTCCACAGGCTCTTTCTTTTGCTGAGCGAGCCTATAAATTAAAACCTAATAATGCGGCTATTCTAGATACTTATGGTTGGATATTATTTCATAATGGCGATAAGGACCGAGGAAAAGCATTAATCGAACAAGCCAGTAAATTATTACCTAATGATAAAAGCATTCAACAGCATTTAGAAAAGGTAAGTAAAGGATAACTGTCGAAATAATTTACATAAGTTTCAAGTAATCATGCTGTATATATTTAACACATTGAAAATAAAATCATATTAAAGTTGGTGTGGAATGTGCTTTATATTGAATATACATATTTTTAAGGCGATAACCATGAGAAAGTTTATATCTCTACTAACAGTGTTATTTTTATTAACAAGCACGACAACATCTGCAATGTTACTTGAAGGTAAAATAGACTTCACCGGTCTATCAACGACAACTGATGATGGTTCAGCAGTAACGTCATTAATGTTCTCTACCTTTGAAATTGATGCGGTAACAGGTAACTTTATTCCTGATGTTACACCAGGTGATACCGTCATATTTTCGGATCTCCCCACCATAGTTCCAACTATTGATTTATGGCATGTTGGAGGATTTGAATTTGACCTTGCTGCTATTACTATTAATACTGTTGTTGGTAGCGTAGCTATCATTGAAGGGACAGGTTTTGTTTCAAAGGCTGGTTATGAAACAACTCCCTTTCATTGGGCTTACAGTAGCATGCTAGGTAATAATACCTTCTCTGCAACAGCGGTTTCAGCACCTGCAGGTGCTGCACTATTAGGCTTAGCACTTTTAGGTTTTGGATTCACTCGTCGTAATCATCAAGTGTAATATAGCGGCCTATCAACCCTATAGAATTTTATGGCCTAAATAGCTAATAAGTCACTTGTTTTAACGGGAGTGAGTTAATGGAAAAAGTTCAAGTCAAATTAATACTCAGTTTAGATTATGAGCTTTTTTTTGGTGATAATACTGGCAGTATTGAAAACTGTATGATTAACCCAACACAACTGTTACTTCAGTTATTGAATAAGTATAATTGTAAAGTAAGCTTATTTGTTGATGCAGGATTTTTGGTTAAGCTAAAAGCGCAATCTTTTGACTTTCCAGTTTTAGAAAAACAATATCAAACGATTAAAACACAATTAAAATCACTTTCATCGCAAGGCCATGATATACAGCTTCATATTCACCCTCATTGGCAGGATAGCTATTATAATGGTAATACTTGGGTAATTAATACTGAGCGCTATCGTTTGCATGATTTTAACCCAAAAGAAATCAACGATATAGTAAAAACATATAAACAAGAACTTGAATCATGCAGTGAACAAGCTGTATTCGCTTTTCGAGCTGGAGGTTGGTGCTTACAACCCTTTGAGCAAATCAAATCAGCGTTAAAAGCGAATGACATTTGGTTAGACAGTACAGTGTTTTCTCAAGGACATTCAGACGAACCAAGCCGTTGGTTTAATTTTAATACCATACCTAAGCAAGCTTATTGGTACTTTGATAATGACCCTTTAAAACAACAACAACACGGTTATTTTACCGAACTTCCCATCAGTGCAACTAAAACATCACCTCTATTTTTTTGGAAGCTCGCACTTCGCAAAAAACTCCCCAGCCGCCTATTTAGTTCCTTTGGCGACGGGCAAGCAATGATCGCAAAACGCAGTTATTATATTGAGCGATTAACAAAAACAACTTACGGGCCAGTCATGATTGATGGTTCCAAAGCTGGACAACTCGAGAAGGCATTCCAAGAACATCTAGAACAAGCAGATCAAGATAGTATATTTAATATAATGGGGCACCCAAAAAGTTTATCTCCCTACTCTTTAATAAAATTAGAGCAATTTTTACAGCTACATAGCGAGCTAGATTCCATTACCTATCAAGATCTTAAACACCTTAAAAAGCACCGAACGTTTCCACGCTAAGTGCTTTACATGCTACCAAATGCTTATTGAAAAAGATGTTTTACATTACTTAATCGACTAAAGCAGCTTGTTTTATTCGTAAACAATCAACCGCTTACAATGTTACGTACAACAACAAGATCCTCTGGTGTATCAATGCCTGCAGCGGGTGCTTCAAGCGCTTCTTCAACATGAATTTTTTCACCATGCCAAAGTACACGTAATTGCTCTAACGATTCTATCTGCTCTAATTCTGTCTCCGCCCACTGAACGTAATCACGAATAAAACCAGCACGGTATGCGTAGATACCTATATGACGTTGGTACACAGGCTTAATCTCTGTCACTGGCGCATGCATAAAATTATCACGATGATACGGAATCGGCGCACGGCTGAAATACAAAGCATAACCTTGCTTGTCTGTGACAACTTTAACCGCATTAGGGTTAAAGACTTCTTCCACATCTGTAATAGCAACAGACAATGTCGCCATACGTGCTTCATTTTGTTTACCAAGGTTAGTCGCTACTTGCTCAATAATACGCGGTGGAATTAGTGGTTCATCACCTTGTACATTGACAATAATATCATCATCATTAAAACCTAACTTACTACATACCTCAGCTAAACGCTCTGTGCCAGAGTTATGCGTAGGTGAAGTCATACAGACTTCATAACCTAAAGCAGTAACGACCTGTTCAATACGCGCATCATCAGTAGCAACCACAACACGTGAAGCACCACTTTGCATAGCTTGTTCAGCAACACGTTGGATCATTGTTTTACCACAAATATCAACGAGCGGCTTACCGGGTAAGCGGCTAGATTGATAGCGTGATGGGATGATGACAATAAAACTCATTTAGCTAACTCTTCACTACTTAACTGACGCGCCTTAACCTCAAGTAGTACTGGAATACCTTCCGTAATTGGATAAGCAAGACGATCTGCATTGCAAATAAGTTCATTGCTGCTTTTGTCGTAGTGCAATTTTCCCTTACAAACAGGACAAGCAATAATTTCAAGTAAGTTATGATCCAGAGTCATGAGTTAATTCCTTTAATTTTAATAATAACGTCGGTAAAAAATCGCTATTTAAACTTGCGTTTACCGGTAAATAATACCAATTATCTTGAGCAAAAGATTGACACTTTACAGCATCTTTTTCGGTCATAATAACGGTTCGCCCTGCTGCAAACTGTTCAATCTCAACGGCAGTAAAGGCATGATGATCAGGAAATGAAAGATGTTCTTCAATCACATAATCGTG
>Ga0209395_1002551_pt1 | contig 23594 bp, 18 predicted proteins | sample GOMGulsemesocosm_3_FD_184635 | JGI IMG/M metagenome (GOLD analysis project Ga0209395, IMG submission 184635) | Methane-oxidizing microbial communities from mesocosms in the Gulf of Mexico - GOM9D Gulf of Mexico (SPAdes) (version 2) | ecosystem: Environmental > Aquatic > Marine > Cold seeps... | reverse complement strand
CTGCCAGTAGGAGGATATTTGCAAGATCACCGGCCCGCTCAGGCCTTTATGGGTGAACAACAGACCCTCGCGAAAGCTTTGACCATTGCAGCTGACACTGGCGTCTAGAGATATGCCAGATAGCTCCTCGTACAGGGCACGTGCCTCCTTATCAAAGGTGAAGGGCACTAAGCCGGGGCGCAGGGGGGTGAGCTGGATATTAAACTGCTGGGCCAGTTGGTGGCCAAAGCCCGTCGCCCCTAGGCGCGGGAAGGACAGGGCGCCGGTGGCGATGACCAGAGATTGGGCTTGGTAGTGGACACTCTTGCACTGTATCTCAAACAAGCTATCTGCATTCTGCGTAATGCTGCTGACGGGGCTGTGGGTGCGAATATCCACCGAGCCTTTTTCACACTCAGCGGCGAGCAGGGCAACGATTTGCTTGGCGCTGTCGTCACAGAACTGCTGGCCCAAGGTCTTTTCGTGATAGGCAATGTCATAGTCGTCCACCAGCTTTAAAAAATCGTACTGGGTATAGCGTGATAGAGCAGATTTACAGAAATGCTCATTGGCAGACAAGTAGTCGCTGGGCTCAGTATATAGATTGGTGAAGTTACAGCGCCCACCGCCAGAGATCAGGATCTTCTTGCCGATCTCGTCGTTGTGCTCCAGCAGCAGGGTTTTGCGCCCGCGCTGGCCCGCTTGGGCGGCGCACATCAGCCCCGCAGCACCGGCGCCGATTACTATTACGTCGTAGTTTTCTGTCATGGGCGTATTCTAATCTATGGGGGCTATGTTTATAGCGCTTTATTTGGGAGAATAGACCACTACTAAATTTCAGGAAGACAAAAATGCCTAAGGCCAGCGATATCAAGAAGAACTCAGCGATTGAGTACAACGGCAAAACCTATATGGTCAGAGACATTGAGCGCTCTGTACCCCAGGGCCGTGCGGGCGGTAGCCTGTACCGTATGCGCATGTACGATGTGGTATCTGGCGGCAAGGTAGACGAGACCTTCAAGGACTCGGACATGTTGAACCTGGCGGACCTCGTGCGTCGTCAGGTCATGTTTTCCTACATCGACGGTGATGAGTATGTGTTCATGGACAATGAAGACTACACACCTTACAACTTGCAGAAAACGGCCATCGCCGACGAGCTGAACTTCTTCACTGAGACTACCGAGGGCATCCAAGTAGTTTTGATCGACGACGCACCGGTTGGCCTAGATATGCCAACTACGGTTGAGCTGGAAGTGACAGAGACGGACCCCTCTATCAAAGGTGGCTCTGCCACAGCACGTACCAAGCCTGCGATTCTTTCTACCGGCTTTACCGTGCAAGTGCCTGAGTACATCGCCCAGGGCGATGTGGTGAAGGTGCATACGGAGGAGAGGAAGTTTTTGGGTAGGGCTGAGTCTAAGTAGAATTTTTATGCGGATGGGCTGTTTTGGGTTTGTCCGCGTATTGCGAAGTATATTGGTAGGTTGGGGTGATGAAAGAAACCCAACGCGCTACTGGTGTTCAAATGCTATATCGATTAGGCCGCATACAACTCCTGTTCTATACTTCTCACCCTCAAATAAGACTTTGCCGACTCTACAGAAGGCCACATTTTAGGGGTGCCGTCTGATTTTTTCAGCGTCCCATGCTCACCGCTTTTCAAGACAAATAATATCATCAGGCCCTCAACGTGAGCGGATTCTACTTTTCCTTCTATATAGAATTTTTCAAATTGTCTCTTTGTTAAGTTTATATAGCTCATTGGGTTTTCAGCCTAAATGACCTTGCGTCATCGCTTTTTGAATTGTCGTTGAAATATTTTTGTCTACTACATTAGTATAAAAGCTTGTGTCACTTTTCGTTGTGCTGCACAGAACGAGTGTATATTCGTTGAATGTGCTTGGGCATTTTGCCAGCCTAGAGAGTAGTAATATAAACATGGGTAAATCACACGCTCCCTACACATTAATGTTCACGGGAATATACTATTGCAGGCTATATATTCATCGTTAACAATCGTTAAGTGGCGCCTTGTAGGTATATTGTCGTCAATATTTTTTACAGGAGATAAGGTTGATTAAACCTAACAATAGATACTTTTCTTTGTTAAGGCGGCCAGGCTTAGCGGGCAAAGGTATTAGCACAATAGTGCATGCCTATAGGGGGGGCGCTATTGTCTGTGAATTGCTCGTCGTAGCAGAACTACAGTTCAACCCTGAGAAAGTTACATGATATGCGAGTAAAGCCGGTATTAGAGTGTCCTTGGTCAGTGTCTTGAAAATAAATGAAATAATTTAACCCCATTCTCAACTCTTCAGCGTTTAAGTATTTGAAGCTAAATAATTGGAGAGAATTATGAATACGCTTAAAAGCATTGGCATCTGCCTGCTATCAGCATCCATTAGCGTGGCCTGTGGCCGCAGCGTGGTCGAAACACCACCCCATATTAATAGTAAAGACGATATAAGCCTTGAACAGCATGTGCTAGAAGAAGAGCCTGTTGCGTCAGGGCTACAAGGCTTGGTTAAGCCTAAAGGTGAAAAGAAGGAGGCGGTAGCATCAGCGAACCGTACCTACAGCAGGGTCATGAAGCAAAAGATGGCAGCAGGGGCAGTGGCCTATGAAATGGCGGATATGCTCTCAGCCGGCCATGGCTATTACCTGCCTTCGCAGCCCGTCCGCATAGAACTTGTAGACCGAGAGAACTACGCAAAAATAGAAGACAATGCTACTAAGTTGGCACACAAAGACCCCGTGTCGACCTTTAGTATTGATGTAGACACGGGTGCCTATGCCAATGTGCGTCGCTTTCTTAAGCAGGGCCGCTTGCCGAATCGTGATGCGGTGCGTGCCGAGGAGTTGATCAATTACTTCTCCTATCAATACGACAATCCTGAATCCCTAGCTCAGCCCTTCTCGGTGAGTACTGAGATAGCGCCGACACCGTGGAATAAGAACACTAAGCTATTACACGTGGGCATCAAGGGCTATGAGAAATCCATGAAAGAGCTACCTGCCTCTAATCTCGTATTTTTGGTTGATGTGTCGGGATCAATGAACTCACCGGGTAAGTTAGGTCTACTCAAATCGTCTTTAAAAATGTTGAGCAAGCAAATGCGCCCGGAAGATAGTGTGGCTATTGCCGTCTATGCAGGGGCTGCGGGTGTGGTTTTAGAGCCGACACCGGGCAACCAAACAGCAAAAATATCAGCGGCTTTAGATCGCTTGTCGGCGGGTGGTTCTACCAATGGTGGTGCAGGCATACGTTTGGCTTATAACTTGGCGGAGCAGGCATTTATTAAAGGCGGCGTTAACCGAGTATTATTGGCCACCGACGGTGATTTCAATGTAGGCACAACCAATTTTGAAGCGCTTGTGCAGCTAGTAGAAGAAAAACGTAAAAGCGGTATTGCTTTAACGACACTGGGCTTTGGTACGGGTAACTATAACGACCACCTAATGGAGCAAGTTGCCGATGCTGGCAATGGCAATTACGCCTATATTGATACCTTAAGTGAAGCGCGCAAGGTCTTGGTAGAAGAGGCGGGGGCTACCTTGTTGACTATTGCCCAGGATGTGAAGATTCAAATGGAGTTTAATCCTAACGTGGTGTCTGAGTATCGTCTCGTGGGCTATGAGAACCGTATGCTCAAACGTGAAGATTTTAATAACGACAAGGTCGATGCGGGGGAAATAGGGGCGGGGCATACAGTGACCGCCTTGTATGAAATTACTTTAAAAAATAACAAGGCACAGCGTATAGACCCCTTGCGTTATGGTAAGGCTAAGGCGAGCCATAAAATACAGAGTTCAGAATTTGCCTTTTTACGCCTGCGTTACAAGCAGCCAGGTGAACATAAAAGCCGTTTAATTGAGCAGCCACTATACGTGCGTGACATCAAGCATGGTCTAGCTACAACGTCGGATAACTACCGTTTCTCCGCCGCCGTTGCCGCCTTCTCACAACTGCTGCGCGGCGGACAGTATACCGAACAGTTCAACTATGCGGATGTGTTGGAACTGGCCCGTGGTGCCAGGGCGGCTGACCAATTTGGCTACCGAGGGGAGTTTGTTCAGTTGGTGGGCTTAGCGGATAGCTTGAGTGTTAAAGCACTCAATTAACCGTGTCATCCTGAGCGAAATGTAATGTAGCCGAAGGATCTTTTTCATCGATACGTCAAGTTACCTGGATCTTTCGGTTTCGCTACCGCTACACTCAGGATGACACCCTAATAGTAAACATAATGAAAACAAGCTACCTATATAGCAATTCAAGCGCAAAGGCCTATGATAAGCCTATGCAGCAAGCGGCAAATGACAATGTAATTGATCGCAAAACGGACGAGGCACTGATGTGTGCCTATGCCGAGGGGCACGCCGCCGCCTTTGATCAGCTGTACAAGCGCCATAAAGATGCCTTATATCGCTATATGTTTCGTCAGTTGGGTAACGAAGCCCTTGTTGCTGAACAATTTCAAGAAGTCTGGGGCAAGGTTATCGCCAAACGCGACAGCTACCAAGCGCATAAAAATCAGGCCAAGTTTAAAACCTGGCTATATAAAATTGCTCATCATCAGGTGGTTGATTGCTATCGTGCTCAAGGCCGCTATAGAGAATGGCAAAAAGTCCAAGTAGTGGATGAGCCAGCACTAGAAACCTTTCAATATGACGAGCCCGACAAACACCACAGCCGAACACAAATGGTTGCACGGGTGAAGTCTCTTATCGCCGCCTTGCCGCCCCCGCAACGGGATGCCTTTTTGTTAAAGGAAGAGGCCGGCTTGAGCTTGCAAGAGATTGCAGACAATACTGGCGTTGACCGAGAAACAGTAAAAAGCCGGCTGCGCTATGCAGTTAACAAGTTAAGAACAGATTTAAATAAAGAGAGTTTAGAAGCGTGAAAGACGAAGAGCTACAAACCAGCAAGGCTTACCAAGCCTTAAACCAGGAGGAGCCTATAAGCTCACCTCCTGAGCTGGATGCGGCTATTCTCGCGCAAGCACATAAGGCAGTACAGGCCAAACCTCAGGCGCTGGATAAGACTGCTCGTAGCCACCTAACCCTGCGTTGGGGCGCGCCTATTGCCAGTGCCGCCCTAGTGGTGCTGTCGGTGACGGTATTTATTTTGATGCCAGAGTTGGAGCAACAGCAGGCTCTGGAGAGTTATAAGCAAGACTTTGAGGCTGCTGGTGTTAGCCCGGAATTACTGTTGGATGATATTGCTATGCAGAGCGAACCGGTGATGAGCGCCCCCGTATTAGCTAAACAAGAGCGCGTGAAGGCCAGCGCGGAGAAGCGTATTAAAAAGGCTAAGGTCATACAGCCAGCAGCACCTCGGCTAGGCAGCTTTTCAATACAGCAAGATAGCCTGCAGAGTGCATCGGGGGCGGCGAGCGCCGATTTCGATGCTATGGCCAGCAAGCCTATACGAGAGATGGAAGAAAAGCTTGTCGAGTCAATCGAAGAGGTGGCGCTGCTTAGCCCTGAGCAATGGAGCAAGGATATTCTCGATTTGATTGAGAAAGGTGATTGGCTGAATGCGGATAATCAGTATCTAGCGTTTGCTAAGCACTATCCAGAGCATGATTTCAATAAAGAGTATGCAAAGCTCAAGCAACGTCACGCTGCAGGGAGTGAGTAATGCCGGTAGGCTAATTTCAGGCTATCCGCATAGTGCTGTCTATGTCATCTTGAGCGCAATGCAGTGGAGCCGAAAGATTTTGTACGCTGAAATTTCAGTTAGCCAGATACTTCGACTACGCTAACGCTTCGCTCAGCATGACAGCTGTTTTTTATATGGCTAGGTTGTTAGCAGCCTAGCCGTATAGTAATTATTTCTTATACTTATCACCCCAGACCCTCTTTAGATATTGGTCACGCCCCGAGTTAAAACGGTAGAATTTATAGCGCAGGGGGTTCTTCTTATAGTAGTCCTGGTGGTAGTCCTCGGCGGGCCAGAAGGTGGTGGCCTGAGTAATTTCTAGCTTGAAGGGTTTACCGTGTAAGCCAAGTGCTTCGGTTGCTTGTTTAGATTTCTCTGCAGCTGCTTTTTGTCTATTGTTAGTATAGAAAATACCGGGGCGATACTGCTTGCCCGTATCAACAAATTGACGGTCGTCTACGGTGGGGTCTACCTGCATCCAGAATACCTCTAGTAATTTTTCGTAGCTAATCATGCCAGGGCGGAAGGTGATCTCCACCGCTTCGGTGTGCCCCGTCAAGCCACGGGCCACTTGCTTGTATTCGGGGTTTTGCTCTGTGCCACCGATATAGCCGGATACGACTGAGACAACGCCGTCTAATTTTTCAAAGGGCGGCTCCATGCACCAGAAACATCCGCCGGCGAAGATGGCTTTTTCTGTTTTTGCTTCTGCATAGCTGGCGCCGCTGAAAAATAGGCTGCTAATAAAGAGTGCAATTAGGGCTTTCATAATGATTATCCTGTTAAACATGCAGCTAGGACTGGGCGCGAGTGGCTTAGTTCTCTGTATAGCGTGAGCTAGTCCACAAAATCAGAGTATGGCGACTACATCGATAACGAATAAGCCCAATAGCGCCGCCAAGCTAATGCCAAAGCTTGTGGAGCGCAGGGCTGATTTTTGCAAATAGTAGAAGATCATATGGCCAAGTCGACAGCCCACATACAGCCAGGCAAAACAGTTCAACCACAGGCTATCTGCATTCGCTAAGATTCCCGTGACGATGAACAGTATAAAGCAGGCCACGCTTTCATTGGTGTTGGCGTGGGCGCGGGCAGCGCGGTACGCAAAGTTTTTCGGGTTGGGCTCTAGGGGCGCGCCAGGAATATGGGGTGTCTTTAGGGCACTAATGTCTGCAATCAGTAGTTGCAGCCATATTAGTAGGCCGGTAGCGGCCATGGCCCATAAGCTGGGTAAGTAGGCACTATTTAGCTCAAGCATGCTGACTCCTTGTCTTGATAGCCTGCGGTCGCTATGAATACGGATAGGTTACGCAGGAATTTTATTGGATTTTCATAGGGCAGGGCGTGACCGTTGCGGGGGAATTCGACTAGAGTGGAGTAATTAACGAGCTCGGCTAGGCGGCGCTGGCCGTGCACACTGTATAGCTCTGACTGCCCACCTGCAAATACCCATAGGGGAATGTCGTAGTTGTCGAATACATCGCGCAGGTCGGTACGCTGCTGCATATAGCTGCGCATACAGCGCAAGTAGGCATCCCAGTTTTTGTGGTTGATGATGTTCTTGATCAGCCCCGATTTATGCAGAGCCATAAAGCACGCCTTGCTATAGGCTTTGCTCACAGTGCCCGCCACAAAGGCCGCTTTATTGTCACGTACTAGTTGGCGCAGTTTGGATGGAAGTGACTGCCAGTTGTTGGGTTGCGCGCAACTCTCTAGTTGCGCAAACATGGCATGGAAGCCTGCGAACGCCTTGTCTTGTTCACTACCGTACAAGCCCCAGGGCCAGTCTACGGTGTTGTGTATGACGGGTGATTGGTCTATCTGCAAATAGGCGCGCAGCTTGTCTGTGCCGTAGAGGCGCTGATACATCATGCAGGACATCCCCCCCATAGAAAATCCCGCTAGAGCAATATCAGATAAGTCTAATGCGCTGATTAAGTCGTCTAGGTCATCGGCAAAGGTCGTGAATACACAGCCTTTTTGGTGCGCGGCATTAATGCTGCCACCAAAGCCCCGCAGGTCGGGCAGAATGAAGCGGTACTGTGCGGCGAGAGGAAGGACCAGTGGCAGCCAGAAGCTGGCTTGCATGCCAAAACCGTGGACCAAGATACATACAGGGGCCGAGCGAGGGCCGATATCAATATGATTTAGTAGCTGGCCGTCGCGGCTGGTGATTGTTGGCATAGGGTTTCCCAAGAGTTTTTTCTTAGTTAAGCATGAATGCTTACTGAGGCAAAGTAAGGAAATGCGCAAAAAAATCGCAAGAAAGTACAAAAAATCTAAAAAACACACCTTCTTGTTGGGTAATTACCCGACAGCTTTTGGTTTTTTTAGTGGATATAATCGTGCCTATAAAAATATTACTACTTTGCGAGAGGCCATTTATGAAAGCGACTACCTACCAACGATTTTGTTATCAACTGAGGGTGCTGTTGTGCCGTAATGGGCTGGGGTGGGTGGGGTTGGTTTTGTTGGTGGGGAGTGGGTCAGTTTTTTCTATGCCAGAGTTAACGACAATAAACGCGCCAACAAGTCATGTGTTAAATGGGATATATACTACAACCTCATGCCCGGGCTTTGTCCTATCTGCAAAAGTGACTGCCGTTACCGGCGCCGTTACGGAACGTGAAATGAGTATAGCAGTTGGAACTTGCCACACGTCAGCATGTAGTAGCTCTTCCATTAACTTGCATAACACGTGGACAGCCACTGGATCAAATAAGCAATCGTCTCAGCTCACAGGGGCGAAACCTTTTAATGGGGCATGTCGTATTTACGAGCTAGTACCGACACCAACAAATTCACATGCCGAATTAAATGGTGTTACTAAAGTATACGTAAGGTATAAGGATAGTTATGACCGTATGCGGATTACCGGGGCAACAACAGATGGAGGTGGGGCAGTATTTACCATACAAGTACCAAGACTAATAACTACCACTTATTCTGCCCCCGACGGGGTACTAACTATTACTGGGGTAGCATTCGTGGGGGCTGACGGTACCACAACGATTGATAATGCGAAGGATGATATTGATCCCACAAAAATCACCATCACGGGCGAAGGCGGAACTTTCCAACTGACGAGTGATACGGAAAATGTTGACATCACCTCAGCCACCAGTGCCACCATTACATTGGGTGCTAACGATAAAGCTTCCGTCGATAGTTTATTGAATAAAAATGGCACCACATCTAGCAGTGGTACAACTTATAACATCGGTTTAGCCAATGGCTGGATGACGGGTGTAGATGCAGCTCTGATTAACTACTCTGCTGACTTAACGTACAATGATATCACCGTGAGTGGGTTAGATAGTACAGAGCCCCGCATCACTAGCATCACCCGCAAAACTCCCGCCACCTCACCGACAAATGCAGACAGCCTAGTCTGGACCGTCACTTTTGACGAGCCCGTGAAGAATGTCGACACGGCTGATTTTAGCGTGGCGGGCACCACCGCGATGATCACAGCAGTGAGTGCAGCAACGGGGACAAGCTTTGATATCACCGCATCGGGTGGTGATTTAGCGGGCTTAAATGCTACTGTGACACTTAGCGTGAACGCGGGACATAATATTGCCGATACAGTGGGCAATGATTTAACGAATACAGCGCCGACGGGCACGAATGATGATGGTTTTTTGGTGGACAATCAGCCCCCAAGTTTAACCATAACCATGGCTGACCGTGTTTTTGTCAATGGCGGAAGCACCACTGTCACATTTTCTTTTACCGAAATACCCTTAGGGTTTGTTGAAGGGGATGTGACGACGGTCGACAACGGCTCACTTAGTGCCTTTACGGTGATGACTGATACCAAGGTTTATACCGCGACATTCACACCTACGGGTGGTGTTAGCGATGCCACTAACGTGATTAGTGTGCTGGGTTCTAGCTATACAGATGGTGCGGGTAACGCGGGCAACAACGCTAGCAGCCCTAACTATACGATCAGTGATAGCTCGGTAGATGCCCTGACTAAAGTGGGTGCTGCAGCCACAGGCAATGATGCCAGTACGGTAACTGTTGCCGACTTGAATGCCATCACGGGAGTGAGTGGCGCCATCGTCGCCAATCTATCCGCATACCAGGCGGCCATTGCTGCAGCTAGCTCGACGGACGTAGACACTCCGGCCGAAATTCAGGCCTTGGTCACTTCGGTTAATGTAATAGAAGAGGTTAAGGCTGCCGCGGTGGCAGGGGATGCGTCTGGTGTTACCTTCACCGAGCTAAATAGCATCACGGGAGTCTCCAGTGCACTATTGGCTAATGAGGCGGCTTATCAGGCAGCGATTGCCGCAGCAGCCTCTATTGATGTGGATACCGCAGCTAAGATTGAAGCGCTGATTGTTTCGGTTAATGTTGTGGAAGAAGTAAAAGCGGCAGCAACGGCAAATGATGCTAGCGGTGTTACTTTTGCTGAGCTAAACACGATCTTGAGCTCAAACAGCGCAGCAATAACCGGCAACGAAACTGCTTATCAAACAGCCATTGCCGCATTAACTAGCACAGATATTGATACTGCCGCGAAGATCATTGCTCTAGTGAAGCAAGTCAATGCCCTTGAAGTAATCAAGGCCTATGCGGATGACAATACCCAGACGGCCCCGACGGCGAGTGATTATTTTGATATGGGCATAGTCGGTGTAACCAGTGGCAATTTGGCCGAGGCCAACCAGTTGATCGACAATCTTGTGTCTAGCGATGTTGATACCTCCGCGAAGGTTAGAACGGCCATCGCTGCGGTTTTGCTAGATACCGATGCGGATACGGTGGGTGATGAGATTGATGCCGATGACGATAACGATGGTATCGCCGATAGCTATGAGAGCATTGCCTCAAGTAAGTCGACGGCCAGCCTTGCTGATACAGGCAAGTTACAGGTTGCGGCGGCCACCTCAGTAGACACTGACGGTGATGGCATCGCCGATAGCGCCGATGCAGATAGCGATAACGACGGTATCCCCGATGCGATTGAGTATCGAGGCGTCAGCGCTGCGGATGCCGATGGGGATGGCCGGTTGGATAGCTTTGTCGATGGGAATGCGGATGGTCTGTCAGACACAGTTTCTGGTCAAGCCCCCGTGGACACCGACGGTGACGGCCTGCCTGACTACCGCGACACGGATAGCGACGGCGATGGCAAGAGTGACTTATTAGAAACCGCAGGACCGATATTAACCGCTGTATTGGATAAAGACGGTGACGGTGTGATCGACAATACCACCGATGCGGACAAAGATGGCCAGCCGGATGTGGTTGACCCTGAAAACAGTAATGCTGCGCCAGGTAATAAGCTAACGCCCTTGGATACGGATGGCGACGGCATCGCTGATCAGCTGGATAAGGACAGCGACAATGACGGTACGCCGGACTCTACGGACCAGCGCACCAGCACTAGCCCTGATGTGTTGTCCTCAGATACGGGTACGTCAGCGAACGGCATCTTTATGTTGTTGAGCTTACTGGGCCTGTCGTTATTGCGTCTGCGCCGCAGTGTAGTTGCAGTAATAGGGCTTTTTCTGAGCGGCATGGCGGGAGCGGGTGATTTGCCGATTGAGTTAGAAATAGGCATGGGTCATACACACTTTGACCCCGAGCTACAAACGCCGTTTCAAGCAACGAATGATGTTGACCCTAGTTACGCGATTGCCCTGGGCTATCGCTTTCACAGCAACTGGCTGGCCCAGTTGCGCTACAACGACCTAGGCCGTGTTGAAGTAGGTACGGCACATATTGACTACGAGGCACTGTCTTTAAATGTTCAGGGCGAACTGGGGATCACTGAAAGCGGCAACATTAAGCTATTTGGACTAGTCGGTGTTGCTAGCTTGAAGCAGAAAGTTAGGGGTTTATCGGTGGAGGAAGAGAACACCACCGAGGCGCATTTAGCGGGTGGTATTAAAGTCTATGATGGAAATGTACACTGGGGTTTGGAGCTGGGCAGCTACAATGAAGGTGTAGGGCAATGGCAGTTTGTGGTGGGAACGGACTTTTAGAAAACCCTTTACCTTAGTGGGAAATGAATGCGGATAGGCCGCTAATTGCTCCTGCATTAGCGGCATACACACCATCCTGGCGTTACTGTCTCAGCCTATCCGCATTTTTTATGAGCTAAGATATATGGAGTACTAGTTTCGACGCCATTTATGCAGTTTCTCTAGACGGCTCAAAGTACTAGGCTTGGTCATCGAACGCTTCCACTCACCCGCTGCATATTTATTCGCTTCTGCCAGAGTAGGGTAGATATGAATAGTGCCAAGAATTTTGTTGAGGCCTAGGCCGTGTTTCATGGCCAGTACATATTCAGCAATCAAGTCGCCAGCGTGCTCGCCCATGATGGTTACGCCTAAAATTTTATCTTTGCCGGGCTGGGTGAGTACTTTGACAAAGCCGTGGGCTTCTTCGTCGGTGATGGCGCGGTCTAGGTCGTCAATGCCATAGGTGGTGACATCGTAGGCTACGCCTTGTTCTTTTGCTTCCAGCTCGTTCAGGCCGCAGCGCGCGACTTCGGGTTCAGTGAAGGTGGCCCAGGGAATGACGGAGTAATCGACCTTAAACTTCTTGGCAAAGCCAAATAGGGCGTTGACCGAGGTATACCAAGCCATATGGGCGGCGGTGTGGGTGAACTGGTAAGGACCCGCTACATCGCCTGCGGCGTAGATATTGGGGTAGTTGGTTTGTAGGTATTCATTCACCTCTACTGTGCGCCGTGGCGTGGTATTAATACCCAGCTCTTCTAGGCCAAAACCTTGGATGCGCGCGGCACGACCCACGGCGACCAATACGGCATCAAACTCGATGCGCACGTCTTGGCCTTCATGTTCACAAATCAGTACGCGCTGCCCGGCCTCCATCATGAATTGCTTGGCCTTGTGCTCGGTGAGCACCTTAACGCCTTCGCCTTCAAATTTGGCTTTAACTGCAGCGGAGACTTCTTCGTCCTCGCGAATCATAATGCGATCTAGCATTTCAACTTGAGTGACGTCGGCGCCTAATCTAGCGAAGCTCTGCGTTAGCTCACAGCCAATGGGGCCGCCACCGAGTACCACCATGCGTTTGGGCAGTTCACGCAGCCCCCAGATGGTATCTGAGGTGTAATAGCCTGTGTCATCCAAACCAGGAATAGGCGGCACAAACGGCGCGGCTCCCGAGGCGATGATGATGTTCATTGTGGTGATCACGCGGCCGCCTACTTCGACCTCCCAAGGTGAGATAATTTTGGCATCGCCCGCGATACACTCCACCCCTAGACCTTCATATCTTTCCATAGAGTCGTGGGGTTCGATGGCGTCAACCACACGGGTGACACGGTCCATTACATCGGCAAAGCTGTAATCCACATTAATTTTCTTGAAGCCAAACTCTTCTCCGCGACGATTGTGTTCTAGAAATTTAGCCGAGCGGATCAATGCCTTGGAAGGTACACAGCCGTAATTTAGGCAATCTCCGCCCATTTTATGCTTTTCAATGAGTACGACCTTGGCTTTTACTGCAGAGGCAATATAAGCATTCACCAAGCCTGCGGCACCACCGCCGATGACGACCATATTGGTTTCGAATTTTTTCGGCTTTTTATAGCCTTTGTATATGCTTTTCACTTTAATCAGGTCCACGATTTTTTTAGCGATGAGGGGGAAAACCCCGAGTAGTACAAAGGAGCCTAATAGAACGGGAGACAGGATGCCGCTTAAGGATTCTAGCTTAGCCAGTTGCGTCCCAGCATTCACATACACAATAGTACCGGCCAGCATACCTATTTGGCTGACTAAGTAATAGGTGATAGTTTTGATAGAGGTTAAACCCATCACCAAGTTAATCATAAAGAAAGGAAACGCGGGTACTAGGCGCAGGGTAAATAAGTAAAAGGCACCGTCGTTTTCTACGCCGCTGTTAATGGCCTTTAGCTTGTCACCGAACTTAGCCTGTACCCAATCACGCAATAAAAATCGCGAAGCGAGAAAGGCAAGAGTGGCGCCGATAGAGGAGGCAAAGGAGACAATGATTGTACCGGTGACGACACCAAAAATGGCACCCGCCAAGAGGGTCATCAGCGCAGCACCGGGCAGGGATAGGGCAGTGACAGCGATATAGGCAATGAAGAAAATGGCAACGGTTAATGCCGCATTTTCTAGGTAGTAACTATTCAGCGCCGCTTGCTGGCTTTTTAAATACTCAAGATTGAGGTATTGGCCTAGATCAAAGTAGAAGAAGCTACCGATCAGGGCGGCAATAATGGCGAGTAGGAGTAGTTTGTTCATTGCGTTATTTCTATAGTTTCTATTATAAGTATGGCTGTCAGAGGGTATTAGTAGGCTTTAGTTCAGTTATTTTTGCCAAGGTTTTTATAGTTCCAGATTATTGCGCAGCAATACTAATAGTTCTTGTGCGGTTAAAGTCAGTACTTCCGAGGAGATACTCGATGCCCATGAATGTGGCAACCCGGTAAAGTCATTTAGCCCTGAAAAGGGTTGTTTATAATTTCACTGAATCTGGCGGCTGAAGTAGGCAATTATTTTTTTACTGAGCAAGGGGATAATGCCCATCAAGGCAAAGGATAGAATCAAGCTGGGTGAGAACAAGCTGCTCACCGATTCTATTTGGCTGAGCTGCGTACCCGCATTCACAAATACGGCGGTTACAGCTAGCATGCCTAACTGGGTTATGCAGTAGAAGTCTCGGCTGCGAATGTTGGTTAGCCCCATGAGTAGGTTCACTAAAAAAAAAGGAAATAGGGGCATGAGACGGATGCTGAATAAGTAAAATCCTCCTTCTTTTTCTACACCGTCGTTAATGGTTTTGAATTGTTTGGGGTAGCGCTGCTCTAAGCTGTCTCTCAGCACATACCTTGCCCCCCAGAACGCTAGTGTGCCACCGATAGCTGTGCCAAATGAGACTATGATAAAGGTGGGAAGAAAGCCAAATAATGCCGCGCCTAACAAGGTCCAGATGATCAGGCCTGGCATGGGGAGGCTGGCATAGATGGTGAAAGCAAAGAAAAATAGTAACAGACTTTGCGCAGGGTATTGCTGGTAGAGGTGAGCAAGCTCACTTTGATTGGCTTTGATATTTTCTAGCGTCAGCAAGCTGCCAATATCAAAATAGATAAAGCTAAATATGCCGCTGAGAAGTATGCTAATGATAAATATTTTTTTGCTATCAAGCATGAGTTGCACTGTCGCCGAGGAGCTAGAAAGAGAGTGCATTCTACCTTTAGTGGTCAGAATGCACATGGTTTTTTGTGGGTATCAGAAGCTGTGGCTAAGTATTATCCCTCCCCAGCGTTGTGTGCGGTCAGCAGCCCCCTTTTTATTTCGCTTGATTGCATGCGTAAAACATAGCTAAAGCGCAAGCCGGAGTTAAGTTTCTTTGTCACACCCTAGCCATTTTGTATTTTCCCAGAGAGAGGTTAATGCGGATGAGCTGAAATCGCACCTGCAAGTGGTGACCTGGGGTTCGGGTCAATATAAAAGTATCAATAATGGTTGGTTAAAGGGGGAACAGCGCTGGACAGTGTTGAGTTTAGCCCAGGCGATTCAAACGGAGGTGCAAGTGACTGAAGTGATTTAGTTGATAATGATTCTTATTTGCACTAGCATGGTGATATCTTTTATAGGAGATATTTATGCAGAGTCTAGAGAGTACTTTTTGGTTAAAGCAAATGCAGCTAGGACAGCAACAGCTTGAGCTGGGTCAGGGCTCGATTGCCTGTAAATCCTATGAAAAAGCATTCACGGAAGCTCTGTGGCTATTACGCTATCACCTTACACAGAATTGTACTGAAGCCACGGTCACCCAGTTGGTGGCAATGTGCCGAAACAGTCTCTTGGCTTATGAAGAGCTGGCAAGTCAATGCCATGAGGAAGCATGGCAATTAGAAGAGCTGCAAGGGCAGTACTCCAGTACAGGCCTGTTGGGCTGTATGACCTTGGATAATAAGCCAGGCTCGGCTTTTAAGGCGTTACTAGAAACAACCGCCAAGCTGTGGGACGCAAGGCCCGTGCTCCGCGCCCTAGTGCTTGATTCTGCGGCGCAATAGAGCCGACATACTCTCTATATCTTCACCTTCGTCTGGGTAGAAGTGGGTAACGAGGTGAGGCGTTGCGCGCACTTGGTGGGTTTGTGTGGGGAAATACGGCTTATAAAACAAGCGTGACAGAGCGTCTTTAATAACCACGGCGCTGTCTAGGGAGCTGATGTTTTCTACCATGACGGCAAAATAACCATTGCTAAGCTGAATCGCTAGATCAGTACTGCGTACTAATTTGTGCAGGCGGCTTAGGGTTTCCTGGTTGACTGCTTGTATCAAGGCATCGTCTTTGCTTTCTACCTGTAGAGATACCACCACTAAGGCTAGCTTGTCTCCGGAGCTGTCGTGTCGTTTGAGGGCGTGGTAGAGGTAGTTTTCAACTAGCTCGTAGGGCATATTGCTGTGGCTGTTAGTCTTGTTAATGTACTGGTGGATCAGATCAAAGTTGCCATATTTTATGCCGCCCAGTGTCACTAGCATATGGTTGGTGAAAAAGGATAGTGTGATCACTGCGACAAAGCCGCTGACCCAGGTGGTGAATACACCAATTTGAACTTGTTCTTGTTCAATGACCTGTGGAAAGGCAAAGCCCTGCTGGTGCATGACAAGTAGGGAGCAATAAAATATTAGCAGCGCGATACTCCAGAATATACCTGACCTGTGCCCAGAGAAAACAAAAGCCATCAGTACGGGAATCCAACATAGCCAAATCACATGGGATGCAGCTGGGCCGCCATTTAAGTAGGACAGCACACAAAGAATCAGTCCGGTCCAAAATACTATGAAATTGGCGGGCAGGAAAAGTTGGCCAGTGAAGCGGATAGTCATCAAGCATGAAAAGTAGATGAGTATTAAGACGAGGTTGACGAGCAAGCTTAGCTTTTGACTATAGTCAGAGACATCTAGAATAAAGCTGAAAAATATAATATTGCCAATAAAAAGGACAATTAATAGACAGCTGAATACAATAAAGGCGCGAGCACGGACTAGCTCTAGTCCATTGCCACGAAAAGAGCCGGCCAAAAAAAAGTTAAACAAAGATTCCATTACTTATATCGTGATTATTATCTGCGCAGATAATAGGCAATCATTGGCAGCGAAGCAAAGCCTTTATAGGACGTTTAGCTATTTAGCTCAGGACGTTGTGCAAACAGCTCAAGGGCCTCTGGATTGGCTAGTGCATCTTTATTCTTCACCGCTTCCCCGTGCACGACATTGCGTACTGCTAGCTCGACAATTTTTCCGCTAATGGTGCGGGGAATATCGGCAACTTGTAGGATTTTTGCGGGCACATGACGTGGCGTAGTATTGATGCGGATAGTTTGTTTGATCGCTTTTTCTAGTGCGGCATCGAGTGCTACATTTTCTCGCAGGCGCACGAACAGTATGACGCGCACATCGTCCTGCCACTGCTGGCCGATGGCGATACTCTCTAGCACGTCATCTATTTTTTCCACTTGGCGATAGATCTCTGCGGTGCCGATACGCACACCGCCGGGGTTGAGCACTGCATCGGAGCGACCGTGGATGATGACGCCGCCATGCTCGGTGAACTCACCGTAGTCGCCGTGGGCCCAAGTATTGTCAAAGGCAGCGAAGTAGGCTTTGTGAAACTTGCTTCCGACTGTGTCGTTCCAAAAGCCAATCGGCATGCAGGGAAAGGACTGTTGGCAAACCAGCTCGCCCTTTTCTCCTGTTGGGTTGGCCTGACCCTGTGGGTCGTAAAACTGCACATCCATACCCAAGCCTGCACACTGTAGCTCACCGGCGTAGACGGGCAGCACGGGATTGCCTAGGGCAAAGCAGGAGATGATGTCGGTACCACCAGAGATAGAGGACAGGCAAACATCTTCTTTGACGTCGCGATAGACGTACTCAAAGCTTTCATGGGACAAGGGTGAGCCCGTAGATAGTATGGCTTTTAATGCAGATAGACAGTGGGAGGCTTTGGGCTTGGCGCCCGCTTTCTCTAGGGCCGAGATGAACTTGGCACTGGTGCCGAAGATGGCAATGTCTTCGGCGTCGATCAGGTCCAGCATTCTATTTGCGTTGGGGTAGAAGGGGGAGCCATCAAATAACACGATAGTGCCGCCTAGGCTGAGGCTGCTGACTAGCCAGTTCCACATCATCCAGCCACAGGTGGTGAAGTAGAAAATTTTCTCCGCTTCTTTTAAGTCTGTGTGTAGGGATAGTTCTTTAATGTGTTGTAATAGCGTGCCGCCCACGGAGTGAACGATGCACTTGGGTACCCCTGTGGTGCCCGATGAATACATAATGTAGAGCGGGTCGTCGAAATTGACGGGGACAAAGTCTAGCTCGGTCGCGTCGGTGTCCAGTGCATCCGCATAGCTAATCGCGCCTTCAATGCGGATAGGCTGCGCAGCCTTACTTTCGCAATCATGTAGGAAGGGTACAACAATCAGTTGCTGTAGCTCGGGAAGCTGAGCGATGATATCGGCCAAGCGGTCTTGGGTATCAATCGCCTTGCCGTTGTATAAGTAGCCGTCGCAGGCGAACAGCACCTTGGGTTGAATTTGCCCAAAGCGATCGACCACTCCCTGTAGGCCAAAGTCAGGGGAGCAGGAAGACCACACCGCACCGAGGGAGGTGGTAGCCAGCATGGCGACGATGCTCTCTATACAGTTGGGCATAAAGCCCGCAACGCGGTCGCCTTTGCTTACGCCGAGTTTTTTTAAGGTGCTGGTGAGTTGCGTGACTTGTTGCTTGAGCTGGAAGTAAGTCAGTTCGCGGCGAGTACCGTTTTCTGCATGAAATACCAGCGCGGCTTGATGGGGGGCTACATCCGCATGGCGTAGTAGGTTCTCTGAAAAGTTCAGCGTTGCGCCGGGGAACCATTCAGCTCCAGGCATTTTCTCGCCCTGTTCTAATACATTGCTGGCAGCACTGTGAGCCTTAAGCTTGCCCCAGTGCCAGATGCTATGCCAAAAGCTCTCTGGGTTTTTTACAGACCACTGATGCAGCTCAGCGTAGTTTTCAAACTTAACGCCGAATTCATCGGCTAAGTAGCGCTGGTAGCGCGCCATATTGGTTTTTGAAATACGTTCTTGTGATGGTTTCCAGAGTGGTGTGCTTGTCATCTTTCGCTTTTAACGCAGAGGCGCAGAGTCGCAGAGGAAATAAAAAGTGTCATCCTGAGTATAGCGGTAGCGCAATCGAAGGATCTGGTTCACCGTTATTATCCGTTACCCAGATCCTTCGGCTATACTGCGCTTCGCTCAGGATGACATTGTTATAGTTATGCGGATAGGCTGAAAAAGGTGTTTTCTAGCTCATCCGCATAAAACATCTCTGCGTCTTTACGTCTTTGCGTTTAATCCTCTTTATTGGCTAAATATGCTTGTGATACTTTGGAGCTAGGCGCTCGACCTAGGTAATCCATAATAAAGTGTCCCGCGTCTACTAATTTTTCTAAGTCGATACCTGTTTCTATGCCCATGCCATTGAGCATATACACCACATCGTCGGTGGCGACATTGCCCGCTGCGCCCTTGGCATAGGGGCAGCCGCCTAGTCCGGCAACTGAGCTATCAATGGTGCTGATGCCGCATTCCAATGCAGCATATATATTGGCGAGGGCTTGACCATAGGTGTCGTGAAAGTGCACGGCGAGGGCGTCGACAGGCACTGCTTTTTTGACAGCTTCTATAACGGCTTTGACTTGCTCGGGGGTGCCCACACCAATGGTGTCGCTGATAGCGACTTCATAGCAGCCCATACCGTAAAGCGCTTTAGTGACTTCAACGACTTTGTCGATGGAAATATCACCTTCATAGGGACAACCCATAGAACAGGAAACGCTGCCGCGAATCTTCATATTGTTGGCTTTGGCGGCCTCTGCCACCTCGCTGAATTTGGCGAGGCTCTCTGCGATAGAGCAGTTTATGTTCTTTTGCGAGAAGCTCTCCGAGGCTGCACCAAAAATTTCTATCTCAGTCGCACCTGCTGCTAGAGCATTTTCAAAGCCGCGCAGATTCGGTGTGAGTACAGAGAAGCCGATCTTATGATGGGCACCTTCAATACTCTTGATTCCTGCCATCACATCAGCGGCATCGGCCATTTGTGGAATCCACTTAGCAGAGACGAAGCTGGTGGCTTCGATGTGACTGTGGCCTGCATCCGCTAGGCGTCGAATCAACTCAAGCTTGATATCTGTTGGGACTTGCTTGCCTTCGTTTTGCAGGCCGTCTCTGGGGCCGACTTCGACGATGCTGACCTTGCTGGGTAGACTCATGCTTGGGCCTCTTCTTCGCTCAGTTGCACCATGATGTCGCCTTCACCTAATAACTCGCCCTCAGCAAAGAAAACAGCCTCTACCACCCCATCCGCATGGGCCTTGATGCTGTGTTCCATTTTCATCGCTTCCATGATCACCAGGGTTTGACCTTCTTTCACGCACTGGCCTTTCTCAACCAGTACTGAAATCAAGGTGCCGTTCATAGGGGCGGCATAACCACCGTGGCTATCGTCTTCGCTTTCACCTAGGTCGGGCTGCACTAGTGTTAGCTCGTACTGATGACCGTTGAAGTAGACCGTGTACTGATGATCAATCGCCACCACCGTGACTTCGTGTTCAGTATTGTCAATGGTGACGCTGAGGTTGTTGTCATCGGCGAGATTAGCGCTGAGCTTTAATACTTCATTGCCAATAGCAATAGAGTGTTGATTGCCGCTTACCGTGACGGCCAGTTTGTGTTGCTCTTCACCGCTAGCAAATGTCAAAGGCCAGTAACCCGTATCTATACCTGCCCAAGCGTCCGCTTGTAGCCAAGGGGAATGGCTATCTTGAGTGGTGTTTGTCTGCTGTTGCTGGCGCAGTATTTTATAGCTGGCTGCAATCGCCATAGCTTCATTCAGCTGCTGTGCATCTACAGTGGAAAACAAGCTGTCTCTATGTTTTTCGATAAAGCCCGTGTCGATATCCTCCCCTTGGAAGGCGGGGTGGCTGACTAAATTTTGTAGTAAGTTTATATTGGTCTTGGTGCCGACTAGGCGATATTGATTCAGTGCCCGCGCCATTTGGTTTAAGGCGCTGGCGCGGTCTTCACCCCAGGTGATGACCTTGGCGATCATGGGGTCGTAATAGACGGAGATCTCGTCCCCTTGGCGCACGCCGGTATCTATACGAACGTGATCACTAGTAGTAGGTGTCTGTAAAAATTCTATCGTGCCCGTAGCGGGCAAGAAATCATTGTCAGGGTCTTCCGCATACACGCGGGCTTCGAAGGCGTGGCCGTTAATGCGTAGCTGATCTTGCTGCAAGGGCAGAGCTTCGCCATAGGCGATGCGCAGCTGCCATTCCACTAGGTCTAGGCCAGTGATCATTTCGGTAACGGGGTGCTCTACTTGTAGACGAGTATTCATCTCCATAAAGTAGAAGCTGCCGTCTTCGTCGAGCAGGAACTCAACTGTTCCTGCACCTTCGTAATCAATGGCTTTGGCTGCATCCAGTGCAGCAACGCCCATTTGCTGACGCAGCTCGGCTGTCATACCAAAGGCAGGGGCTTCCTCTAATACTTTTTGGTGGCGACGCTGTACGGAGCAGTCGCGCTCGAATAGGTAGACGCCATTGCCTTGCTGGTCCATAAATATTTGGAATTCTACGTGTCGCGGCTTGGTAAGATATTTTTCCACCAGCATCTTGTCATCGCCAAAGGCATTGCTAGCTTCGCGTTTCGCAGCGGCGAGAGCTTCGTCAAATTCTGTCGCCTCCCAGACTATCCGCATACCCTTGCCACCACCGCCAGCGGTCGCTTTGAGCAATACGGGGTAGCCAATTTTAAGTGCTGCTCTACGAATTAACTCCGGGTTTTGGTCGTCGCCGTGATAGCCCGGTACTAAGGGCACCTTGGCAGCCTCCATAATCTGCTTGGCGGCAGACTTAGAACCCATGGATTCAATGGCTTTGACTGGGGGGGCGATGAAAACAATATCGTTGGCAGAGCATAGCTTGGCGAATTCCGCATTCTCGGATAGAAAGCCGTAACCGGGATGCACGGCTTGTGCACCGGATTGCTGCGCGACATCAATGATCTTCTGCCCTTGTAGGTAGGAGTCTTTCGATGGCGCGGGACCGATGCAGTGCGCTTCGTCTGCCATTTGCACATGCAGGGCCTGTGCGTCGGCCTCTGAGTAAACTGCGACACAGTAAATACCCATGCGCTGTGCGGTTTGAATGACTCGACAGGCGATTTCGCCACGGTTTGCTATCAGTATGCGTTTGAACATTACTAAGCTTTAATCCAGTTAGGTTTACGTTTTTCAAAAAAGGCCGACAAACCTTCTTGGCCTTCATCGGCGATGCGCAGATCAGCAATGATCTCGGCGGTATACTCCAAAATATTTTCGTCGATGGCTGCACGAGAAACGTTTTGTACCAGTTCTTTAGACTTGGCGACGGCACCTGGGGCATTGCAAAGAATGCTTTTTAGGATAGGGAAGAGTGCTTCGTCAAATTGCTCGGCGCTTTCTACTAATTCGTGAACTAAGCCTAGCTCTGCTGCCTTAGGTGCGGTGATCTTTTCTGCCGTTTGGAAGTAGCGACGTGAAGCGCGTTCACCTAGGGCGGCAACAACAAAGGGGCTGATCACCGCAGGGGCTAAACCAATTTTCACTTCGCTAAGGCAGAAGGCAGCATCTTGTGAGGCAATGGCAATATCACAGCAGGAGATTAAGCCCAGTGCGCCACCAAAGGCAGAACCTTGTACCAGTGCAATCACGGGTTTGGGCATGCTGTTCAAGGTGTGAAACATACGCCCCATGTCTTTAGAGTTGGCGTAGTTCTCATCGCGGGTGGTATTCACTGAAGACTTCATCATGCGCAGGTCGGCCCCCGCAGAGAAGTTCTTGCCGTTGGAGCGCAGCACCACCGCGCGCACATCATTGTCGGCGGCACTATCGTTGATCGCCTCTCGTAATAGATTGATGACATCGTCGTTAAAGGCATTGTGTACCTCTGGGCGATTGATGGTGATGGTGGCTACGCCACGTGGATCTTTGTTGTATAAAACTACTTCAGTCATTTTTATATTCTCTTATTTAACAGCTCGATAGGCGTGTTCACCTACTCATTATTGTGATTGATGCGGGTAGGCTAGAAACACCTAGTTTTTAGCCTATCCGCATAGCTCCTTACATTCTAAACACACCAAACTTAGACTTTTCCTGTTCTGCGTTCATCGACACAGAGAGAGCCAAAGAAAGTATCTTGCGCGTATCCGTCGGATCAATCACACCGTCATCCCAGAGTCGTGCGCTGGAGTAATAGGGGTGTCCCTGTTTCTCGTATTGATCACGTACCGGTTGCTTGACCGCTTCGTCGTCCGCATCCGTCCACTCTTTTCCTTTCTTGGTAGCTGAAGCTTTCTTGACCATGGCCATTACGCCTGCCGCTTGTTCTCCACCCATGACGGAGATGCGCGCGTTAGGCCACATCCATAAGAAGCGCGGGTTGTAGGCACGGCCGCACATGCCGTAGTTTCCGGCGCCAAAGCTGCCGCCGATCACGACGGTGAACTTGGGTACCTTGGCGCAGGACACCGCGTGCACCATCTTCGCGCCGTGCTTGGCGATGCCCTCCCATTCGTATTTCTTGCCCACCATAAAGCCGGTGATATTTTGCAAAAAAACGAGGGGGATATTGCGCTGGCAGCACAGCTCGATGAAGTGTGCGCCCTTAACGGCCGCTTCGGAAAATAGAATGCCGTTGTTGGCAATGATACCCACGGGGTAACCGTTGATATGAGCATATCCGCATACCAAGGTGGCGCCGTAGTTGGCCTTGAATTCATCGAACTCGGAACCGTCGACTATACGTGCGATGACTTCGTGCACATCGTAGGGAGTTTTGGTGTCGGGTGGTACCACGCCGTAGAGTTCCTTGGCATCAAATAGAGGCTC
>Ga0209395_1002549_pt1 | contig 23606 bp, 21 predicted proteins | sample GOMGulsemesocosm_3_FD_184635 | JGI IMG/M metagenome (GOLD analysis project Ga0209395, IMG submission 184635) | Methane-oxidizing microbial communities from mesocosms in the Gulf of Mexico - GOM9D Gulf of Mexico (SPAdes) (version 2) | ecosystem: Environmental > Aquatic > Marine > Cold seeps... | reverse complement strand
ATAATAATTACCACAAGTTTTGTGCGGTAGAACTTAGTTTTCTTACTTTTGACCCTATAAATGATGTATCTATGAGTAAAAATCCTAAAATAGCAGTTTTTGGTGGAGGAAGTTGGGCAACAGCAATTGTAAAAATGTTGTCGGAAAATTTAGATTCTGTTGGTTGGTATATGAGAAGTATATATGCAATTGAGCATATAAAAAGAAATAAACACAATCCAAATTATTTGAGTTCTGCTGAGTTACATCCAGAGCAATTAGATTTATCTGATGATATTAACAAAATAATTGATAATTACGACGTTTTAATTTTTGTAATTCCTTCTGCTTTTTTGAAATCTGAACTAGAAAAATTAACGGCATCTTTAGAGGGTAAAATTATTTTTTCGGCCATAAAAGGGATTGTTCCTGAAAGTGGTTTAATTGTCGGTGAGCATTTTAATGAAAAATACAACATTCCTTTAGAAAATATTGGTGTTATCACTGGACCATGTCATGCAGAAGAGGTTGCTATGGAGCGATTGTCTTATTTAACGCTCGCTTGTCAAGATCAAGAGAAAGCGAAAATGCTAAGCCAATACATTGCAGGTAGATATATAAAAACAAAAATTTCTGACGATATTATAGGTACAGAATATGCAGCAATGTTAAAAAATATTTATGCTATTTCTGCAGGTATAGCTCATGGTTTAGGCTATGGAGATAATTTTCAATCCGTTCTAATGAGTAATGCCATTCGAGAGATGAAGCGATTTATTAAAAAAGTTCATCATATGAAACGGAACATTAATAATTCTGCTTATTTGGGAGATTTATTGGTAACAGGATATTCAACTTTTAGTCGGAATAGAATGTTCGGAAATATGATTGGTAAAGGTTATACTGTTAAATCTGCTCAGATGGAAATGAGTATGGTTGCCGAGGGGTATTATGCAACAAAAAGTGCGTATAAAATCAATGAGGAAAATGGTGCTAAAACTCCAATTATTGATACTGTTTATGAAGTTTTATATAACGGAAAAGAAGCAAAAGATCAGTTTGAAAAACTAACACACAAGCTGAATTAGTTGTTTGTGTTACATTTAATAACGTATACCTTTTCTTTTTTAGGTTAGTCCATGTATCGAACTAATCAATTGCTTCAGACAACAAATATTGTTTGTTAAATAACCCTGTATTTAGTGCATTTAACGCTGCTATTTTAGCATCGGTTTTCACCAATAATGATATGTTATAGTTACTTCCTCCGTATGAAATCATACGAATAGGAATTCCTTTTAAAGCATTAAAAACATGTGCGCTAATACCTTCTTTTTTTTGAGAAAAATCACCAGCAACACAAATAATACTTAAATCAGCATCTATTTCTACCTTTCCAAAAGGGGCTAATTCTAGAATTATTTCCGAAAGATAAGAAATATCATCGATAGTTAAAGAAACTGCAACCTCAGATGTGGTTATCATATCTATGGGTGTTTTGTATTTCTCAAAAACTTCAAAGACCTTTTTTAAAAAACCATAGGCCAATAACATTCTATATGATTTTATTTTAATGGCAGTAATACCATCTTTAGCAGCGATTGCAGTTACCCCATTTTTCACGGTTTTGTTTTTTATAATTGTTCCTTTTGAGGCAGGACTAAACGTGTTTTTTAATAATACAGGAATGTTGTTTTCTTTAGCCGGAATTAAACTTTGTGGATGTAATATTTTTGCTCCAAAATAGGCCAATTCAGCTGCTTCATCAAAAGAAATTTCTTCAATAGAGAAGGTATTGTCAACAAAACGAGGATCATTATTGTGCATGCCGTCAATGTCTGTCCATATCTGAATTTCTTTAGCCTGTACTGCTGCTCCAATTAAAGAAGCGGTGTAATCACTACCTCCTCGTTGCAAGTTTGAAATTTCGCCAGATTCATTTTTACAGATAAACCCCTGCGTAATCCAAAGATTCTGACTATTCTTCAATACAGGAGTTAATTTATCCGTAATTACATCAATTTTAGGTTCGTTATTTTCATCAATTTCCATAAAATTTAAAGCGGAAATTAATGAAGATTGTATTTTAGATTCTTCTAAATATAGCTGCACTAAATTGGTTGATAAAATTTCTCCTTGAGCCACAATAATATTATCAACATTATTTTTTTCGCCATTCTCAATGAAGGTTTTTATACCATTAAACTTTGTACTAATAAAGCCCCTAGCTCTTTCTTTATATTTAGGTGTATTGTATAGGTCATTAATTAAATTCAAATACGAGTTATGCAGTTGATGTACACACAACAAAGCAGCTTCTTTTTGAGTATTATTGATATGCTTGCTTATTTCGACAAGCGCATTAGTTGTGCCAGAAACCGCTGATAAAACAACAATTTTTGGTGTGTCAGTTTTAGCTATAATAGCTACAACTTGTTTAATGCTATTAGCACTTCCTACTGATGTTCCTCCAAACTTTAAAACAAACATTTTATTAAATTTTAAGCAAAAAAACAACGAAACAGTGTATACTACAATTTTATTTAATATTTTTACATATTATAACACTGTGTTTAAATTTAAACAATCATGAAAACAATTCAAGAAGCTGTAGAAAGTACAATTAGAAAAACACCTTTTATTGAAGAGGCATTGCACGAAAAATTAATCAATGTTTCGTCCTTAGCCAGAGTTATTTTACCAGAAGTATCGAAATTGTTAAAAAAAGAAATAAAAATAGGCGCTGTTATGATGGCTATTAATCGGTTGTCTCCAGCAAGTGAATTGCGTATTCGAAAGAATATAAAGAAACTTGCCATAAACCTAGGTGATTTTATAGTACGATCTGACTTATGTGATTTTACCTTTAAAAATACGCCATCATTGCTAAAAGAGATTTCTAAAATATTAAGTAAATCAGCAGATAGTAACGATTATTTCTTAACTGTTTCTCAAGGAATTTTTGAAACCAATATCGTTACTAGTAAAAATTTACAACAATATGTTGAAGATATTTTTAAGAAAGAAACCTTAATTCACAGCGTATTAGATTTAGCATCGATAACTATAAAATTACCCAAAGAAAACTTAGAGCAATCGGGTGTGTATTATTTTATTTTAAAGCAATTGGCTTGGGCGAATATTCCGCTTCAAGAAGTCATTTCTACTACCCATGAAATGACCATTGTAGTAAAAGAAAAAGATGTCAATGAAACCTTTGCTATTTTAATGGATTTAAAATTAAATTAAGGCATAAAAAATGAGGAAAATTGATCCTTATGCATCCTTAAGAATAAAGGAGTTTAATATTTTTTTGTTAGTACGTTTTGCATTGGTTTTTGGATGGTCTATGCAATTTATAATTATTGAATGGCAGGTATATAGCCTTACAAAAAACCCATTGTCTTTGGGCATTATTGGTTTGATGGAAGTAATACCCGCTGTGTCAATGGCATTGTTTGCGGGTCATATTGTTGATCAAAAAGAAAAACGAAATTTATTAGCCATATGTACAGCTGCTTTTTCTTTAATTAGCTTGGGGTTGTTTTTTCTAACCTGGCCTGCAATTACAGAGGGTTGGTCAACAAACACAATTTTATATGGGATTTATGCACTAGTGTTTGTTGGTGGGTTCTTACGATCATTTTTTGGGCCAACTATCTTTTCTTTAATTGCATTAATAGTACCTAAAAAACTTTATCCAAATGCAGCAACTTGGAGTAGTTCTACTTGGCAATTAGCCTCTGTTTTAGGGCCTGCTTTTGCAGGGTTTTCTATACATTGGATGGGAGTACATTGGTCTCTCTGTGTCGTATTTATATTGGTTTTATTTTCTTTATCCTTAGTGTTTTTTATCAAAAGAAAGCCAATTCTAAATCCAAAAATAGGGGAACCAGTGCTGCAAAGTTTAAAAGAAGGGATCAAATTTGTATATAAAACAAAGGCAATATTCGGAGCCATTACTTTAGATATGGTATCCGTTTTATTTGGTGGAGCCGTGGCTTTATTGCCCATATATGCTCAAGATATTTTAAAAGTAGGACCAGAAGGCTTTGGTGCTTTACGAGCAGCACCAGCAATTGGTGCTTTTTTAACCATGTTAGTAACTGCTTATATTCCGATTAGTAAAAATGCAGGAAAGAAATTACTCCTAGCCATCTTTGGTTTTGGAGTGTGTATTATTGTATTTGGATTGTCATCAATATTTTGGATATCAATAGTAGCCCTGTTCTTTAGTGGGGTTACAGATGGTATTTCAATGGTGATCAGACAAACTATTTTTCAATTAAAAACACCAGATCATATGCGCGGTAGAGTAGCCTCTGTAAACTCGATGTTTACAGGTTCTTCAAACGAACTAGGGGCTTTTGAAAGTGGCGTTACAGCAAAACTAATGGGAACGGTCACTGCCGTCGTTTTTGGTGGAACAATGACGTTGATAACTGTAGTAACTACCGGAATAGTATCTCCCTCATTTAGGGCTTTAGATTTAACCAAAGATTTAGAAGCCCATGAAAATTCAGAAGAATAATACTTGTTTATTTTAATATATTCGTTGGAAGGCCATCAATACTTTGTTGGTTTCTATCTTCCCAATACTGCGTTACTCCTTCTTTTCCAATTTCTGTTGCCCAATCATTTAATTGATTCCGTTCTCCTTGATATTCGTAAAAAGGAATTGACATTCCGCAAGAGTTTTGTGTACTTTCAATTTCGATGTCAAAAATTTGGCGCGTCCCAGGAGTTTCAGGAAACAAAGAAATTAATTCGTTCCACGCAGCATCATTTGGTTTAACCTCTTTTCCTTTTCCGTACAAACGTAAAATATTAGGGGCACCTTCAAAAGAACAAAACATAATGGTGATTCTATTGTTTTCTAATAAATGTGCCGCAGTTTCGTTTCCGCTTCCTGTTACATTTAGCCACAAAACCCGGTTTTCATTGATTACCCTAAAAGAATCCATACCTTTTGGCGAAAGGTTTATTCTTCCGTTTATTGGAGCAGTCGCAACAAAAAACAGTTTTTGATTTGCGATAAATTGTTGTGTTCTTTTGGTTATTTTGGTATTGAATTTGGCCATTACAATTTAGGAGTTTAAAAAAGGAAAGTTACTGAAAAATCAACTCAAAAATGTTGAATTTTTGTTTTAATTGCTACCTTTAGAAAAATTAAAAATTTTTCTTTTATGGAGTATGGTTTTTTGTCGGTAATTCCGCCAATCGTTGCAATTATTTTAGCCTTAAGAACAAAGCAAGTTTATATTGCACTGCTATTTGGTATTTGGTTTTCTTGGTTGATTATTAAAGGATGGAATCCGCTAGATGGAACCCTGGCCATGATAGAAGGAATGGTAGATGTCTTTCAAGACAAAGGAAGTACAAGAACCATTATGTTTAGTGCCTTGGTTGGTGCTTTGTTAATTTTTATTCAGTTTTCTAGAGGGGTTGAGGGCTTTATCAATATTTTAAATAAGTTAATTGTAAAAGTTGAGAAAAAACAGGCAGGCTATAGTAGGGTATTGGTACAGGTGTTGGCATTGATTACAGGATTGTTATTATTTGTAGAAACGAGCATTAGCTCTTTAACAGTTGGAACTTTATATAGGCCCGTTTTTGATAAATTGAAAATACCAAGAGAGAAACTAGCCTATATCGCAGATTCTAGTTCTGCACCTGCGTCTATTTTGATTCCATTTAATGCTTGGGGCGCCTTTATTATGGGCTTGTTATTAACACAAGGAATTGATCAGCCTTTTACGGTAATGATTGCCTCTATCAAATACAATTTCTACCCAATACTAGCCATTACAATTGTGTTTATCGTAATTCTTACCAAGAAAGATTGGGGCGCAATGAAGAAAGCTGAAAAAAGAACAAAAGAAACAGGGGTATTGATGAACGAAGGTTCAAAACCAATGGTCTCTGATGCGGTAACTTCATTTCCACCTAAAGAGGGCATAGAGGCAAAAGCATACAATATGATAGTCCCATTATTGGTGATGGTTTGTATGATGCCAATTAATTTAATTTTTACTGGTTGGGATAGTGTAGAAACATCAACGTCAGTTTTCAATCATGCTTCGCAGGCAATAGGACAAGGATCAGGATCATCTTCTGTTTTATATGCTGTTATTACCTCTTTATTGGTGGCTATGGTCATGTATTTTATTCAGGGTATTATGAAGCCTAAAGAAGCGGTAGATTTAACCTTAAAAGGAATAAGCGAGTTAATGCCACTAGCCTTACTAATGTTATTAGCTTTTGCTATAGGAAACGCTTGTAAAGAGTTAGAAACAGGCATGTATGTGGCCAATGCAACGAAAGAATGGCTGTCTCCAGAGCTATTGCCGGCAGTTGTGTTTTTAATAAGCTCATTTATCGCTTTTTCAACAGGTACTTCTTGGGGAACTTTTGCGATTATGATGGCCATCTCAATTCCGATGGCAACGATTCATGGAGCAGACATAACAATTGTTGTAGCAGCGACTTTAGGAGGGGGAATTTTTGGAGACCATTGTTCGCCAATATCAGACACATCGATTATCTCATCTATGGCGTCTGCAAGTGATCATATAGACCATGTAAAAACACAAATGCCGTATGCTTTAATTGGCGGCGTAATTACAGTATTGATGTATTTAGCAATTGGATTTTTTGGGTAACATGATTCCTAATTTTAGTGATGGATTGTTGTTAACTATTTTTAATACATTTACGAAAAAGAGAAAAATATTCTTAAAATATAGAGAAACAATAATTTAACAAATACGCCTAACGGTATAAAAAGGAATTCGATGAAAAAAACATTTCTAATAGTAATTGCAACCTGTGCATTTTTTTATTCTTGTACAGAAAATATAGATAAGATTATTAATGCAAAAGAAGTAGAACGTATAGAAAGAATACTTGCTTCGGATGCCATGGAAGGGAGAAGAACTTTTACTCCAGGAATAGATAAAGCGGCAGATTTTATAGCTTCTGATTTTAAAAGCAGCAAACTAGAATTTTTTGGAGACAACGATTCTTACTTTCAACATATCACAATGCTTAAGGCTACTGCTAACGAAGTTACTGGTTCGCTTGGTAAAGAGTCATTAAATACAAGCAATGTTATCGCCAATACAACAGCCGCAGAAATTAAGATAGAATCTTTAAAAGATTATACCGTTGTGGTGATTAAAAAAGAAGACAAATTTTTTCAAAAAGTTTTTCCGTTAACTAGAAAAGTAGAAAATATAATAGTCCTGATTGATGAAACACACTCAAAAAATTTTGCTAGAATGCCTAGACTTGTAGGAAGGGCTAAGTTTCCTTCAAAAGTTTCTCAAGTGTTTATTTTAGCTAAAGACCTAAACGCAACTTCTATAAACTTGCATATTAAAAACACACTTACAGAACAAAAATTAAAGAATGTTGTAGGGGTAATTCCAGGGAACAGTAAGAAAGATGAATATGTTGTATTTGGTGGACATTATGATCATTTAGGTATTGGTAAACCTGATAAAAATAAGGACAGCATATACAATGGTGCAAATGATGATGCTTCTGGAACAACAGCGGTTATGATGTTAGCAAAATACTTTAACAAAATAAAAAATAATGAACGCACCTTAGTTTTTGTTGCCTTTACAGCCGAAGAGATTGGTGGCTTTGGAAGTAAATATTTCAGCAAGCAATTAAATCCCAATAAAGTAATGGCGATGTTTAATATAGAAATGATAGGAACTGAAAGTAAGTGGGGAACAAACAGTGCATATATTACAGGATTTGAAAGAAGTGATATGGGTAAAATATTACAAAAGAACTTAACTGGCTCGAAGTTTCATTTTGAACCAGATCCATACCCAAAACAAAATTTATTTTACCGTAGCGACAATGCAACTCTTGCGGCATTAGGTGTTCCTGCACATACTATTGCAACTGCTAAAATGGATGAAGTGCCAAATAATGAGCCCAATTACCACAAACAAAGCGATGAGATAGAGACACTTGATATGAACAATATGGCTGAGATTATTAAATCAATTGCCTTGAGTAGTAAAACAATCATTAGCGGTGAAGACACGCCAACTAGAGTAACACTTCCTAAAAGATAGTAATAGCTAGGTTGAGGTTAAAAGGAAAAGAATCTGTTTATTAATAAACAGATTCTTTTCCTTTTTTTTGTAATGCTTAGTTTGCTATAATTCCACGCTTTTTTAAGGCGGAAATCATGCGTAAAGAGCCTTCTTTAACCGTGTTTTGCTCAAACAAAAATGTTTTTTCTTGTAAGGTATTCCCTTCGAAAAAAGTGACATGAAAACGATTGTGTAGTTTGAATAACTCTGGCTGAATATATTCAACCTTTGCAAATGAATTTGCAGGTAAATTATCCAATTTTTTACGTAATAAAGAGGTGGTTTTAGTTTCGTTGAACCCTTGAGAAACAATAAGAATATGTTCTAAATCAATGTCTTTATTATTGATGATATAAATATTCCAATCGTCTGTTTTATAAATGTCATTATATTCATAAACTACAGCAATTTCTACATCGGTAACTTCTGGAATTTGAATGTCTTTTTTCACTTGTACTAAACTTGTTTCAGTATCTTTTCTGGACACCTAAATATTCGTTAATTTTAAAAAGAACCATAGTTTCTTAATGACATAGGGTTGGGTCCTAAAATAAGTAAGAAATATAAGCGCTTTGCCACTTGGTATCTTTAAGTTATAGCACCGACTTAAACTGCTCTAAGAAACGTTTGTCGTTTTCATAAAACATTCTAATATCAGGAATTTGATATAGCAACATCGCGATACGTTCAATTCCCATTCCGAATGCATATCCAGAATATTTTGTTGGATCAATATTGGCATTTTTCAACACATTAGGATCTACCATTCCACAACCCATAATTTCTAGCCAACCTGTTCCTTTGGTAATTCTGTAATCGGTTTCCGTTTCTAATCCCCAGTAAATATCTACTTCGGCACTTGGCTCTGTAAACGGGAAATAAGATGGACGTAAGCGAATCTTAGATTTTCCAAACATCTCTTTGGTAAAATACAACAAGGTTTGTTTTAGATCAGCAAAAGAAACATCTGTATCAATGTACAATCCTTCTACTTGATGAAAAATACAATGTGCTCTTGACGAAATATCTTCATTTCTAAAAACTCTTCCTGGAGATATAGTTCTAATTGGAGGTTCATTTTCTTCCATATAACGAACTTGTACAGAAGAGGTGTGTGTTCTAAGTAAAGTATCAGGGTTTTTGTCGATAAAAAAAGTATCCTGCATATCTCTTGCCGGGTGATATTCAGGTAAATTTAAAGCCGTAAAGTTGTGCCAGTCATCTTCAATTTCTGGACCTTCAGAAACAGTAAAACCAATTCTATTGAAAACTTCAATAATTTGATTTTTTACCAAAGATATTGGATGACGAGAACCCAATTCGATAGGTTCAGAAGGACGTGTTAAATCGCCATAAAAACTTTTATGCTCAACAGAGTTTTCTAAGGTCTCGTTTAGCTCAGTAACTTTTCCTTCAGCCGATTTTTTTAAGTTGTTTAAAGCTTGTCCAAAATCTTTACGCATTGCTGCATCTACATTTTTAAACTCAGCAAACAAGTCTTTCAATAGTCCTTTACTTCCTAAATATTTTATTCTGAATGCCTCTACTTCTTCCTTAGAAGTTGCTTTAAAAGCTTTTACATCACCAATCAGTTCTTGTACTTTATCTAACATTTGAGTTGTTCTAGTAAATAGGTTGCAAATTTATGATATTTATATCAATTAGACTGTAGGTTTTATAAAGAGTTCGCGACTACAAAAAACGACTTTACGAAATCGATTGAGAAAAAAACTAAAAGCGATAAAATAAACACTATTTTTAAATTTAAAGAATTGAAAATTAGTTATATTTGCGGCATTAAATTGAAATTAATAAACACACTATAAATAGATTTAAATTATGGAATCTAAAATAAATGCATTTATGGATTACGTTAAACAACGTAATTCTAATGAACCAGAATTTTTACAAGCTGTACATGAAGTAGCAGAAACTGTAATTCCGTTTATTGAAAACAATCCTAAATATCAAGGAAAGAAATTGTTAGAGAGAATGGCTGAGCCAGAAAGAACAATAATTTTTAGAGTTCCTTGGGTTGATGATAATGGTGAAACACAGGTAAATAGAGGGTATAGAGTTGAGTTTAACTCGGCAATTGGACCTTACAAAGGAGGGTTGCGTTTTCACCCTTCTGTAAACCTATCAATTTTGAAATTCTTAGGATTCGAACAAGTATTCAAAAACTCGTTAACTACTTTACCAATGGGTGGAGGAAAAGGAGGTTCTGATTTTAATCCAAAAGGAAAATCTGATAGAGAAGTAATGGCATTCTGTCAAGCTTTTATGTCTGAGTTATTTCGTCATATTGGTGCTAATACAGATGTTCCAGCTGGAGATATCGGTGTTGGAGGAAGAGAAATCGGATTCATGTTTGGACAATATAAAAAATTACGCAACGAGTTTGTAGGTGTTTTAACAGGAAAAGGTTCTGCTTGGGGAGGTTCTTTAATTAGACCAGAGGCAACAGGATATGGTGATGTGTATTTTGCACAAAACATGTTAAAAACAAAAGGAGATTCTTTTGAAGGAAAAACAGTAATTGTTTCTGGATCTGGAAATGTGGCGCAATATGCTACAGAAAAAGCAACTGAATTAGGTGGTAAAGTAGTGACCATGTCAGATTCTTCTGGATTTATTCATGATGCAGACGGAATTGATGCTGAGAAATTAGCACACGTTATGGAAATTAAAAACGTTCGTAGAGGAAGAATCAGCGAATATGTAAATAAATACCCAAATGCAAAATTCTTTGCAGGAGAAAAACCATGGACTGTAGCTGGTGAGGTTGCTTTACCATGTGCTACTCAAAATGAGTTGAACGGAGAAGAAGCAAAAACTTTATTAGCAAACGGATGTATTTGTGTTGCAGAAGGAGCAAACATGCCTTCTACACCAGAAGCAATTACAGCCTTCCATGAAGCAAAAATCTTATTCGCTCCAGGAAAAGCATCAAATGCAGGTGGTGTTGCAACATCTGGTTTAGAAATGAGCCAAAACTCTTTACGTTACAACTGGACAAGAGAAGAAGTAGATGGGAAACTAAACCAAATTATGAACGATATTCACGCTTCTTGCGTTGAATATGGAACAGATGCAGATGGTTATGTAGATTACGTTAAAGGCGCAAATGTTGCTGGATTTGTAAAAGTAGCCGATGCAATGTTAGATCAAGGTGTCGTTTAATTAGACATTAAACAGTATTTTAAATAAGCAGACCTCGCAGATTTTCTGTGAGGTTTTTTTATTTAAAAGGTATTTTTAAGCAAACTTTAGTACCCGAAACAAAACCATTTTTTAATACATCTGAATAGGTTAAAATGTATTGGCTATTAAATTTTTTTAATCGCTTTTTGGTTAAATCGATTCCTATTGATTTTCTTTTTATTGATTTTTTTTCTTTTATTTTAACAGCAGCTTTTCTACCAATTCCATTATCTTCAATGGTTATTTCGATAAAATTATCATCCTTTATAGACACAGATAAAACAATTTTTTTCTCCTTTTTTTTAGAAGATAGACCATGCCATAATGCATTTTCTAAAAATGGCTGTAAGATTAATGGAGGGATGTTAATTTGTTGGGTGTTTACCTTCGGATCTATAATGGTTGTGTAATTAATCTCGTTAGAAAACCGAATGTTCTCAATACTCATATACACCCCCATTGTTTCCAATTCTTGATAAAGTGTCGTTTCTTTAACTTGTGATGCTTCTAATATTCTTCGTATTAATTTAGCAAACTTATTTAAATACTTTACAGCGTTTTTCTGTTCGTTATTGATAATGTATAACTTGATAGAATTTAATGCATTAAAAATAAAGTGAGGGTTCATTTGACTCTGTAGCGCCTCTTGTTTTAAAGATAAAATTTTAGTTTTATTTTGGTAATACCTGAATTTATAAAATGAAAAAAAGAGTACACATATTAAGATTGACGAAACAATTATTATTATTAATGTACTCTTGCTCTTTGTAAGCTGGAGCTGTGTTATTTCATGTTGTTTTGCAAGATCTTTAATTTGATTAGCTACGCGCTCCTTTTCTTGTCTTATGGTTAACTCACTAACATATTTTAAGTTCCGATCATTAAATGTTTTGGCATCTTCTTGTATTGCTTTTTTATAATAAATGAATGCTTTTTTATAGTTGTTTTTCTTTTCATAAAATATTGCTAAATGCTCATATGCCTTAACAACACTATTCTGAACCTTATGCTCTTTAGAAATTTTTAATGCTTTTAAAAGGGTTTGTTCAGCTTGTGGTTTATTAAGGTAAACTTGAGCTAATCCAAGTACATTATAGGTAGAAGAAAGGTAATATTTATCATTTTCTTGAATCGCTAAAGGCAATATTGAGTTTACTTTTTGTAAAGCTTCGGTATATTTATGCTGCTTTATAAACAAACCAGCAATACTATAATTACATATTATTTTTCCAATATTAGAATTGATTAAACCATTGTAATATAACGAATTGTTATAGTTTTCTAATGCGATTTCTAAATAACCTAGTTCTTGATTTGCATACCCTATATTTTGGTAATTTATTGCGAGCCCAAGCTTATGATTTATTTCTTTTTGTGTAACAATAGATTTACTAAACTCTTTTAAAGCCAGTTTGTATTGTCTTAAGGAAAGGTAAATATTTCCCATACTATTTTGAGCAATACTTATTGTTTGCTTAATATCAATTGTAGGCTTTTTAATGCTACTCGCTTTACGCAAGGCTTTTTGATGAAAATTTAAGGCATTTCTAATTTCGTCTTGTCTTCTATATACAGACCCAATAGAGTTTAATGTTTTAATTTGAAAAAGAACATTGTCAATATCCGTTGCAATTTGAGATGCTTTTTTATAGTTTAAAATAGACTTATTAAAAAAAGAATAGTCTCGGTAATACCTGCCTAAGCAATTAAACCCAATTAGCTGGCCTTCTAAATAAGAAGAATTAATACATTCGTTCAGTAAAAAATGTATGGTGTCAATGTCTTTTTTATACCTTAAAAAAACAGTTGTTACTTCTTTTAATGAAGTAGATTTTTTAAGAATAAGTGCTCTTATTGATTCTTTTGCTGTTGGGTTTTTTTCTTGAGAATACGTAGAAATAAAACAGAAAAAAACAACAAAGAAGAAAGCCCTTTTCATTAAAGTTTGTTTAAAAAGGTTGATTTCCGCTGCCTAGAAACAGGAACTTTATGATTATTATCTAATACGACATAGCCATCTGTTTTAATGAACTCTTTAATTTTAGTTAAACTAATTATATAGGAATTATGAACCCTAAAAAACACATCAGAAGGCAATAAAGCTTCAATTTCTTTCAGCTTTTTTGTAACAACAATTTTTTTATCATTACTTGTGTGTATCGTGGAATAATTACCGGAAGAAGCTACAAATAAAATATCATCAGGGTTTAAAAAAATAAGTTTTCCGTCTGTGTTGATTGTAATTTTTCGCTGATTTAGTTTTTGATTAAAAGAAGTTAATGTTTTTTCAAGTATCTCAACCGTATTTGTATTGATATGCTTGTACTTTATTATTTTTTTTAATGTTTGCTCTAGTTCGTCAGAATCAATAGGTTTTAATAAATAATCAATAGCTTCGTTTTTTATAGCCTTAATGGCATATTCATTATAGGCAGTGGTTATTACAACAGCAAAATTTTTATTGTCTAGTTTTTCTAATAATTGAAAACCATCCATGGTAGGCATTTCAATATCAAGAAACAAACAATCTATAGAGTTCTCAGTAAGAAAGGAAATTCCTTTTTTTGGGTCGTTAAAAGTAGCAATAACAGCTATTTCTTTTTTAAAATTATCTAATTCCCAAGACAAGCTTTCTATCGCTTTTGGTTCATCATCAATAATTATGGCTTTTAACATACTTTTGTTTTAGAAACCAAAAATACTATATAAAGTTATAAGAATATACCTCAAAATGAACCATATATACAAAAATTACTACTAACCATACAAAAAGTAGAAAATGAAGCTTTTTTTGCCTTACTTTTGCAGCGCTAAGAAAAAGAAATTATAGTTAAGGAATTGGGGGATGATTTAATTATATTAAAAAAAAGGTTATTCATTTGAGTAACCTTTTTTTATTTTTACAAAATGAAACTTTTCTTAAATAAAATCCTTCAAGGAAAACATCAAAAGCCAATTTTGATGGATGTTTTTTATCATTCTACAAATCAACCCAAACCAGTAGTTATTTTTTGTCATGGATATAAAGGGTTTAAGGATTGGGGAGCTTGGAATTTAATGGCAAAATCATTTGCGAATGCGGGTTTTGTTTTTGTGAAGTTTAATTTTTCTCACAATGGAGGAACCAAAGAGCAGCCTATTGATTTTCCAAATTTAGAGGCCTTCGGTAATAACAATTATACCAAAGAATTAGACGATTTAGAAACGGTGATTGATTGGGTTTCGACTACTACTGATTTTTCTAATGAAATCGATTTAAACCAACTTTCTTTGATTGGTCACAGTAGAGCCGGTGGAATTGTCACAATTAAAGCAGAGGAAGATAAAAGAGTTTCGAAAGTAATTACTTTAGCAGGGGTTTGTGACTTTAAAAAAAGAACGGCAACTACGGGTCAATTAGAACAATGGAAAAAAGAGGGGGTGAAATATGTATTGAATGGTAGAACCAAGCAACAAATGCCTCACTACTATCAGTTTTTTGAAGATTTTGAGAGTAATGAAACACGATTAACCATTAAAAGAGCAGTAGAGAAATTAAACATTCCGATGTTAATTATTCATGGAGATAACGATACTTCTGTTTTTATTAATGAAGCAGAAAACCTACACCAATGGAACCCAAAGAGTCGGTTTGAAATTATAGAAAATGCCAATCACGTGTTTAATACTTCGCATCCGTGGACGGCAAAAAAAATGTCAGTAGAATTAGAAAAAGTAATTGAGAGAAGTAGTACCTTTTTAAAATGAGCGGAGAAAAAAATTTAAGAAAATTAATTAAAAAAATGAAACCCGTTTTGAATGCTGGAGAATATGTTTTTGCTTCAGTAACTGATATTGATACTATATCTAGGTCAGAAACTATTTTTGAATTTAAAGAAATAGAAGGAACAACAATTATTTTAGAAAAATCAAAAGCAGATGAGTTAAATCTTTCATATCAATTTATTGCTTCTTGGATTACTTTAAAAATCCATTCTTCATTGGAAGCAGTTGGTTTAACAGCGGTGTTTTCTGGAGAACTGGCTAAACATAATATTAGTTGTAATGTTATTGCGGGATATTATCACGATCATATTTTTGTAGATAAAAAAGATGGTCAAAAAGCCACCAATTTATTGGCGGCATTTTCGAACAATTTCTGATGGAATTACAACCGCCTTTTAGAAAGATTATTCATGTTGATATGGATGCATTTTATGCCTCTGTAGAGCAATTGGATAATCCAGATTTAAGAGGCAAACCAGTAGCTGTTGGTGGTAATGAAATTCGAGGGGTGGTTTCTGCTGCTAGTTACGAAGCACGTAAATTTGGAGTCCGTTCGGCAATGAGCGGAGTTTTAGCAAAACAAAAATGCCCACAGCTTATTTTCGTTCCGCCACGATTTTCTAGATATAAAGAAATATCAATCAAAATAAGAGCTATTTTTCATGAATTTACAGATTTGGTTGAACCGCTATCTTTAGATGAAGCTTATTTAGATGTTACTCAAAATAAAAAAGGAAATCCGTCTGCAAGTATGATTGCATCAGAGATTCGACAGCGCATATATGAGACATTAGAATTACGGGCTTCAGCCGGGATTTCTATCAATAAGTTCATCGCAAAAGTAGCCTCAGATATTAATAAGCCGAATGGACAAAAGACAATCAATCCAGAAGAAGTAGTGTCGTTTTTAGAAGAGCTACAGGTACATAAATTCTACGGGGTTGGAAAAGTAACTGCCGCGAAAATGCATAATTTAGGAATCTTTAAAGGAAATGATTTAAAGCAGAAGCCTCTGGAAGAATTAGTGCGATTATTTGGTAAGTCAGGAGGTTATTATTACAATATTGTAAGAGGAATTCATAATAGTGAGGTACTACCAAATCGAGTACGCAAATCAATAGCGGCTGAGCGTACTTTTAATGAAAATATTTCATCGCAAGTTTTTATGATAGGACGCCTAGAGAAAATAGCTATTGAATTAGAACGAAGAATGATTTCTTCTAACACGAAAGGTAGAACAATTACATTAAAAATAAAATACAGTGATTTTACACAGCAAACACGTAGTAAAACGACTACCTTTTTTATGCAATCTAAATTAGAGTTCCTTCCTGTGGTACAAGAATTGTTGTATCAAGAAAAATTACAGAACTCAGTCCGTCTTTTAGGGATTTCTTTCAGTAATTTAGACACAGAAAAAAAGGAACCCGTTTTTGTCCAATTAAAATTTGACTTCTGATGTTAAAACTTATAAGAACCAATTCAGAAAATAATGATTTTATCAACTTGATAAAAAAGTTAGATGCATATTTAAAAATCACCGATGGTGAAGACCATGACTTTTACAATCAATTTAATGGAATTCAGGTAATCAAACACGTTATTGTTGTTTATAAAAACAGAAAACCTATTGGTTGTGGTGCTATTAAACATTTCGATGCAACAAGAGTTGAAATAAAAAGAATGTTTGTAGATAGTTCTCAAAGAGGACTTGGAATAGCTCCTAAAATTCTAAATGAACTAGAAACATGGGCAAAAGAATTGGGTTATAAAAAGAGTATTTTAGAAACTGGAGAACGACAAGTAGCAGCCGTTAAACTATATCAGAAAAGAAATTACAAACGGATGCATATAAATTACGGACAATACAAAGGTATTGTGAATAGTTTGTGTTTCGAAAAAGAAATCTAATATGAAATTAAGTTATTGGGAACATAAAGAATGGTTTGGCAATGTAGACTTTACTATAGTTGGTAGTGGGATTGTTGGTTTAAACTGTGCCTTAGCTTTAAAAGAAAAATATCCTAAAGCGAAGGTTTTAGTCATAGAAAAAGGAGTGTTACCACAAGGAGCAAGCTCTAAAAACGCAGGGTTTGCTTGTTTTGGAAGTTTATCTGAATTGATAGACGATTTAAAAACCCATTCAGAAGAGGAGGTTTTTAACCTAGTGCATAAGCGTTGGAAAGGCTTACAGTTATTAAGAAAGAACTTAGGCGACATGGCTATTGGTTTTCAACAAAATAAAGGCTATGAATTGTTCCAAGATAAAGTTTTTTACGATGCATGTAATTCTCAAAGAGCCAACATTAACCAGTTGATTGCTCCGATATTTAAACAGCATGTTTTTTCAGAATCAAAAAACACTTTTGGTTTTCAAAACATTCAACCAAACTATATCGTAAATCAGTTTGAAGGGCAAATAGATACCGGTAAGATGGTGACAGAATTGCTTTTAAAAGTTCAGAAATCAGGAATTAAAATTTTAAATACAACTACGGTCGAATCGTTTATCGAAAACAAACAAGATGTAACTGTTAAAACCAGTCTTTTAGAGTTTTCTACAAATAAACTATTTATTGCTACGAACGGTTTTGCAAAACAATTATTAGATGAAGATGTTCAGCCGGCAAGGGCTCAAGTAATTATTACGAAGCCGATTGCAAATTTGCACGTAAAAGGAACTTTTCATTTAGATAAAGGCTATTATTATTTCAGAAATATTGACAATAGAATTTTGTTTGGTGGTGGCCGGAATTTAGACTTTAAAGGAGAAGAGACATCAGAGTTTGGACAAACAGAGATTGTTCAGAATTCCTTAAAAACAATTTTAAAAGAAACGATTTTACCAAATACCCCATTCGAAATTGAAGGTTCTTGGAGTGGAATAATGGGGGTTGGAAACCAAAAAAAAGCCATTGTAAAACCAATTTCAAACCATGTGTTTTGTGGAGTGCGTCTTGGAGGAATGGGCGTTGCAATTGGTAGTTTGGTTGGTAAAGAATTGGCCGAACTAATTGATTGATAGATCTATAAGAAAAGAATGACTATAAAAGAAGAATTATACAAGCAATGTCAATTTTTTGTAAATAAACGGCTGCAAACGATTCAAGACATAATAACTTCCAATCAAAGAGCATTACAGTCAGAAACCAAAAGCTCTGCTGGTGATAAGCATGAAACGGGTCGTGCCATGTTGCAATTAGAAATGGAAAAAGCAGGGCAACAATTAAGTGGAATTACATTAATGAAAGAAACACTTGCCAAAATAGTGATTTCTAAAAACAGTAAAGTTGCTAGTTTAAGCAGTGTTGTAATTACAGAAAACGCTAATTATTTTTTATCAATTTCAGCAGGTCAACTCATCGTTGCAAACACCAGGTATTTTGCTATTTCAGTTTCTTCTCCGGTGGGTAAGTTACTGTTAGGGAAACAAGAAAATGAGACAATTGTATTTAATGGGAAAACAATTACTGTTAAAGAGGTGTTTTAGGAATTGATGAAAAGAGAAATTTTTTTGCCCGCTTCAATTTTTGTAGGGTGTTTAATGTATACTTTTTGATTTTTAAATACAGCTTCAATCAACCAAAAATAACCTTTATAATAGCTTTGTAAAACGGAGGCCTTATTTTCTGATTTTTCAACAATATGAATTTGATGTGGATATAATAAGTGTTTTGTACCTTTTATTTCAATCTCATTGATATCATCAAACAAAGAAGCAATGTATTTGTTTTTTTGATTCTTATAAATATCATGTGGTTTGTCTAAAGCAATAGATACATTATTTTTAATTACTAGCATCTTATCAGCAAAAGACAAAGCATCATCTCCGTCGTGTGTAGCCACAATACAGCTAACCTCTTTTTCTTTTAGGTAGTTAAAAAGCTTACGTCTTAAAGTGTTTTTCTTAAAATTATCAATTTGACTAAATGGCTCGTCTAATAAAATAAGTGCGGGTTCTTTTGCTAGCGCACGAGCAATGGCAACACGTTGTTGTTGACCACCACTCAAGGTTTTTACCATCACATTGGCAAATTCAGTCATTTCAATCACTTCAAGCAATTCCTCTGTTCTTTTTTGTGATTCTTCAGGATAAAATCGAGATAAAAATTTTTGTATGTTTTCTGTGACTGAGATAAAAGGCATCAAATCGAAATCTTGGGCAACATACTTTATGAAATTCATTCCAGGAACCAGGTGTTCTTTTGGACCTAAAACCTCAAGATTATTCCAAAATATTGATCCTTTATTTAGGTCTAACAACCCATAAATAGCTTTTAATAAGGTAGATTTTCCGCAGCCACTTTCTCCCATTACACATAAATGTTCTCCTTTTTTTAAAGAAAAATTAATGTCTTGTAATACTGGTGTATCGGTATCATAAGAAAAAGAGATATTATTGACGCGTAACATGAAGACAAAAGTATAATTTAAAAAAGTTCTTTATAGTGTTCGAACAGATATTTTACATAAAAAAAACCGACACTTTTGTGTCGGTTTTTAATTTTTTATTAGATACTCACGAGTAAGTAAATTTATTTTATAAGGTCTAATTAGCTTACCAAATACGTACTCTATCTTCAGGCTTTAAATACATTTTATCACCTTCTTTCACAGCAAAGGCTTTATAAAAAGCATCCACATTCTTTAAAGGCATATAAGCTCTATACATGCCAGGAGCATGGGTATTAGTCATGATTAAATTTTTCAACGCTTCATCACGCATTTTAGTTCTCCAAATTGTCCCCCAAGAAAGGAAGAAACGTTGTTCGGGTGTATACCCATCAATATCAGCAGGCCTTCCATTTTTGGTTAAGAAAATTTGCAACCCTTCATAAGCAGCTTGTACCCCACCTAAATCACCAATATTTTCTCCTAAGGTATATTCTCCATTTAGGTGCATGCTGTCAATAGCAATAATATCGCTGTATTGTTTGATCAATTTGCCTCCAACAACTTTAAATTTCTTTGAATCTTCATCTGTCCACCAATTTTTAAGGTTTCCATCGCCATCAAAACGAGCACCAGAATCATCAAAACTATGAGAAATTTCATGCCCAATAACAGCTCCAATTCCACCATAATTTACAGCTTCATCTGCTTTGTAATCGTAAAAAGGAGGTTGTAAAATTGCCGCGGGAAAAACGATCTCATTGTTTACAGCGTTAAAATATGCGTTTACAGTTTGAGGAGACATTCCCCATTCTGTTCTATCTACTTTTTTACCAAGTTTCGACATGTTTTTTACATAGTTCCATTTGGTAACATTCATCGCATTGTCAAAATAAGTCCCTCCGTTTTTTAAGCCCTTAACTTGTAGTTCAGAGTAGTCTTTCCATTTATCTGGATACGCAATTTTAACTGTTAGTTTGTGTAACTTCTCTAGTGCTTTTACTTTCGTTTCTTCACTCATCCAAGGTAATTGTGCAATTCTTGCCTCAAAGCCAAGCATTACATTATCAATCATTTCTTTTGCTTTCTTCTTCGCTTCTGGTGGAAACATTTTTTCTACATATAGCTGTCCTAAGGCTTCACCAATAGCACCATTTAAACTCCCTAAAGCACGTTCATCTCTTGGCCGTTGCTTTTTTGCTCCACGCATGGTTTTACTGTAAAACGTCCAGTTTTCTTTTTCTAGATCAGTAGATAAAGAACCTAAAGCATTGTTAATTGTATTCCATCGTAATAACAATTTAATATCCGCAACAGAACGCTCTTTAAAAATAGTGCTCATTGCTTTAAAATAAGCAGGGTCCATTACAATTACCTTATCTAAACCCTGAACGCCAATTCCTGTTAAATGCGCGTTCCAGTCAATAGCAGGCGCTAATTTTTGTAATTCACCAACCGTCATTGGATTGTACATTTTACGAGTATCTCTTCGTTCTTCTTTGGTCATCATTGGCTCTGCTAAACTTTTTTCGAATGCAACAATTGTTGCTGCATTTTTGATAGCAGTTGCTTGATCATCACCAAATTCTTGTAGCATTTTAGCAACAAATTCTTGGTATTTTTTTAGCTTGTCTTTTACTTTTTCATCTACATAGTAATCTCTAGATAATCCAAGACCTCCGCTACCTAAATAACCAGCATTCATACTGCTATTCTTTAGGTCGTTAAAAACACCAAAACCATAAAAACCACCACCTCCATATGGTGCCATGTTTGTGATGTAGTTTTCAACATCTTTTTTAGTTTTGATTTCATTAACTTTAGCTAAAAAAGGTTTAATTGGGTCTTTACCTTGTTTGTTTCTAGCAACAGTATCCATAATAGTTTGGTAATAATTTACCGCTTTCTCTTGATCTGAATCTATTAGGTTTCCATTGCCATCTTTTATTTTCGGAAAATTACCCTCTTCGATTGCGTTGTTTAAAATAGTTAAAACGTCTGCATCTGTTTTTTTACGCAATTGGTTAAAACCGCCCCAAGAAGTTTGATCGTCGGGAATTTCGGTTTTATCCAACCAAGTTCCATTAACATGCCTAAAGAAATCGTCGGCAGGCTTTACTGAAGTATCCATATTTTCAATAGCAATTCCAGGTGTTTTATCTTCTGCCTTATCACTTTTACATGAAATACTAGCTGTAAGTATTGCTAGGGAAGAAAAAAACATGATTTTTTTGGTTGATTTTCTCATGATTTTATTTTGATGTTAATAAGATTTAATTGTCACACAAGTTAGTATAAAAAAAACCTCTTTTGTTACAAATAAAAGAGGTTTTGATCTATATTAACGTTTTAGCTACGCAAAAAGAGATTTAAATCGATCCCAATTTGCATAAATTAGTAGAACGTTTAATACCGCAACAATGGCTGCAAATAAGATCCCTGAAGGTGCATATACCAAATGAAAAGCAACAACATTGATGGAAACTGGGACTAAAACAAGCAGCGCAAATGGTACTGCTTTATTTAAAACCAAACAAAGCCCCGCAATAATATAAGCGATGCCTAGAATTGGAAAAATATAACCACTTCCCGCCAATGCACCCATAAATGCACCAGCCGCTTCTGGTAATTCTGGATTGGGCATAAAATGTAAAAATTTGTTAGCTCCAAAAACCAACATTGCTAGACCTAATACATACCTAGCTACTGTGTTTACTGTGTTCATAATAAAAAAGTTAATGATTAATTAATAGTTTAATTGTTAAGATACTAAAAAACAATGAATTACCTTTTTAAAGGTTTATAAGCTGTAAATATTGTTCATAAAATTCGACTAACTTTGTATTTATAAGATATACTAAATGACAGAAAATTTAACAAAAGAAACCTTTTTAGAAAAGGTCTTTAATTTTGAGGAAAATAAAGAATGGAAATTTGAAGGAGAGGTGCCAGTGTTCATCGACTTTTATGCCGATTGGTGTGGCCCTTGTAAATCTTTAGCGCCTACTTTAGAGCGATTAAGTGAAGAGTATGGAGAGAAGATTAAAATTTACAAAGTAGATACTGAAGCAGAACAGGAATTGGCTGCTGCTTTTGGAATTAGAAGTATTCCAGCAATGCTTTTTTGTCCAATGGAAGGACAACCGCAAATGGCAAACGGTGCTTTACCCAAGCCCGAACTAGAACGGATCATTGCAGACGTTTTAAAAGTAACCAAATAAAAAAATCCCGAGAATTTTTCTCGGGATTTTTAGTTTTGTAAAACGTTTTATTGATATTAAGCTGTGATAGTAGTTTTAATCAATTTATTAGCCACTAAATATTCTGCAATTTGGATGGTGTTTGTTGCTGCACCTTTTCTAAGGTTATCAGAAACAATCCAAAGGTTTAAAGTGTTTTCTTGAGATTCATCTCTTCGAATTCTACCTACAAATACGTCGTCTTTATCATGGGCTGTTATTGGCATTGGGTACACATTATTCGCCACATCATCTTGTACAGTTATTCCCTCAGTTTCACGTAAGATTTGACGCACCTTTGCCAAATCAAAATCATTTTTAAACTGCACATTTACGGCCTCAGAATGCCCACCTGCAGTAGGGATTCTTACAGCGGTTGCGGTCAAAGAGAATGACTCATCTCTTAAAATTTTCTTTGGCTCTTTTACCAATTTCATTTCTTCTTTGGTATATCCATTTTCTAAAAACACATCACAATGAGGCAATGCATTTCTACCAATAGGATGCGGATATGCCATTTCACCATCTATGCCCGCCTCTTCATTATCTAATTGTTGTACTGCTTTTACGCCAGTACCAGAAACAGATTGATAGGTAGAAATCACTACACGTTTCATGGTATAAGCTGAATGTAAAGGGGCTAGTGCCATTACCAATTGAATGGTAGAACAATTTGGATTTGCAATAATCTTATCATCAGTCGTTAAAACATCACCATTAATTTCTGGTACAACTAATTTTTTAGTAGGATCCATTCTCCATGCAGAAGAATTATCAATAACAGTGGTTCCTACTTCAGCAAATTTAGGAGCCCATACTAAAGAAGTGTCTCCTCCTGCAGAAAATAAGGCAATATCTGGTTTCATTGAAACAGCCGTTTCTAAATTTACTACAGCATATTCGTTTCCTT
>Ga0209395_1002548_pt1 | contig 23607 bp, 13 predicted proteins | sample GOMGulsemesocosm_3_FD_184635 | JGI IMG/M metagenome (GOLD analysis project Ga0209395, IMG submission 184635) | Methane-oxidizing microbial communities from mesocosms in the Gulf of Mexico - GOM9D Gulf of Mexico (SPAdes) (version 2) | ecosystem: Environmental > Aquatic > Marine > Cold seeps... | reverse complement strand
TTGCAACAGCGTACCCGGTGTTTGAACCTTCGGTTAATAAATAAAGATAAACTTCACTTTCAAGCTGGGTAAATCCAACTTGCATTAAAATTTCATTAGGTTTTTGTTCTGTAAGCATAGTTAATTTGATTAGCAGTACCAAGTGGTACTACTATTACGTAGTGGCAATGGATTAGCAATAAAAGTTTAAAACGTATATGAAAACTATGATATTGATAGAAGTTGAATCTATTTTGAACTTTCATTGATGAGTTTAATTTTACTGAGTAAGGGATCTGAGACATTAGAAAAAGTCATACTTAAGTGCTTTAAACTTTACGCACTCACCAGTGCTCTAACTAGAAATATGAAATGTCAGTTTTCGTATCTTTGATCCATTAGTGGGATAATTTTGAGCAGCTGTTAACGTCAGCTTTATTAGTGAAGCCGACGTTAACGTTTTAGAACCTAAAGACTGCTATTGGCTAAAAGAAGTCAAAAGGTAATCCTGAATGCTAACGTCCGCTTTAGATTGTGAGCAGTCCTTTTTGAATTAGGGGCTAGTGTCTTCTTTGTGGCAGTAGTTAGCCTTTCAAATACAGGCAACAATGTCAGCTATTGGCTATCAGATGACCTAAAGAATAACCCGTAGCTAACGTCAGCAAAGCGCACTTTTTTGACGTTAGCTTTTGGTGAGGACAAACCTACACGTGTTAATTTATCTAAGGTCACTAGCTACCACTAACCTGTCAATTTCGATGAAAATATATTTTGATAGTTTGCAAAGCTTGGAACTGACTAAGCCTGATTAAGCCTTTATTTCGGGGACGATATGTGGAATAAAAATAAGAAACGGCTCATGAACCATGAACTCAATTCAATGCTACCTTTTAGTAAAGCTGAATAGTGGAATAAATAAAGTGGTGAAAGAGCGGACGCTCTTTCACCATAAGGTTTACTACTTTGCCATTACATTGAGTAACGAATACCAAACGTTACACGGCGCTCTAGTTGCTCGATGCTAATTGGCAACGATGAATGATTAGATTGGTTTTTTGTCACTGTTTCTTCTGTTAGATTCTGCACTTCAAACTGTAGCGACAGATTCTCGGTAACGTTGTAGTTAGAAGAGAAATCTAACTGGCCATATGCATCTTGATATTTCGCTTCTGGGAAGTAATCTACGTACTCACTACGCCATGCATACGAAAGTCTTGCATCAAACGTTTGGTTATCATAATAAACAATCGCGTTATAGCTGTTCTTAGACAGACCTGGCAATGCTGTACTACGAATATCACCTTCATCTGCAAAAGAAGCCGTACTATCGGTATAAGTAAAGTTAACAATCGTACCAAAGTTACTTAAGCTTTCTGATACAAAGGTAAACGGGCTTTGAAAACTTAACTCTAAACCTTGCACCGAAGCATCGGTACCATTTTGTGGCTGAGTAAAATCAATAGGCCCGGTAATAGGCTCATTAGAGATTTGATGACGATAAGTCACCACTTCAGTCACTACTGAGTTTTCAACAAGTGAATCAATTTTCTTATAGAAAATTGCTGCAGCAACCAGTGATTCTTCGGCGAAATACCACTCAGCCCCTAAATCAAGGTTGTTTGAGGTATAAGGTAGTAAATTAACATTGCCTTTTTTACCTTCTAAACGAGAGGCATCAATTGATGTTGAAGGTGACAAGCTTGCCAGTGGTGGACGAGTCATCGTTCTTGAATAAGCAGTACGTAACAATACGTCTTCTGAAATTTCATAGTTTAAGTTAAAGCTAGGTAAAAATTCGGTATAACCACTCTTATAGTTAACGGGTTCAATGCCACCATTTTGAAACAATGAACCATTTGATTCAATTTCAGTATCTACAATACGTAAACCAAAATTAAAGTTAGCATTATCCGTTTCAAAGTTAGCTTGTACATAAGCCGCTAAAGTTTTCTCAGTAATAGCATAGGTGCCAGCAGCGCTACTTTCTGCTTTATAGCTATTATTGGCAACGTCATCACCGTGTTTACCTTGCATATATGTTGACTGCATTAACGCATGGTCAGCATAAAGTAATGAGCTTGGTCCATTAATACCATCAACAGTATAGTCTTGGTTTGCACCAAGTACCGGAGCAAGCGTCATACCCGCACCAGAGAGTAAATCATCTTGGCCTTGTGCTGGGCCATTACCCCAAAAATCACCCCATGCCGATTGATTGTCTGCATAATGATCTGGATTCATATGTTTAACGGCGCTATCACCCATGACCCAAAAATCATATTCACGTGTTTTTTCACGGTCACTGGCAGAGAAGCCATACTCAACACTGACTAAGTTATCAAAATCAAGCATTTGCTCAAAGTCTATTTTTGCTACTAATTCAGCGTCTTCATTTTTACGATCTTTACTAAAGACAACATTGAACAAAAAGTTTTCGGCATTGTTTTGATCGCCGTAGTATTCAGGGCTGCCACCAACAGGATAAAACTCATAACCTGCGCCAGCCTTTTGTACTTGCGTTGCCATTCGATTGTAGAATGAATAAAGGTAAGTTTCTTCTTCACCCGTACGTTTGGTATAACCAACCAATGGACGAATAGTTAACGAGTCAGAAACTGACCAGTCAGCACTTAATACATGTGAGGCGAAGGTTTCTTCTCTATCAATATTTTGTGTACCAACACGGTTTCTCACTCTTGGGAATGCCGCAGAAGTGATATAATCTTGGCCGGCAATATTTTCAATCATTGCACTATCTGGCTCACCGCCAATGTCCCATTCTAAGGTAGCATCAATTCGGTTGTATTCACGCAAGCTATCAGAGCTAACGTAAATATTATCCAAGGTCAGTTGTAAATCTTCACTGGCATTATATTGTAGTGTTAATGTGGTGCCCAACGATTCACGATTAATATCATTACGTAAATAACGCGGATCATCTGGCATCATTGCATGACCATACTTAGGCGCTTCATGTACATCACCACCGGTGGCACGATAGTTAATATTTTCACCTAACTGAGCATATTTCCAAGTACCACTTTCATTCACTACGGTATCAACTTCAGAGTAAGCAACAGAAGCGGCTATACCCCATACATCATCAAAGTTATTGCTAAAAAACATCGAAGCTCTTGGCGTTGTTTCTTTAGATAAACTGCCCTGAGTCCCTTGTATTGAGCCCGTAAGTTTTGGATCATTGGCATCATAAGTAAATGGTCTCGGTGTTTCTAAATTAACAACACCGGCAAGACCACCTTCAGTTTGCTTGGCTGAAGCTGTTTTATGAACAGTAATCTGACTAAATAACTCTGAGGCAAGTAAGCTAAAGTCAAATTCACGACCACCCTCTGCATCTAGCTGACCACTAAAACCAGAAGACGTTGAAGATACGCCATTAATTTGCACCATAGTAAATTCTGGGCCTAAACCACGCAGATTAACAGTTGAACCGACACCAAAATCTCGCTCAATGGTAACCCCTGGGATACGTTGTAATGACTCTGAAAGGTTATTATCTGGAAACTTACCTAAATCTTCGGCACTAATAGTATCAACAATACCGGTATTCATGCGCTTATCACTTAAAGAGCGATTAAGACTTCCTCTCACCCCTCTGACTTCAATCTTTTCTACATCTGCTAATTTTATTTTTTCTGACTCACTATCATCAGCAAAAGCAGAACTAAAAGGCAGTGTGCCTAAGCCAAGCATTATACAAGCACTTAATTTTAGTAACTGTGGGGTTCGAGATTTCATTCTATTCACCTTTATTATAATTTTATTTTTTGTAGGAGTGTCGCACCTTGATAAATCGCCTGCAACACATCTCCATGTCATGTTCTAAATCAGTTATACAAAAAACAAAAGCAACTTTCAAGAACTTTCACTAACTTTCTGTAAGTTTCTCCCTACGCCAACCAACCCAACCACTGAAAAACCAACAAAATAAGAACAAAAACAACCACATAGAACCAAGAAAACCATAAATCACCGATTAATATCACTTTTAGTTTGAAAGCTAATGAAAGTCATGTATGATAAAAACAAGTTATTTACACTGAAATGGAAATTTTACATGATAGATATACAGAGTGTTTTACACGCTAACCGTAATGGTGAAAATAAAGGTATTTATGCAATTTGTTCAGCTCACCCGTTAGTAATAGAAGCAGCACTAGAGCAAGGTAAACAAGACAGTACTCCGGTATTAATTGAGGCTACGGCAAATCAAGTTAATCAATTTGGTGGTTATACCGGCATGTTACCGAAAGATTTTTTAGATTTTATCGGTACTATCGCCGACAAAGTGGGCTTTGATCGCAACAACATTATTGCAGGTGGTGATCACCTTGGCCCTGTTTGTTGGGTAAATGAGACTGCTGAAGATGCTATGTTAAAAGCGCGTGATTTAATTGCTGGCTATGTAGCTGCAGGTTTTAAAAAAATTCATTTAGATACCAGTATGAGCTGTGCTGATGACCCTGATTGCTTGCCTGATGAAGTGGTGGCGACTCGTGCTGCAGAGCTGTGTTTAGTGGCAGAGACTGTTGCTAAAGAAACATTTGGCCACTCTGATTTAGTTTATGTAGTCGGTACTGAAGTCCCGCCCCCAGGTGGCGCTGCAGAAGAAATTGAAACATTAGAGTTAACCTCTGTGACACGTGTAAAACAAACATTGGCTTTACACAATAGTGCTTTTGAAGCACTTGGCTTAGTTGACGCTTGGCAACGTGTGATAGGTTTAGTTGTTCAACCCGGCGTAGAGTTTGATCACACCAGTATTATTGATTATGAATCGGATAAAGCACTTGCACTTAAAGAGTATATAACAACAATTCCTAATATTGTTTATGAAGCGCACTCATCTGATTATCAAAATGAAAGTGCCTATGTTGAATTAATTCAAGACCATTTTGGTATTTTGAAAGTGGGCCCACAACTAACTTTAGCATTACGTGAAGCGCTCTTTGCACTTTCTTATATTGAAGATGAATTAATTCCGGTAGAAAGCCGCTCACATTTACGTACTGTATGTGAACAAGAGATGCTTGAGTCTCCAAAAAATTGGCAACGTTTTTATCCTGTACCTGCGAGCAAAGGCACTTTATATCGCCGTTATAGCTATAGCGATCGCATTAGATATTACTGGAACCAACCTCGCATTCAAAGCGCGGTTAGCCAATTGCTCGATAACCTAAGCGATGAAGGCATTCCTTTACCGCTTATTAGTCAATTTCTTCCTGAGCAATACAAAGCCGTTAGAACGAATACACTTACTCCAACGCCTGAAAAATTAGTAAAAGCAAAAATAAAACAAGTAACACAAGCTTATGCCAGTGCTTGTTGGAAACAATAAATTATCCTTATCAATATCATCTTTTAATAAAATCAGTCTAAAGGAAAACTAATGTCTGAACTTTTATCGTACAACACAGATTTTTTAAAGTCACAAAATGGTTATTGGACCGCTCGAGAAATATGTCAACAGCCACGAATTTGGCGTGAAGCTGCGAGTCATATTGAAGAAAACCGTGACAGAATCAATGCTTGGTTGTCGCCACTTTTAAAGCAAAGCAATCTGCGCATCATTTTAACGGGTGCTGGTACTTCTGCTTATGTAGGTGAAGCCATTGCCCCACATTTAAGTCAACAAACGGGTCGACTTATTGAAGCCATTAGCACCACAGATATTGTCAGTAACGCCAGTCAGTATTTAATTAAAGATATTCCAACACTATTGGTTTCTTATGGCCGTTCAGGTAACAGCCCTGAAAGTGTCGCTGCGGTTGATCTTGCTAACCAAGTGATAGATAACTGCTATCACTTGGTGATTACCTGTAATCCTGAAGGTAGTTTAGCCTTAAGTGCTAAAAATAAAAATAATGTATTTTCTGTGCTTATGCCAGAAGGGACTTTAGATCAAAGCTTTGCTATGACCAGTAGCTTTACATCAATGTTAGTTAGCACTTTGGCTATATTTTCCCCTCAACCAGCGCAATTAGAACGCGCTGCACAATGGGCTGAAAGCTTCTTAGAACATGGCATTGAAACGTTGCAAGCACAGTCTTTGCAACCAACAAAAAGATTAGTATTTTTGGGGGCTGGTGGCCTTCAAGGCATCGCTCGCGAAGCGGCACTTAAAGTATTAGAACTAACATCTGGTCAGATTTTGAGTTATTGTGAAAGTCCTTTAGGATTTCGACATGGGCCAAAATCGTTAATGAATGCAGATACCGAAGTAGTATTGCTCTGCTCTAGTGATAAGTATACTAAGTCATATGACCAAGATTTACTCAACGAAATACAACGTGATAATCAAGCATTAGCCATTACCGTTTTAAATAATGAATTCTTTGGGCAAACAACAGAGCTAGATGATGTTTGGGCCAGTCTACCTTATATTTTGTATTGTCAGATTTTATCTTTCTTTAAATCAATGCAGGCCAACATCACCCCTGATAATCCCTGCCCTACTGGCGAAGTAAATAGAGTTGTGCAAGGTGTAACTATTTATAAGCTTAATTCGGAGGCGTTTTAATCATGACTTTAGCTGCAGTAAAGATTGCTTCTCCCAATGAGATAAATAATACCTCAATGATTTACGGTTTAGATATCGGTGGTACAAAAATTGAGATTGGTGTTTTTACACAAGAACTGCAGCTACTGGACAGTTGGCGTACACCAACGCCAACAAAAAGCTATAGTGACTTCATTCAAACTATAGGTAACCTAGTGATAGATGCTAATTCTCGTTATTCAACAAAAGCGATAATAGGTATTGGCATGCCTGGCATTATTGATAAAAATGGCTTGGTTAAGTCTGCCAATGTGCCTTGTGCAACAGGTAAAAATATCATAAAAGATCTCGATGAGGCCTTGCACTGTGAGGTCTCCATTGGCAATGATTGTCGACTTTTTGCCTTGTCTGAAAGTGTTAGCGGCGCAGGTGATGGCTATAAAAGGGTGTATGGCGCCATTATAGGTACAGGCGCTGCTGGCGGGTTTTGTATTGATGGCCAGTTATATAATGGCCGCAGTGGTTTTGCCGGAGAATATGGTCACCTACCGGTATCAGCCTTTTTAATCGATAAATATAATTTACCACTGAAAACCTGTGGCTGTGGGTTAACCGGTTGTTATGAAGCCTATGTATCAGGTCCAGGCCTTGGGTGGATATATCAACATTTTGGTGCTAAAAACCCTGATACTTATCATTTTGTTCAACAGCTAGATGCGGGTGATGAAATTGCTAAAGTGGCATTCAATTGTTATATGGACTTGTTAGGCGCTTCGTTTGCTTCTCTCATTCTATCTTATGATCCCGATATTATTGTTGTTGGTGGCGGTGTTTCAAAGATAGATCAAGTCATTGAGTCACTACCTCGTTTCGTTAATAACCACCTTTTTTCAGGTGTTCACTGCCCTCCTATTAAAAGAGCAAAGTACGGTGATTCTAGCGGCGTTAGAGGCGCAGCAATTTTAAGGAAACAACTTAATGAAAAGTAGCACTTATTACTTGCATTCCGATAATGTCTATACCGAAATTTACATTATTAGGGATTGTTATGTACTCATTAAGGAAGGGGTAATTACTGATATAACCCAAACGCCTACTGATAATATCCCCATTGTAGAATTAGGTAACTTAAACCTGATGCCTGGCTTTTTAGATTTGCATATTCATGGTCGAGAAGGCGCCGATGTAATGGATGCTACTCCTGAAGCTATCGAAACTATTTCTACTTCATTAGCAAAACATGGCGTAGTTGGGTTCTTAGCAACAACCGTTACTTCTACTTGGGACAATACTTTAGCTGCTTTTGAAAATATTGGAAACTGCTATCAAGATCAACCCAGTGGTGCACAAGTACTGGGTGCCTATAACGAAGGGCTATTCTTTACCGAAGACCACAAAGGTGCTCATGATGAACAATATTTTTTACCGCTAAGTAAAGACAATATTGACGCTATCGTCAATGCAACTCAAGGCGCACTTAAAGTGGTAGCCTTAGCACCTGAGTTACCTGGCTCAGAAGAGATAATTCGCTATTTATCAGCCAATAACATTAAACCTATGCTTGGTCATACTAATGCAAACTTCCAGCAAACTTGCGATGCATTACATGCTGGTGCCTGTGGCGGCGTACATGTATTTAATGGCATGAAAGGTATTCATCATAGAGATCCCGGTTGTGCTGGTGCGGTATTACTCGACAAAGAGGCTTATGTTGAAGTTATTGCCGACGGTGTACATCTACATTCAGGTATTCTTGAAATGATTTACCGGATGAAGGGTCCTAAAAAAATGGGTTTGATCAGTGACTGTATTGTTGCTGGTGGCATGAAAGACGGTACTTACAAATTAGGCATGTTGGATGTTGAAGTCAGCAAAGGCGTTGCACGTACTAAATCTGGCTCACTTGCAGGTAGCACACTAACCCTTGAAAAAGCGGTAGCTAATTTGGTTAACTTAGCAGATATCCCCAAGTTAGAAGCTGTACATATGGCAAGTTTAGTACCTGCTGAATTTCTTGGCGTCAGCGATTCACTGGGTAGTATCGCGATAAATAAAAGAGCGTGTTTTGCCATTGTTGATGATAAATTCAACGTGCAAGCAACCATTATTGATGGTGAGTTCGTCTTTAAATCTGAAGACATATCATTGAATATTTAATGGATACATTTACCAAAAAGTCTCAAAGCAGGAAGTAAGCTAAATGAAGATTAAAAGTCTATCTCGCTATGTGCCCCATAGCGCCTTAGAATTATAAAATTTATGTCCGCTATATGATCCGACAGTTGACCTTAATATTCACGAAGGCTTTATGTCTCTGTGCGCACAAAGTGAACATTGTAAAAAATATAACTAACGACCGCTACAGGCTCATTACTAACCTAATCTACTGTTCGATTGGGTTAAACTCATCATTGAAAAGTGTCAGATTAAATATGAGCGACTATACGTAACTACTTATTTAACCACTAAACTTTTTAATTACTTAACTTCAATAGCCCCTAAACTTGGTTCCTTACCAACGGGATTATTCAAGATATCTGTCTTTACATTTAAACCAACTTTCAAGCCTACAGTATCGTTTGGTAACGGCATAATATTAATGCCTTTACCCTTAATCAAGGCTACATTGGTTGGCGTATAATCAATTTTGTTTAAACCGCCCTTGTTTAAGAATTGTGCATCACCATAGATAGGCTTGCTATCTTTTATAGTTATCTCTTCAGGCCAGTTATTGTCTTTTAAATAAAGGTTATTCTGAAATATAACATTTTTTACTTTCGCCTCATTAGCACTATCCGCCAGATATTGATCACCTAATACCGCTTTACTTTTACCGATAATGTGAAAAATATTATTCGCAATGAGTATGCCCTTTGCCCTTTTATCTATGGCAATTTTGGCTTCGATTGTTTCATCAACATAGATGGTGTTATTGTAGAAGTAACTATTAAAAGGCCCCTGACGTGTTTTATGCTGTCCTTGGTAACCGCTAAGCCAAAATATTTTCCCTTCCTGAAACGCACCATCAATACCTTTTACTCTATGGCCATCATTAACACTGATATTATATCGATAGGCGTTATTAAAATTATTGCCTAATATTTCACAAAAACCGCCGGCATTGTTAGTACTGAGGTTGTGCTGAACGACAACATGACTGCAATTAAAGTCGATGTGCACACCTGCGGAGTCACCTGGGCCACTCGCATTGCTAAATTCATTATGTTCAATAAGAATGTTATCACTGCCCCAAGTCCATAAGCCGCTACCCCTGCCCCACTTTCTTGAATCATTATGACTACCTGAGTAATTCACCAGATTATGGGAAAAATAACCGTTTTTTACGCCACTAAGTTGAATGCCTGGGCCACCCGTCTCGGTTACGTTATTATGTGTTACACGTATATCCTGAATGTTTTGATATTTAGAGGTGAACTTAATACCCGTATGAGCAACATTACTAATGTTATTATTGCTGATTGTTAAATCCGTTATGGTCGCATCTTTAAGGTTATTAATAACACGTATGCCCCAACCATAACTTTGTTTGCCATTGGCTGTTTTAACTTCCTTGTCTCCTCGTTGAAACCCTGCTTGATGATAAAATACATCCTTTATTTGCAGGCGGTTCAATACTATGCCTTGGTAAATTCCGGGCTGTGTCGCTTTAATTAAAACACCTAGTCGCATTGGTTTAGTTTTATTTTTGCTTTTAGCATTTAGTTTAAGGTGTTGAACAACATCTTCAGTTGCCATTGCGCCAGATAAAGCTAAGTCTGTTACCTCAAGATAGCTACTATTAGCTATCGATAATGCTGCATTTTCATTGCCTGCATCAATGTAGGAAAATTGCTCACTGCTACTTGAAGTAATATAACTAGATACTTTTATTGGCCTGTTAACTAGACCATGTTGGTTATTTAGCGATAATTTACCAGTAAAGTACTGACCGCTTGCCAGAAGTAACTTATCACCCGGCAGGTATTGCTGATGGCTCGCCTTGCTTAAAGTTTTCCAGGGCGCTTTAGCAGACAGGCCAGTATGATTATCATCACCTTGAGGATGAACATAATAGTTTGTTGCATTAGCATTGCTGGTGCATGCAACAAAAAGCACTAAAGCGAGTATTTTTCTCATTATTTTATTCTCTACAATTATTGGCAAAATCATTAATAATTCATATTAATAGCTATTTTTTTTCCGATACTTTTCACATTCAACACTTACACAGTGTTTGCCCCAGTGTTGTATCACCTCAGCCACCCCAAGATCTGACTCAGGGTACTGGCCTTTATCACCTGTTGCTCTTATCCAATCAGTTAACATTTTTCTATGTTGTACCAATACTTGCTGATAGTCGCCGTCCTTGGCTAAGTTATGAATTTCATGGCGATCATTAACTAAATCATAAAGCTCTTCTGATGGTCTGGTTGGCGCCATAAATGCAGCTTGTGCATCGGTTAGTTTTCCTGCTTTAAATAGTGCTTTATAAGCCGTCATAAAAGGGAATTTTTGGGGATGCAAATCACGATACTGTGCTTGCATGTAGGCTCGATCTGGAAAATAATTTTTTATATATTTAAATTGTTTAGAGCGTACTGCGCGAATTCTATCGAAGGTATAGTCAAGTCTATCCCTTGCCGCGATAGTAAATTCTTTTGCTTTATAGTTTTTAGAAAATATATCATCGCCTTCCATATATTTGGGAATGCTAATACCAGCAATGCCTAATGAGCTGGTGCCAATATCAATACCATTAATAATATCTTCTCGCACTGCACCATTTGTTCTAAGCTTATCGTTACCATTGAGCCAACTGATAACAAAAGGCACACGTAAACCACCTTCATAGACAAACTGCTTATGACGAGGTAATACCATGCCGTGATCGGTAAAGAAAAATACGGCGGTATTGTCTAATAGCTCATTTTCTTTTAACTCAGCTAATATTTTGCCAACACGCCAATCGGTTATGGCTATTTGTTCGTAATGACGCGCCCACGCCGCTAAAAAAGTGGGGTGAGCTGGGTAATAAGGTGGAATTTTATCTCGCATCAATTGTAGATCAATAGGCGTTATGGCCTTAGCTTTGTCTTTGCCACCCTCTAGTTGAATTTGGCCAAAAAAAGGCTTGTTTTTATCAAGTTCACTGAGTTTGAAGTAGGCACCTTTTTGCACCCTCACTTTGGGGTTATCGCGATATTTTTTTAATCGGTCATTCATTGGATCAAAAGAAAATAGCGCACTGTGTTTATAGTTAAAATTATAATCCTCTTTGCCCATATTAAAGGTCTGGTAACCTTGCTGATTAAACAGCTCAACAATGGTTTTATAACCTTTAGGTAAGTTAATTTGAGCATTTTTACTTCGAGAGCTTCTGTGGTTATGTAACCCTAAAGTTGTTGGCATTGAACCGGTAATAATAGCCGAGCGGGTTGAGGAACATACTGGCGCCGGCATAATGGCGTTGTTAAAGCGTACGCCTTGTTTTGCCAATAAATCTATATTCGGGGTTGCCACGGTATTGTCACCATAAGCGCCCATCCAATCATTCATGTCTTCAACATAAATCCATAGAATATTAGGCTTGATGTCTTTTTTATCTTGAAGATTATTTTTTTCAGCGCTTGAACAAATACTAAATAAAGTAAGTATTGAAACAAGTATTATTTGTTTTATATTAATTAACATATAAGGTTTTCTCTGCGGATAAATTTAATGAATAAATATCATGGTGATATACGCTCAAACGAGCAGACTCAAGCTCCTGCGTTAACTGTTCAATGTCGCCAGTTTTTAAAAACTTTGCAAAACTAACAACCGCTTTACGCTCAAAATCAGGCTCTGCTCCCCTATCAAAAAAGGGCGATAGCCCTTGTGCACTATTAATAGAATCGAAACCTTTTAATGCATATTTATCATTAGCGGTTTTAGCGCCTAACCTTGCTGGGCTTGAATGTAAAAAATTTGAGAGTACATTTTGAATTTCAACTTGAGACAAGAATTCAATAAACTGTTCGCTATCAGCTATTTTTTTACTATTAGCGGCAATAAAAAAGACGTTTGATGGTGCTGTTTCATATCTAGGGATATTTTTGATTTTTGGAAATGGCATAAACTCTACTTCTTCCTTAATATCTTGATCAAAAATACGACTCGCTAATGGCGTTCCCATTAATACAAAGCCTATTTCGTCTCTTAAGAAATAAGGTAGATATTGCTCCCACCTCATATGGTAAAAGCTAGTATCAAAAAAACCCTTACTGATCAGGTCTTGCCATTCAATAAATATTTGTTGGACTTTATTATTAACAAAAGAAATTTCACCCTGCATCACTTGATTAAAAAAATCTAAGCCATGAATACGTAAAACCAAATACTCAAACCAGGCTGCGGCAATATAAGGTTGTTTTTTTGACGCAGGGAAAGGCGAAATCCCCATTCTTTTAAGTTTTTGGCAATAAGTTTTGAAGGCTTCCCACGTTTTAGGAACAGGCCCTAACTTTTTTGTTATCTTCGTTTTATAAAACAAGCCCCAGGTATACATAGAATAAGGGAGTGCAAATTGTTCACCTGCATATGAACTACCCTGTATTTGTTCTTTTCTAAATTTTGAATGCCAATTGTTTTTATGCCACAGGTGCGTTATCGGGTGAACAGCACCTAATTGCGCCATTTTTTGCAAGCGCATATCATTATGCCCATAAAGCACATCAGGCGTATCTTTGCCTTCAACAAGCCACTGATGCATGTTTTCCTTAAAATCAAAATCTTCAACAAACTTTTGAGGAATAACCCTAATCCCTGTTTCTTCTTCAAATTGTTTAAAAATAGGAAGGAAAGCAGGCCTGACCGAGGGAAGAACATTCAAGACAATATTAATGGACCTACCTTGCACTTTTTTTGAAAGAGTGACCTTGGTGCTTCCTTCTATTTTTTCCATCGTTTTCAGGTATAAAAGATTAGCAGTGACAAAGAGACTGGCAATTAAAATAGCTATAGTTCTCATAATTGTCCCTTAACTTTATTAATACCCTTACAACTGCATGGATAATTAAAATGATGAATGCTTTTTATGTCCTCTCTTTTTAAGACGAATCAAAATTAAATATCCTCTATACCTTTCTGAAAATAATTTTTAACCCCACGATGACCATACTTGAAGACCTAGTCCCAAGTACCCTGAAGTGATTTTCGATAACTAACACCGATATTCACTTCAACATCCTTGCTACATTGATTTAAATCCCTTACTTCTCCTTTCGCATTCTTTATACTGAGCAAGTTAATTTATTTTTATGGGTGCCCAATTGATTAAGTTGCTCATACAGCTTAGAAACATATGATTATTTGTTCTTCGGCTTTTTAACGCGTTCATTTTCGGTATGACGCCCTTGTAAAGGTTTAAAAATTGGCTCAATTAACCCTTTTTCCCATGTTTTCATCTCAACTAACTGCTGTTGATGCTGTTTTTGGTTAGCTTTAAGTAGGTTATTCTGCTCAGATAAATCTTCTGCTAAGTTGAATAAATGGTCGCCATCGACTCGTGAATTAATGGCTTTAGAATCACCACGACGTGTAGCTAACGTGCCTTGATCAAATGCACGCCAAAAGAGAACATCATGTGGATTAGCTTTATTTTTCCCGGTAATAAACGGTATTAAGTTAACACCATCGAGTGGGCGCTTAGTATCAATAGGCGCTTTGGTAATATCAGCAAAGGTAGCAAGAATATCTAATGAGCTAACGGGCTTTTGATAGTTGATTCCAGCAGGTACTTTTCCAGGCCAGCGCACTGCAAATGGCACATGAATACCCCCTTCAAAATAGCTGCCTTTAAAGTCACGTAACTCACCATTGTCTGAGCCTTTATTTCGAGCACCACCGTTGTCAGATAAAAAGAACACTAAGGTATTGTCATCGATGCCAAGCTCATCAAGCTTAGCTAAGATACGACCAACACCGTCATCAACGGCAGTTACCATCGCCGCATAAGTTTGGCGTTTTTTATTTTTGATATGAGTATTTCTATCTAAATATTCTTGAGATGCTTGCAATGGTGTATGTGGCGCGTTGTAAGCAAGATATAAAAAGAATGGATTGTCTTTTTCTCGCTCAATAAATTTCACCGCTTCATTGGATAACTCATCCGTTAAGTACTCATCAATCTCAACATGTTTGTCATTTTCCATAATTTTAGTGTTGTACCAAGACCAATCTTTTTTGGCATCTTCGATACTATCTATGGTGAGATCTTCAGGGAAATATTTATGACCTCCCGATAAAAATCCATAAAAGTGGTCAAAACCGCGTTTATTGGGACGAAATTTTTCATGAGTGCCCATATGCCACTTGCCAATAATGCTTGAGGTATAACCAACAGGTTTTAATACTTCAGAGATCATTTTCTCTTCAAGGGGTAAACCTGAATTAGCATCAGTTGGGTCAATAATAGGATTACGACCAAAACCAAAACGGCCTTGATATCGCCCTGTTAAAAGCCCTGCTCGGCTTGGTCCGCACACTGCATAGGTCACATAACCATTGGTAAATTTAGTGCCTTCATGGGCAATACGGTCAATATTGGGGGTAATAATGTCATCACTACCGTTAAAACCGACATCAGCATAACCTTGGTCATCAGTGAGTATCACAATAAAATTAGGCTTTTCATTTGCCAGTGAAGTTGCTGAATAAGCAAGTAAGCCAGTGAATAATAATTTTTTTAAGGTGTTAGAATTTATTCGGTATTTCATTGGGTATTTCATAAAAAAGTCTCTACTGCTTGTCTATATCGGTGTAACGAGAGTAACGTTCGCGGTTTTGTTTAATCCACTTTGAGTGGGTTAAAAACATCGGTGCTTGTAGTTCATTTTCCCAAGCAAATAATTTCTTCATTAACTTGCGAACTAATAAAGGGTTTTCATCAGCAATATTTTTGCTTTCACTAATGTCTTGAGCGATATTATATAAAACCGCAGGTCTGTCTGGATAACGTACTAACTTATGATCGCCATCGCGCACAGCGGCAAAAGCGGCGCGACGCCAGAACAGTGTTTGATGTGGTTTATCTTCGACTTCATGAGTCAAATAAGGCACTAAATCCACACCATCAAGTTTGTTTTGTCCTACGGGCTTTGTTTTAGCTGCAGCTAGTGCTGTAGGTAAAATATCAAGTGATGAAACCACGTCATCATATTGTGTTCCCGCTTTAATATGACCCGGCCAAGACATAGTAAATGGCACGCGTACACCACCTTCATACAAAGTGCCTTTTACTCCAGAAAATGGTTTATTAATTGAGTAGTTATAATCTGATGGGCCGCCGTTATCGTTCAAAAAAACCACTAAAGTATTTTCAGTTAGCTGCATATCATCAAGTGCCGCCATAACTTGGCCAACAGACCCATCAAGCGCTAAGGTCATAGCCGCTAAGGTACGGCGATGCTCATCCTTAATATGACTAAGTAACTTTTCATGCTCGGGTTTGGCTTCCATTGGTGCATGAACTGCGGTATATGAAAGGTATAAGAAAAAAGGATTTTCTTTGTTTCTGTTGATAAAGGAAATAGCTTCCTCACCTAAACGATCGGTTAAATAACCTTGGTGTTTTGCTTCCTTGTTATTACGGCGCATTTTACGATATTCACTGTCGTTACCTGTCTGCTCCCAGTAACTACGTCCGCCACCCAATAAGCCGTAAAACTCGTCAAAACCGCGATTGTTCGGATGAAACTGTTCAGCCAACCCTAAATGCCACTTACCTACTAAGGCGGTTTTATAACCTGCTGCTTTTAGGTGATCGGCCATGGTTTTTTCTGAAACATTCATGCCATTAAATTTTTCAACATCACCTGGCTCAGGTTTTACTGGCAAATTATACTCATGGCCAAAACGCTGCTGATAGCGCCCTGTTAACATGCCAGCACGAGACGGGCTACATACCGAAGCAGTCACATAACCTTGAGTAAATTTAACACCACTACCGGCTAATTTATCTAAATTAGGGGTAGCAAAATTAGCTTTACCAAAAGTATTACCGCTAAAGCCGATATCGGCATAACCAGCATCATCACTCATTATAACGATGATATTAGGCTTTCCTTGCTGAGCATTATCCTGCGTAGCACCACTTAGAAAAGACAAGCTCAATAAAGCTAAATAAGTAACTGTTTTGGCCAATTTTTTTAAAGCTGTCGCTATAGTTAAGTTGCTAATTGTCATAGTATTTTCCACTTACTTAATGGCGTTAGTTAATGGAATTAAAGTAAAGTTGAATTGATATTCTTTAGCTGGAATAAGAAATTCATCATGTGGCATTGCGCCCCAGCTATTATCGCCACCGACGCCCATTTGCAGCATATCAATACGAACCGTAGTGGTATCACTTAACGGAACCGCTGCGCTATGTCGCGGCGCTTCTTTAACCTGATATAAATCGAATTTATTTAACGGCACCGCAGAAACATTTAAGGGGGTTGCAGATGAAATTTTCAGACCATTACCTTGTGCATCCGTCAGTGTTAACCAACGTACGTCAGTTTTATTGCCTGACTCTTGTGGTCTTGCATAATCATGTAACTGCTCTGCTACTTGGGATTGATAGATACCAACCGCCATACTGGTTTTCCTGTCGCTATAACTTGATAACGGGCCTCGACCAAACCACTCAAGCAATTGAAATTCCTTAGAAACTTTCATGTGCATACCAACACGAGGAATGTTGGGTAGGTTATATTTTAGCGGCGTTAACTTGGTCGTAACTTCAATTTGACCATCGGCCGACACAACATACTTGGTAGTTAACTTGGCAATATCCCCGGCTAAAATATGTACTGTGGTAATGGCAATACTGTTGTTGTTAATTTGTTCTGGAGCAATAGATTCGAGTACTTGTTTAGTTGAAGCGTCTTGCCACACATTAAGCTTATAGTGCACACCCCAACCTTTATCATTATCTGTAACCGCTCTCCAGAAGTTGCCTGACAAACCTTGGTCTATTAATTCAAAATTGTTTACTCGGTATTGGCTTAATAAGCCTGACGTTTTATCAAAAGCTATTGCAATATTTTCGTTTGAAATATTTTCGTTTGAAATATTTATCGCTTGTGCAGTTTCATCCAGACTTATTTCTCCTGATAAATCAGCTTTACCAAGCACATCAATCGGCGCTTTCGCGGCATTATTTACTAAAGAGAATTGCTGCCAAGCAATCACGTGGCCTTTAGGTAATAAGCCATTATCATCGCTATTTTCGGTAGCTTTAATGGTAACAAAGTACTCAACCCCCGCTTTTTGTTCGATATTCTTTAGCGGTAATTCTATTACGCCCTGTCGTCCTGCCATAAGATTAGGCGTATTGAGCTTGCCCTTAGTGATAATCTTACCGTTTTCTTCTAGTGTCCATGTAAAATCAAGATGTGATAAGTCGACAAAGTCATAGCGATTAGTTAACGTTACTTGAAAGCTATTTTGCTCAAAGGAGTCAAACTCAACGGGTTGATAAACTTTTTTTACTTCATGTGCATGCGGATTTAACGTGCGATCTGGTTGAATTAAACCATTGGCCAAAAAGTTTTTGTTGTTGTCGCCATCATTATAATCACCGCCATAACCCCAGAAGTTATCGCCATTTTCATTTGTTTCTAAAAAGGTTTGGTCAACCCAATCCCAGATAAAACCACCTTGTAGCTGTTCATATTGATAGATAACTTGCCAGTATTTATTTAGGTTACCGACACTATTACCCATAGCATGAGCATACTCAGCCATAATAAGCGGCCTATCTGGCTTGTTATTGGCATAGTCAGTGAGCTCTTCAATACTGTCATACATGGGGGTATAAATTTCTGAGTAATCTAAGATAAAGTGACCCGTTCGAGTGCCCCAACCACCGTAGGTTACCGGACGTGAACTATCGTTTTCTTTAACCCATAGGGCTGATTTTTCAAACGCGGTACCTAAACCCGCTTCATTACCCAATGACCACAGTATTACTGAAGCATGGTTTTTATCGCGCTCTACCATACGAGATACACGCGCTAGATGAGCCGCTTGCCATTGTGACTTATAAGCCAAGTGGTGTTTTTTCTGACTCTCTTCTCGATTAAAAGCTTTCTTCTTAGTCTTTGTTGAAACGGCTTTATCATCAATTTGCTGGCGTTGATCTGGCTGATTGCCAATTTGCATATATTTATGAGATTCAATATTTGCTTCATTCATCACATAAAGACCATACTGATCAGCTAAGTCATACCAATAAGGATCGTTAGGGAAATGTGCTGTTCTTACCGCATTGATATTAAGTTGTTTCATCAACTTAATATCTTTTTCCATTGATGTTTTAGTTAACGTTCTACCACCAATGGCATGGTGTTCAACGCGATTAACACCACGAATAGTGACTGGCTTACCGTTTACTAAAAACAAACCATCTTTCATTGCTAGTGTTCTAAAACCAACATTTTGACGAATAACTTCTTTTACTTCGCCGGCTTTATTGAACAAGGTTAATTCAAGTTGGTACAACTTAGGGGTTTCAGCAGACCAAGGAGCTATTTTATTTAGCACTGTGGAAAATTCTAAAACAGTGCCTTTGGTGTTAGCTTGATATGTTTTTTCAACGCTATAAAGCTCTTGTTTGTTATCAAAAAGCTTAGCCATTAAAGCGATTTCATGATCTTGCTCTAGCGAAAGATCAACGGTGATATCAAGCTGACCATCTTTAAAATTATTAACTAAAGCAGCTGAAATTGTGTAATCTTTGATATGATTTTTCGGCGTTGCATATAAATAAACATCGCGCTCAATGCCACTTAAACTCCAACCGTCTTGATCTTCTAAATAACTACCATCTGACCAACGATAAACTTCAACCGCTATTTTGTTCGCACCAGCTTTGAGGTGATCGGTAATATTAAATTCTGCTGGCAGCTTTGAGCCTTGGCTGTAGCCGACTTTTTCACCGTTAACCCATAAATACATAGCAGAGTTCACTGCGCCAAAATTAATACTAACTTGTTGTCCTTGCCAATTTTTAGGCAACTCGATGAATTTAACATAAGAGCTAACCGGGTTATAACTGTGAGGAATATTAGGCTGGTCAGCAGGAAATACGTAATCAATATTCATATAATGCGGCGTGCCAAAGCCCTGTCTTTCAACATTGCCTGGTACAGCAATGTCATGCCACTGACTGATATCATAATCAGCTTTATAAAAATCTATTGGTCTTAAGCTTGGTTTATCGACCCAATTAAACTTCCATTTTCCATTTAATGATAAAAATCTTGATGACAGGCTTGGTTGGTTATTTAGTGCTAACTGAGCTGACTCATAAGCAAAAAACGAAGCTCGTGCTGGTAGTTTATTTATTTCAAAAACTTCTGGGTTTTCCCAATCAACCTTTACGCTATTAACTGAAGTACCTGATGTTTCTTTATTTACTTGCTCATGTCCACAGCCGAACAAACTTGCCACTAGGCCAGTGGTAATCAGCAGTTTTTTTATCAACAGCTTTGCTTTTCTTCGTTTGAATTCTTTTTGAAAAAATTGATAAAAGTATACTGGTGTTGGCATATTGTCGCTCCAATGAACCTAATTTATTACTATTGAAAACAGAGTACATAAAGCACTCTGTTTTCACTAAAAACTGAACTAATACCCTGAGCTAACAATTTCAGTCAGACGAGAGTGTAGTTTTTTGACGAGCTCTGGATTTTTATCTGCAAGGTTCTGCTGTTCATTGATATCTTTACTCAGATCATAAAGTTGAGGCAATTTTGAAAAACCTCCTTCAATATTTTTATGGGCAAGAAATGAAGCAACATTGTTATTTTTTACTGGTGCGATGTATTTCCATTGATTGAATCTGAGTGAATTGGTCGCCACTGACTCTTCAACTAACTCATCACGGGCAATAGCTTTTTTACCTAGTAAGGCGGATAAGTGCTCTTCACTATCTCTTGCTTCACCTTGCTTTAAAGTAACCTCGACAAGTTTTGCCAGTGACGCATAAATATCCATTTGAGAAATCAAGACATCACTAACGCCATTTTTAGTATTACCTGGCCAAGTAACAATGGTTGGCATACGAGTACCCGCTTCAAAAGCGCTGTATTTACCACCTCTAAATGGTCCCCAAGGTTTGTGCTCACCAAGTAACTCTATTGCTCTATCATCATAACCATCAGTTAATACAGGGCCGTTGTCACTGGTAAAAATTATCAGAGTGTTTTCGCGAAGACCTAATTGTTCAAGTTCATTAACAACTTTGCCAACCATCCAGTCCATTTGCACAATGGCATCACCACGAGGTCCCATTTTGCTTTTACCCTTGAATCTTGGGTTAGGAAGGCGTGGCACATGAATATCATGATAAGAATGGAATAGGAAAAACGGCTTAGCTTTATTCGCCCGAATAAAGTCTATCGCCTTATCGGTAAATACATCAGGGAAGTCTTCATCTACCCAAAGTGCCGATTCACCGCCAGCCATAGTACCAATGCGACTAACGCCATTAATAATTGTTTCGCTATGTTGCTCATCTGCCACAACTCTCGCCAAGTCAGGACGTTCAAGTCGGGTTGGACGGTTGCCTACTTTGCCTTTATAACTAACAGTAATAGGGTCATTTTTATCTAAATTAACCACCCGTGTATTTTCAAGGTACACAGTAGGTACTCGATCGCCGGTCGCTGGTAATAAAAAGCTATAGTCAAAACCAATATCTAATGGTCCAGGACTAACATCAGCATTCCAGTTTACGTTGCCGTTACCTAAACCAAGATGCCACTTACCGACAACTGCCGTTTGATAACCCGCTTTTTTTAACATTGAAGGTAAAGTGGCTTTACCTGGTTTGATCAGTGCTGGAGCATCACCTGGTAAAATAGCAGCATTGTTGCGAAAACCATGTTCCCCAGTTAGTAACGAATAACGAGATGGTGTACAGGTAGCTGCAGAGCTATGAGCATCAGTAAACCTAACTCCTTGCTCAGCAAGGCTATCGATTGAAGGCGTTTCAACACCAATGGCGCCGTAACTACCAAGATCCCCGTAACCTAAATCATCGATATAAAAAATGACAATATTAGGCTTAGCGTGTTTTTCATCCGTGTTTTTGTGTTCAGCGCTAACGGCCTGAGCGGTATTTATTTGTAGTAATGCGAGTAAAGTGCTACCGACAATAGATATTTTTTTAATCATTATTATTCTCTATAAATTATTGCATCTGAGTAATAAGACGAATAACAAAATAATTTCCACTATCTCTATTTAGCTTTTTACTAAAAATTATATTAAGGCGAGTAGGACCACCCTTTTTTGGTAAACAGGGGATGAGTATTTATCCAGATAAAGACTAGCGACGACTTATAGTTCTAGCCTCATGAAAACCAATAGCGGATTTCCCATGGTCATTCGTCTAAACCTTAACGTCTTTTCAACATTTAAATATTGTCTAATTAAGGTAGTAATATGAAGTCAACTCAGGTGGTTTGTTTATTGTTATTGATTTTCGGGGGAATGGGCCACTCATCATCAATTCAGGCCAAACCGGTAAATATTACCGACAAACCCAATATCATCTTTATCATGGCTGACGATTTAGGTTATGGCGATTTAGGGGTTTATGGTCAGCAGAAAATAAAGACTCCTAATATAGACAAGCTGGCAAAGGATGGCATGCGCTTCACTCAGCATTATGCAGGCTCTACAGTATGTGGTCCGTCAAGAGCAAGCCTTTTGACAGGATTGCATTCAGGTCATAGCCCGATACGTGGTAATCCTAAATGGACCAATAGCGGGAAGCCGGTAGATTTATCTAATCAAGATAATACCTTAGCCAAGATGCTCAAAAAACAAGGCTATAGCACAGCAGCAATTGGTAAATGGGGGCTATCAGAGTCCAGTAAAAACGACCATGAATCTGTGCCATTAGCCCAGGGGTTTGATTATTTTTTTGGGGTAAAAACGCATAGTGAAGCACATCACTATTATTGGCACCGATTATTTGAAAATAACCAACCTTACCTACTCAATAAAAATGACTACTTAACTAATACCGGTGTCTATACTCATGACTTATTTACCGAAAAAGCCATTGGTTTTGTTAAGCAACAGAAAAGAAAACAGCCGTTCTTTTTGTACCTTGCCTATACGATTCCGCATTTAGCGCTTACCGTGCCAGAAGACTCTAAAAAACAATACCAGTCATTGGGTTGGCCAAAGCGAATGATGAAAACAAATGGCCATTATAAAAATGACCCTGAAGGTAATACCACTTATGCGGGTATGATCTCTAGAATGGACAGAGATATTGGTAAACTGCTCACAGCATTAAAACAACAAGGTGTAGATGAAAATACGCTGGTTATCTTTACCAGTGATAATGGCCATGAATATGACCAGAACTTCTTTAACAGTAACGGGCCACTTCGAGGAAAGAAAAGAGACCTTTATGAGGGCGGCATTCGTGTGCCCATGATTGCAAAATGGCCAAACGTCATTCAAAAAAATAGTGAATCAGACCACCTTTCTGCATTTTGGGACATAATGCCAACCTTTTGTCAGATTAGCGCAGCCAAAACCTGTCCAAAAACAGATGGCATTTCGTTACTGCCCACCCTCGCAGGACAAGCGCATCAGCAAGTACAGCACAATTACCTTTATTGGGAGTTTAATGAAAAACAAGGGCCTATTCAGGCACTAAGGTATAAACATTGGAAAATGGTAAAGTTTAAAAATAAACCTGCAGAACTTTACAACTTAAACATTGATATAGGTGAATCGACAAATGTTGCAAATAAAGAGACTAATGTAGTAAAGGAGATGCTAGTAATGCTCGATAATAGCCGAAGTGAACACCCAGAATTTACCCTGAAAAAGCTAAATCCCTATAAAAAAGAACCAAGTAAAAAACAAAAAACGGATAACGATCATATTGTTAATAAAAAGCCTTAATCTTCTGCGCTAAGACATTGGAAGCGGCAATCAGAAAAAGATTGCCACTAAAATCGATAGCTCATACCAAAATTATATCTAGCGCCAGACTGTGCAATATAATTTATTAGCTGTTCATATTTCATATAACGCTGTGTTTTAGATTC
>Ga0209395_1002547_pt1 | contig 23614 bp, 21 predicted proteins | sample GOMGulsemesocosm_3_FD_184635 | JGI IMG/M metagenome (GOLD analysis project Ga0209395, IMG submission 184635) | Methane-oxidizing microbial communities from mesocosms in the Gulf of Mexico - GOM9D Gulf of Mexico (SPAdes) (version 2) | ecosystem: Environmental > Aquatic > Marine > Cold seeps... | reverse complement strand
ACCTAAGATGTCAGAGCATTGTTACCAAGTCTTATTACTTCATCCGAAGGTATTGGATTATGTGAATAACACGCTAGGTATATCGTTAGCCAATATCGAGCGTTACAAAATAGGCTTTTTTACCGGCGATGATACGTTGGAAAATATGAGCGAATATCATGCCTATACACTGGTATTTCATAAGCATTGCCAACACCTTCCGCTATATGAAAAAGGAGAACTTGATGCGTTAAATGGCAGTGTAATACTTCCGGTTGATTATGATGATTGCTCTGAAGGTTTATTTGGTTTGCGTATTGCGCGAGATGGTAGCCACATATTTACTATGGTCTCCAGCACATTTGGCGTAATACCTGTCTATATGGCTAGCGGCATAGAGAAAACAGTCATCATGTGTGAACACGCGCTTGATGTTATTGCATTAGAAGAACGCGGATACGCTAACGGAATTTCTCAGGCAGGTGATGACATATCTGAACTGACATTTGATGCCATGTTCCGTCATGAAGTGACAATATTGGTTTATTTTACAAATGTGACGGGTACCACATTTGATATATCCAAGGCTGAGCAATTTGCAGCTGAATACCATGTTGCTCTATGCGAAGTAAATCTACCATTTAAAGTGACTAAACTGGGGCTGTGGGATGAGTTCCAATGGCGCTTGTTTGGTAAACGATTAGCTAGTGCATTGGATGTGTTAGGTGTTCGCGATGATCGTCATCAAGGACTCATTAGGGAGAGTAATCATGATTCATAACAATGAAAATTACCTAGCTGTACTTGGGCAGATAAACTTGGATGACTTACATATCCAGCAAGCTTTCGATTACTATCAACAGCGCTATTATCAAAGCGAATTAGCACAGCAATTTGTTAGTGAAAGTTGCCGAATTGATGAAGGCTCTGAAGATAACGCTATAATTGGCTTTTGTGATAGAACTATGGGAAAAAACATCCCTAAATGCCGTACTCCTGAAGGTGCAGCTATTCGCGGTAGCCTTCAACGTTGCGGATTAGTTCGAGCGAGCGGTCATGAATTGTTTCGTGGCTGTATCGTATTTTCAACATTAGATGATGAAGGGAACATTATTTCTGCCGTTGGTTATCGTGTCGGTCGCATTAGAGGAGGTAGCAAAGCGATAATCTATTGGCATAAACCTGAGCCTAAAGCCTTTGTTGATATGGGTATGGCGTTTGCGAAAGAGTTAATCAATGCAAAAACCTACCACTAAGCGCCTTTGGCGATGTGTAAAATATTATCTTGAGCTTTGTCTCGCTAAGTCGCAAAGCTCAGATACTGTGCGTAATAAACGAGGTGGTCTTAAGAAATTTTTTCTTTGGTGTTTAGAGCGTAAGGTTACACGAATTGACCAAATTGATTTGGACCTGATGGATGATTATGCCGCCTATTTAAATTCATATCGCAAAGCATTGGATAATGAACCCTTAAGCCCTTCACAAAAGCGTAACCTTCTGACGTTTGTTAAAACATTTATAAAGTACATGCATATTAAAAAGCTATTGCCGACAAACACATTGGATGGCATTGAGCTGCCAAGTAAAGGTGAACAAATACCTAAAGCACTTTATTCCGTTGATGAAATAGAAGTCATCCTAGAGCAGCCATTGTTGTTTGGTGTAAAAGGATTACGTGATCGCTCAATACTTGAGTGTTTTTTTGCAGCAAGTATCCGTCGTGAAGAATTAGTAAAACTTAATATTGATGATATTGATTTCAACGGCCGAATGCTTCGCGTTCAAGGAAAAGGCAAGAAAGAACGTTTAGTGCCAATAAGTCAGCGTGGTTGTGAATGGTTGGCTTTTTATATTGGTAAAATTCGCCCTATGTTCGCTTTTATTGGTTCAGGTAAAGCACTATTCTTAGCCAATAATGGCAAACGTTATGTACCAGGTAAATTATCTGATATGGCTTCACAATATGTGAAGCTAGCAGGGTTTGATCGCACAGGTGCTTGCCATTTATTTCGTCATAACACTGCAACCACCATGTTGGATAATGGTGCTGACTTACGGCATGTACAGGAAATGCTTGGCCATGCCAGTATCCTTACCACACAGCTATATACCCATGTAAGCCGTAGAAAACTCACCCAAGTTTATAACGACACCCATCCATCAGCCCAAGGTGGTAGTGGGTTGTTTTGATAAATACAACGAATAATAATATTTTTAAATTCCATAATAGTAGCCTCACGATTGTTATAATATAGTAAGTCTTATTGGTGAATTTTTGGTTATAATCTCTGAAAGCTTGTTAATTAATAGTAAGATTTTTTATTCTAATCCCAAACTGAAACTAGTTGATAATATTGCTTATTTTATGTTTTCTATTTATTGACTAATTAAGTTAATTAGTATTATCTAGACGTAGTTTAAGTAACATTATTTTTAAGGAAGTATTATGGCAATGGAAGCGGGTGGGTATGCCGAAAAATTAGGAAATCGTTACGAAGCCAATTGGGTTGCTTATCAGTTATTGCGGTTACTAGATGAAAAAATAATGTCAGTTACAGTTGAGCCGTTAGGTGATGATGAAGTAGGAACTGACGTAATAATTGAGAATATTGATACCACCCTAGAACATCATCAATGTAAAGCAGGTGCTGGTGAATCAGAACATTGGACAGCTGCTCTTCTATTCGGAAAAGGCATCCTAAAAAATGCATTTGAACAAATAGAAAGAGGGAAGCGAGATTTTTATGTAATCTCACCACTATCCTCAAAACAAATGTCAGATTTGAGAGATAGCTCCTTAAATAGTCCCGCAGATGTTAATCAATATTACCTACGTCAGATAGGAACAAGTAAAGTCAGAAAAAAGGACTTTGACTATATATGTCTTAAACTAGGCTTAGATAGTTCAAATGCCAATGACCTTGAAACAGCTCGGAACTTCCTAGTTCATTTTCATGTACAAGCATACATAATAGACATGCATACAAATGAACTACTTTGCGACTATGCGAACAAAATATTTATCGGAAATCCAGTTAATCTCGTTAGCTTTTTAAAACACTATGCAGATAATGAAGACAAATTAAGAACAAGAATAACGACACAGCAGCTTGCTCAAGATCTGGAAAATGCAGGGTTTGAAGCTAAAATGATTGAAGCTGATGATAGAGTCGCTCCTGTAATTAAAAACATAAATACAAACTTTGAGCAGTCAATAAAGCCTTATTTAATTTCAAATACCCTTATACACAGACCAGAGCTAGATGAGCTAGTTTTATCAGCTGATCAAAATGCTGTAACACTTCTAATGGCTGAATCAGGGATGGGTAAAAGTGCTTTACTACTTGAGTTAAAAAATAATTTGGAAACAAAGGGGGCAATAATAGCCCCTGTTAGGTTAGATAGATGCAAACTTGAATCAAGTGCAGATGCTTTTGGAGAGTCCTTGGGCTTTTTATATTCACCAGTTTATTCTCTGGCAAAATATGCAGGAGGTAATAAAGTTGTACTGTTGTTAGATCAACTCGATGCAATTAGATGGACTGCCGCTCATTCCGACAACGCTCTACATGTGTGCCAAGAACTCGTAAGGCAAGTTATTTCGCTGAGAGAGACCGGCGTAGATATATGCATTATATTTGCATCACGAGATTTCGATATTAATGAAGACATTGCTTTAAGCGCTTGGCTAAATTCAATAAATGATGATTTACATAAGATAAAATTATCTACGCTTTCTGAAGATACAGTAAAAAACTTGATGCAACCTTATGAAGATTATGAATCTTTATCAGAAAGCCAAAAGAGTACACTGAACATCCCATTATGGCTCGGTATATATATTTCAATAGCTCATTCCGAGGAGCACGCCCCTAATTTTGCTAACAAACTTGAATTGGTTAAAGGTTATTGGGATAACAGGCTTTTAGAAGCAGATAAAGTAACAGATTCCAGCCAAAATCTATCTGTTATCAGTGAACTTTTACATCAAATGATTAGTAAGTCGAAGTTCTCTGTGTCTGAATGTTCTCTTAACAATGTATCTCTAACGGCATTAAAAACATTGTTGTCAGTAGGACTCATAACAAATCAAAATAAGCAAATTAGCTTTCGCCATCAAGCATTATTTGACTATCAAGTAGGTGTTAGATTATTCAATGCTGCACAAAATTCTTTTGATAAATTACAAGAAGAGATTGGTGACTTTTCTCAGCAGACTCTAACAAGAAGAGAGCACTTAAAATATGCAATGAGTATGTTACTCATTGAAAGCCAAAAGGAGTTTTGCAATACAGCTTTATCTTTACTTCAAAGTGATAAAATAAGATTTCATTTAAAGTACTTACTGTTTAATTCGCTTAAAGAAATTAAACATTTCAAGTCACCCGCTAGAAATTTAGTTGATCAGGTTATCAAATCACCAGAACTCTTATCTCACTTATTAGCATCGACAAGCTATTCCAACTCTGGACTAGTACAATACTTGGTAGAAAAAGGCTGGATAAACGAGTGGCTAAACAATACTGATGACGAAGACTTTATATTGAAAATTATAAGGATATTAAGGTCAGTAGCTGATGAAACACCCAGTATAGTTCTACAAGTAATGACTCCATTTATTGGTAAGTCTAAAGAATGGAATAACAAAGTTTATGAAGCATTATGTTGGGATATGGAGAACGATTCGGACGAAATGTTTGAGGTGAGAAAAAAGCTATTAGCAACTGGAGTTACTGCTCGTTTCATAAATTGGAAAGCGATAGCTGTTAAAGTTCCAACACGCACTTTAGATCTGCTAGAAATGCTACTTGAACACTATAAAGAGGTGTTAGGTTCACCAAGATATAGTTCAAGAGGTGAAGTTGATGCTATATCTAACAGGGATACATTTAGCGAATCTGACATTGAAGGTGTAGAAAAGCTTGCCAGTGAAATTCCTGAATTAGCGTTGACTCGTTTACTCAATAAAGTCCATTCTATTGTTCGTGATATTGATGATGAACAAATTCATGAGTCATGGCTTAATAAAGATCGGTTATCTAACAATGATGCCGTAGAAAGTATTACTCACTGTATTTTTTCTGTGATTGAGTGTGCAGCCGATAAACTTCATAACCAAACTGAAATTCTTGATGAAATACTTACGCCATTTTTGTCTTCTACTAGCCCAATATTAAACTATTTATTGGCAAAAGTTTTTTTAAGGTACCCAATAAATAAAGCCGACTCAGTTATAAGTTGGCTATTAGGCTCCCCTTTAAAAAGACTAAAGTGTGGGAATACTTATGTCGAACCTGAATGGGTTTTACCAGGTCAATTAGTCGAAAAATTTTCCCTTAATTGCTCTACTGAATTATTCCAAGAACTAGAGAATAATATCTACTATTCGCCTATAGATAAGGAGGTAGATTATTACAAGCGATGTTTAGAGTATCGAAGAAGGGGCATATTTTATTCTTATTGGGGAGAGATTCAATATTTCCTACTACCAAAATTAGATCCTACTAGAATATCTGATAAATCCAAGCAACTAATTTGTGTGTTACAGAGAAAGTTTGCTGGTTACACCTATAAAGACTTTTGTAGTGCTCTTGATCTAAGAAACTCAGGCGGAATGGTAACATCACCGTTACCATTAGGTAATGTATTATCTAATGCTGTATGGACAAAATTGATTTTAGCGCCAAACACAAGAACTAATAGAAGAGGTTGGCGACAAGCTGGAAATCAAGTCCTTCACGAATCGAGTGTTCATCAATTCGCTAGAAGTCTCGAAACAGCCGTTGTTAATGAGCCTAAAAGGTTTGCTCAATTGGCAGTATCATTGCCGACTGATATTGCGTCAGATTATATTGAATGGATTTATTATGGTTTATCCAATACTGACCAAAACAGAGTAAGTGAGCAATATAGAAGTGAATGGAAACTTTGCCCTATAGAACTTTTAGAGAGTGTTATAAATCACTTTGGATATAGTGGTTTTGAATATCAAGTGGTTAGGATCCTTGAACGACGAATCGCAGGAGAAGGCTGGTCAGATAATATAGTAGACCTTTTAATTACACTATCAAAAACGGCCATAGATCCCGAACCAGAAAAACTAAATGTAACTGTGAGCAATGAATCAAATGAAGTTGAGCTAGTACCAGTAAATACTCTAGCAACTAACGCTATTAATTGTTGTAGAGGTATAGCATACAGTGCGATAGGTAATCTTTTTTGGAAGAGTGAGCAAATAGCAAACCAGTTAATTGGCTCTCTTGATGATGCTATAAACGACCCTCATCCAGCTGTTAATTACTCCGCATCAGAGTTGCTATTGCCAATGTTTAACTACAATCGAAAGCTATCTCATCAAAAATTTATAACGCTTTGTAATAAAGATTTGAGAATGTCCTGTATTAGGGGGAATTATTATTTTTTCAATGATGGTTTTACAGAAAACAGCGATTTCGTCGAACAATATAAAAACTTAGTTTTACAGATGAAGACTTCGGACATTGATGAAATTAAAAAAGAAGCTGGTCGTCAAATCGCTGCCCGCTGGTTTTTTTATGATCTCTTTACTGATGAAATATCGGATATTCCTGAATGGAGTCAACCATTAAAAAGTGGGGCGGCAAGTGTTATTTCACAATTTTTAACCGAAGCTCGTTATAATTCAAATATAAAGAAGTTACTGCCTTTATATGAAACACTCACAAATGATGAAGATCAGAAAGTCTTAGAAAAAATCGGTCGAAGCGTTAGTAATAAAAATTACTGGACTAGAGTTAACTCCGACGAATTTTTTTCCATCTTAGCTAATTCTAAGGCTGCTCTATATAGCCTTTGGCATATATTTCATTACCTTGACGAAAACAAAATTAATCTTGTAGGGATCTCTAGTAGCTTACTCCAATTAGTTAAAAACATCGTTAATTCTGACATTGCAAATAAAAATTCTCGCACCATGAATATAAGAGATTCAGACTTAATTAAGGTGCTCCAGAGGTTATATGAAGAAGCCGCCGACGATGAAGATGATATCGCAATAAACCAATGCTTAGATATTTGGGATTATTTATTGAGCGCCCAAGTATATTCTGCGATTGACGCAACAAAGAAGCTTGATAATGGAATGTTAAATTAAAGCGGAAGTTATAGGAGTAAGCTTACTTAAGAAAACACTTAATATTTGATTAAATTATGAAACTACTTGGTTCCTAATAAATTAAGACCGAATAGTTTACTTCCATCAAGCTGGATCGTAGTTCGTACTAATTTATATGCAGGCACGATACTATGATCCAGTCATAGGTCGTTTCTACTCGAATGATCCGGTGGGATATACTGGTGCTAACCCAGTTATGTCATTTAATAGGTATATGTATGCGAACAATAATCCATACAAATATGTAGATCCAGATGGACGATTCATATTTACAGCAATTGCTGTGGCTGCCGTTGCATATGCGGCATATGATGGGTATCAAGATGGAGGAGCTACTGGCGCGTTAGCAGAAGCATCAGGTTATAATGATGCAGTTTCTTCATACAATAGTATTAAGAGTGGGGACTATAGCGGAGCTGCTATATCTGCTGCTGGAATTCTTTGTAAGGCTTGTAAAGGAGCTACCAGAGTTAGACATTACACTAGTAAGTCTGGAATGGGAGGGATTCAAGACAGTGGTGTAATTAAGGCCAGTGACCAAAATAGTGTATTCACAGTTAAAGCTAAAGGTAAGCCGGGTAGTGCTAGAGACGTAGAAAAACAACTAGGTATTAAAAAAGGCAAAGGAAATGCCTATGTCGAATTCGATGCAAGTCCCGATGAATTTACAACTATCAAAAATGCAAAAACTGGAGCGACAGAACGAATCTTTAAAGGTGATGTTAATTTGGAAGGTCGTAACGCTACATTTAAGAAAAATAGGTAAGCTAATGAGTGATAAAGTAGAAGTAAAGACAGATGAATTAAAAAGGGTTTTCTTGTTGATGGAAGAGATTCATGATTTATTTCATCAGGAAGATAATTATAAAGGCTCTGAGATAGTTGAAAAGTTTGCAAACGCTCATTATTCCGAAATCAGAGATATTTACTATGATGTTTTGTGGGATATGCTTCCAAATGATGTTCAAGAACAACTTGAAGATCGGTAATTGAAAGTATTTGTTTATTTGATCCAAAGCCCCGCAAGGGGTTTTATTTTTGGCTGCTTTTGAAGCCAAAGGGATTGAAAATTATCCTCTCAACTTGCCGACTAGAAGGATTACACTCGCGGGCTTTTGGTTGTTGTCAAAGAAGATGTTATTGTCTTTGCATTAAAGTATGAACAAAGGAAGTTATGAAAAATTTAATTGAGCTTAAGTTAGGTGACGATAATGAAATTGGATATGTATATTTGCCCGAACACCCTCGAAACACTGATTCTAAATGTGTAAATAAGACGGTGGATATTCGGGACTTGATTAACGATTATAAAGGCCCAGATCTACTTTTTGACTTCGATGAAAGTGATACTTTGATTGGTATTGAAATACTTGGATAGGTAAGTATTTATAATGTTGGAAGGCTTTTAAATATGACCCACTTTGCTGAAGCTGATTATTGGAAGGAGTGCGACTTCATCAAGTGGAGTAAAAGCATCTTTTCTAATTCAACCATATCTATAAGTGATGTTAGAGCGTTGTGTGAATTAGGGCTACCAGAATGGGCTGCCCCGAATATTAATTTTGATATGTATGACATACATAATGGTATATTGAAAATTGGTGAGGATAGAGACGATAGGGATATACTTTTAAACCTAAACTCACTGAATATATCTATATCAGACAATCAGCTCTTAGTTAACACTTCCCCTCACAAGTTGAGAGAATCATTAAAGTTATACGCCATCATGGTTGAAAAGGCTATAGCGAGTGATGAAGAAGCGTTTGTTGATAATCGTATTTCTCAGCAATTAGTGGACGAACTAAAAGATGAGTTGAAAAAACTTGATCCCGAATGCTTAAGTGGTAAATCTTTTTGGATTGACGAAATCAAACGATTGAAAAAACAAGCTTGTTAATATGAAGAACCACAGAATAATTGATTTGTTGGACATTCAACCATCGGAAATCATATCAGGTGATGAAGCGACTAAAATTGCTCAAAACTGGCTTGCAGCATTTTGCCCAACTAAGCGTTCGTTTAAGGGAATCAAAAGATTTAAAACTTATATGTGGGACCTAATGGATTGCGATTTAGAAAAAGAAGATGCATTTGTTGAGTACGATAGACTAGAAGCGCCAAAGTACATAATTATGGAAGACTGTTTTGGACAGGATAAAAAAGAAGTATATGTTGTTGTTAATAAGCCTAGTAACAACGATAAATTAAAAGATTTTCACGTTTATCCTAAAAACTTAGCATGGTCGATGGCATTTACTCATGAAGATGGGTGGATTGGACCTAAGCTAGCTAAACATAAGGATTTCGATAAACTAAACACGAAAAACAAAAGAGCAATTGAAGCTATAATTCGTGTCTATGATTAAGAATTATAAAGCAGCATTCATTATTCCTTCTGGTGCCGCAAAAGAGTTGACAGATATTGGCTGGGTTTTTGATACAGACTGTTTTGTAACCGAATCAATCGTTTCAAAATTGTTGTTTTTGTTTCCGTTTTTAAAAGTAGATCAGAGAGAAAAGTCAATTTACAGAAGTGAAGAGCTTATTATTGATGTTTTAACTGAGAATGGAAATATAGAACAGATTTACATCCGGGATTACTCTCCTAATAAAAGGTTTATTTCTCAACTTTCAAGCGAAGTCGATGATTTTGATGGTGGAGAGCTATTCATTCCATAACTAGGTTGTTATCGGTATTAAATAATCAGAATCAACTAAAGGATTCATGCAGTGGGAATTGGTAGACGAAAGTTTTTAAAGTTATTTGGTGCTGTCATCGCGACTGCCGCAACTAATCCACTTCAAGCTGTAATCATCAACGATGATTTATATATCAACAGAACACTCGGTCTTGCTTATAAAAAGCCTTTAGGCTGGCACTTTTTATCACTAGGATCTTTTGCTGACATTAAAGAAAAGCAACAATTATTGGACAGTGATACAACTGAAATGTTGAAAGCTGGTGATGATCCCATTGCGATTATGAGTCAGTATCCTGAGTCGTCAGGAATTACCTTCTCACCCTCAATTACAATATATGTTGAAAACTTTGAGCTGTTAGAAGGCGAAAATTTGCAGCAGCTTGTATCTACACTTTCTGAAACTTACTCAAAAGCTTTAGTGGATTATCAATTTATAGAATCACCAAAAGCTATTTCGGTATCTGCATGTGAAGCGGCAGAGTACGTCTCGACTTTTATTCATCAACAGGAAAGCAAAGAAGCGTTATGTCGGCATAGGTCTATTGTTATTGTTCGTGATGGTCAAATGTATACTGTTAATGTATTTGATTACCCAGAGTTAGGTCGAACAATTGATGAAGAGTATCTTGAATTCAAAGACGCTTTTAAATTGGTTTAAGTTAATCGGTTTTCTTAAGTGACTCAGCAAGAACTTTATTTTTGGCTGCTTTTGAAGCCAAAGGCATTGAAAAATGAAGTGACCCGCAATAGTTGAACTACCAATTACAGGGTCTTCTTTCCATTTCTGTTGTAGTAGTTAACTATGCTACTTCAGTTTATGATTCCGGTTTGGTATTTGGTTTTACATGGCTACCTGTGAATTCTTTGGATAGTGATTTTTGTACTGTCGCTAGGTTGTTTTGCACTAGTTTATAAAACTCATGATCTTCTTTGTTTATACTTTCAAAGGTAGATAGGGATAGTTTGTAGTAGTTAATACCTTCTTGAACTTTGTTTTCTTCAATCAGTATATTTCCTGTGAGTTGTTGCATATTTGCTATCTCTAAGAAATCATCTTCTTGTTTATTTTTTACTTTTGAAAATGCGGTTATTGATTTTTTATAGTAGGTTATTGCGTCGCTATGCTTACCTAGCATATCTAGACACTTGCCGATATCGCGATTGATTAGCTTAAACAGAGGGTCATCACTGTTTAGGTGGGTTATGTATCCTGTCAGGGTTAGCTTTAGGTGATGTAGTGATTTGTTGTAGTTGCCCTGACTGTGATAAATGTTTCCAAGAGTGTGGTGGTCTTTTGAAACCAACAAAGCTTTGTTTCCGTGGGTGGTGATAGTCCTTTCTAATGATTTACGGGTAAATTCAAATGCTTTTGAGTCTTCATTGTTTAAAAAATAAGAAGCTCCTAGGTCTCGATACAGTAGGGTTATATAAGCAAAGGAATTATAACCTTTGTAGGTGTTTTTGGGCTTTATGTTTGATTGTTTTTCAACAATATCAATAGCAATTAGTAGGTTCTTGATCGCTTTATCGAACTGAAGATTTATTGCAAATTGTCTAGCTGTCTTTTGATATATTAAGGCCAAAGTTTCAGAATTTAACTCATTAGAGTTGGTAAGGAAATCTGTCGCTTTGCTTAGGTAATGATCTGCCTTTTCGGTTTTGTTTCCTTTGCTATATACTTCTGATAAAAGTAAAAACACAGACGTTTCATCAACACTGTTTTCTTGAACCGTTTTTAATAGTTCTTTCAGTTGGTATGTGGCTTCGTAGAATTCGTTATTAAATGATAGGATGGATGCCAAATTAAACCTTGCGATGAAAATTTGTGACGATGAGCTGGGTTCAGCTTTAAGAGCCAGTTTTAGTATTCTTTTTTGATATATTATTGATTTGCTAATATCCCTTAGGTGAAAGCTGATATTTGATATTAGAGTTAAATAAGTGGTGTTGTTGGGTTCTAGCTCTATTGCTTCTTTGATTTCTCTATACGCTTTAGTCATATCAAGGTTTTTGGCTTTCAAAAATGCTGAAACATATAGGCTTGGTGCTAGGCTATTTCTTGTGAGTTTGACATTGGTTTCTGCAAGTTCTTGGGCTTTTTGGCGATCACCTTTATTCCAGGCGTCTTTTATTTCATCGAGAATAAGTGTGTTGTTGTTCTTTGTTCGTGTGCTCTCATGCAACTTGATGATTTCTAATTGCTTGAATAATTCATCGCTAGGTTTTTTATTGTCAGGGTTCTCTAGGTATGTGCCGTTAGCTCTTGATAAGAGTTTGTCATATTCTTTTTGAGTTACGTTGTTAATGTTGTAGATGTCTCCCTTCATTGCTACTTGTGGGGCTTCAGCGTTTTTTAGATTAACTATGTTGTTTGGTGATGGTGCGGGTTGTAATAACAAAACAGCAGCACCAATTAGTGCTGCTATAATTACACCAAAGGTTGTGATGTATGCCGATTTAGTTGTACCGTTATCCGTGGCTTTTGTGATGATAGTTACTGGCTCAATTTCTCTCTTGTTTTTCTTTTTTCCTTTTAACTGGTTCCTGTTTATTGAAGCCATCAGTTTGTATCTCCGCTTAAGTGGTATGCATAGTTTCTTGTATTGTTTTTGGTTATTACAATTTGCGCCGGAAGTTTTAGTCTATCTAGATAGTTCTAAATATCAAGGTATTAAGGTTGTCTTTCTGTTGAGAAGAAAAAATTACAGCGAGCACATTCATGGGGTAGACTTCCGTCACAGTTGCTGTTTTGAGGGTATCAATGAAGCCAGAGCGTTTGATTTGAAATCAATCCTCTGACCATCAGATAACTAAGCACCGCAAGTGATTAATGGGGTCGGTGACGAATTAATAATGTTATCGGCCTTATTATTGAAATTGGCTATACTTGGCTTTTTAGTCGAAAGGATTCGATATGCCGAGAAAACCAAGGATGTTTCAACCGAGCTTACCTTGTCATGTGATTCAACGAGATAATAATCGTCAAATTTGTTTTTTCTCTGATCAAGATTATTTGTTTTATTTATCTTGTTTAGCGAGTAGTTGTGAAACGCACAAAGTAAATTTGCATGCTTTTGTTTTAATGACTAATCATGTTCATTTACTCATGACTCCGAGTACAGTCTGCGGTATATCTAAAGTAATGCAATCGATTGGACGCAGATATGTTCAGTATATAAATAAGCGGTTTAATCGTTCAGGAACCTTATTTTAGGGGGGATTTAAAGCAAGTTTGATCCAAGCTGATGAATATTTACTTGCATGTATGTGATACATAGAACTTAACCCTGTTATAGCTAATATGGTTGCTGACCCTGCGAGTTACAAATGGTCAAGTTATCGTATTAACATCGGCATTTCGCCAAGAAAACTATTAACACCACACCCTGTCTATTTAGCATTGTCTAATGCACAAGTTGATATCCATCGTAAGTATCAAGGTCTGTTTTCAGAGAGTTTCCCTGATAAAATAGCCAACCAGTTTACCCAAGCGGCTTTATGTTCAATGCCAGTTGGTAACTCACGCTTTACTGAATATATTGAAAAAGCTTTAGGTTATTCTATTGGTAAGATAAAAAGAGGCAGACCGGCAAAATTTATCTAAAGTTTAATCGTCACCGACCCCTTTTCCCGCAATTATGATAGTAAAACCATCAATTATGGTTTCTCACTTTATTTTTACAAGAAAGCAAGTTTAATAATAGATTAGCTTTTCCCATAGATCTTAATTGCTGTAGTTTATTTTGCATGGAATTGGTTCCATAAAATATTTAATGTAGGGTGATATTCATACAACAGATTTTTGAAAAGGTACACAATGTTTTTTGATTAATGAATTTGAAATAAAATGATATTGGAATTATGTCATTAGTAGAAAACTCTAGGGAATTCAAAAGTAGAATTAATTAATGCCTAGCAAGGTGCTTCATATCAAATTAGGAGCATATCGTCATCGCTCTGAACGAAAATACATTAACTTCCAGAACTAGAGCTGGCTTTTACGATTAAAAATATTGAATTGTTAGCTCAAACCATAGGTAAATCCATTTTTATTAATGAGGCGCGCTGCAGGCATTGTAAAATTGAAGACTATAAGTTCTGTAAAAATGATTTCAAATTGATAAACCTATTTTACTTTATTGCATCACGCAGAAACATACCAATTTTTTTATGTCCTGTTGCAGTCCAATGCGAGTCAATTGGAAAATAGTCATCTTGAGTTAAAACTGAAGATGGATCAAGACATGTAATATCAGAAGTTTTACAAAACTGTAGAAAATTAGTTAACAGATTAGGTCCTTGCCTAATGCCTGTAAGTTGGCTCTTTAAACTAGGCGTTATGTAAGGGTTTCTGTCTCCGAAATAAAAATTTTGAGGAATTACTAATACATATAGTTTTCCATTTCTAATAGAAACCTCTTTTGCAAGGCGAATGATTGATTTAGCGGTACGACTTTCAGATATCTTTGTTCGGCCCAACTCTAAATTAATTGAATTTAGTGAATTGGGCATTATTTCAGGGCGGTCAAATAGGTATGTTCTAAAAGAGGTTTTTCCCATCGTTTTTACTAACAATTTCCCAAAACTTGTATATTCACTCAGTTCTTTGATCGGGCTAACTAACACGTTTGTACTTAATTTTATTTGTCCTTTTCTTTGAATTAAACGGTATGGCAATGCTAATTGGTTAGATTTATAATTGTATTCAGTTTCAAAGACATCAGCTTCAAAATCGTTGCCAAGATATAAGCCAACGACAACCACCATGGGCTTTAAACTAGCGGTATTCCTAAACACAAATTCATAGTGTTCGGGTTGAAATCCATTTTTGTAAGAAAAATTTACCACTCTTTCTGGTTCATAGTTTTCATTAAGTCTAGCAAAAATATTTGTGTAGCGTTCTTCTACATTAACACCATGGCCAAATGTAAAAGAATCACCAAAAAATAGAACATCAATGTCTTCATAGTTAACGTCAAAATCTTCCCGCAATCCAAGACTGTTAGTTCTAACTGATACATCAAACTCTTCTCTCTTCCATCGATAATTAAAATTTTCTTGCATAGGGTAGACACTGTCGGCCGCAGGTGTGAATGTTCCGTTATCATTCTGTGAAGCAAACACAAAACTATCCTCAACTGTTTCAAATTGTCGCGAAAAAAAATTTAAAATAACTAATGAACTGAATTCAAGTAATAAAAAAGTGAAAATAATGATAAAAAGGGGAACTGAAGTTTTTTTAATCAAGCTCATATAGTGCCTCATAGCTCTCTTTTAGTGACTCATCTTGTTCTTTTTTAACAAGAAAATAATTACCTACTGCTAGGATGTCTAATTCGGTGCCCATGAAACATTTAAATGCATCCTCTGGATTACACACAATTGGTTCCCCTCGAACGTTGAAAGAAGTATTCACTACCAATGGGCAACCTGTTTTTTCGTAAAACTTAGATATAACAGCGTGATACCTAGGGTTTGTTTCCTTATGAACTGTTTGAATTCTAGCAGAATAATCTACATGTGTAATAGCAGGAACCTTTGAGCGAGGCACATTGAGTTTATCAATTCCAAATAGCGCACTTTCTTCAAGTGTCATCTCTTTACGTTTATCTCTTGCAATGTTTGCAACTAACAACATGTAAGGGCTATGGGTGTCATGTTCAAACCATTCACTGATACGTTCAATAAGAACACTAGGTGCAAATGGACGAAAACTTTCTCTATATTTAACCTTAATATTCAGTTGCTTTTGCATAAAAGGTGAGCGAGGATCTGCAATAATACTTCGACCTCCTAACGCCCTTGGACCAAACTCCATACGACCTTGCATCCAACCTACAGCTTTTTCGTCAGCAATCGCCGAAGCTACCTGATCGATAAGTTTAGTCTCGCTATATTTATGATATTTTGCTCCACATTTGTCCAACGCTTCTTTTATCTGAAAATCGTTAAACTCAGGGCCTAAATAAGATCCGTTCATTTCATCATGTTTGCCAGAAATAATACGGTCGTTAGAAAGATGTAAGTGCCAAACTGCTAACGCTGCCCCAAGAGCACCACCAGCATCACCGGCTGCTGGCTGAATCCAAATATTATCAAATATTTTTTCGCGAATAAGGACTCCATTCGCCACACAATTTAGTGCGACACCACCAGCCAAACATAGATTTTTTTCACCTGTTTCTATTGCTATACTTCTTGCAAGTTTAACTATAATTTCTTCAGTTACTTGCTGTATAGAAGATGCAAGATCCATCTCTCGCTGAGTTAATTCAGATTCAGGATTACGAGGAGGGCCTTTGAATAAAACATCAAATTTCTTATTCGTCATCGTTACACCGGTCGCATAATCAAAGTAACTCATGTCAAGCTGAAAACTTCCGTCCTCAGCAATATTTATGAGTTTTTCTTTTATTAACTGTGCATATATTGGCATACCATAGGGAGCTAAACCCATAACTTTATATTCACCAGAATTAACCTTAAAACCTGTGTAATAAGTAAATGCTGAGTAAAGTAAACCAAGAGAATGGGGAAAGTGAATTTCTTTTATTACTTTTAAGTTCTTGCCATTACCAATTGCTAATGATGTTGTCGTCCATTCGCCCACCCCATCTAGTGTTAGTACTGCAGCTTTTTTGAAAGGCGATGGATAGAAAGCGCTTGCAGCGTGAGATAAGTGATGTTCAGAAAATAGAAGTCGTTCATGCCAATCTATTTCATTTCCTAATAACAAAGATAGTTCATTCACTATAGTAGACTTTTGAAATAGCTTGTCTTTTATCCAAAGAGGCATTGCCAGCGCAAAACTACGGATACCTTTTGGCACAAATGCAAAATAAGTTTCAAGAAGTCTTTCAAATTTTAAAAATGGTTTCTCATAAAACACGACGTAGTCAATGTCGGTAGAAGTTATTTTCACTTGTTCAATGCAATATTTAATTGCTTGGTGAGGAAAACTCGCATCATGCTTCTTTCGACTAAATCGCTCTTCTTGAGCAGCGGCCAAAATTTTTCCATTATGTATCAAACATGCAGCACTATCGTGATAGTGCGCAGATACACCTAATATGTACATTTTTGTTGTCCTGTATCTAAAAAAGAGTGTAAATAAAGGGAGCTATTACAGAACCATTTGCTAAAATCAAAAGCCCCCCTAGCATAACCATCACAAAAATAATAGGTGCAAGCCAGAGTTTTTTTCGAACTTTAAGAAAAGTCCATAACTCTTTTATAATTTCCATACGTTACCTTACTGTTAAAATTGTTGCTTAAATGAATCTGATGTCGTTCCGCTTGGGTCTCTAATCTTCCAGTAACTTTTTCTATCTATTAGTTTTAGACGTAATTCATCACGCCCAAACAGCTTCATTAGTAAGCCAATAGGAGTAAATATACCTATAAACATTATGCTAATTACAATTGGTCCGATAATCATTCCAATTAGCAGCCCAAAACTCATCCATATCTTATTCAAAGGTGTTAGAAGATCAGGGTTTATGAACGTTAAAATAACAAAAGTTAAAGATAATACAGCAAATGCCCAGTAGGCAGTTTTAATATCGATATAAAAAAAGTACGCAAACGCTAGTCCAAATATGACAGCGAAGAAAAGGCCAAACTTTCTATTTGAAGGTAATTCAATATCAGAAAGTTTCAAATTCATAGCCTTTTAATTCTATACGCAGACCTAAATTATCTGCAACACCACCGAAATTTTTATACAAAACTTACTCCCAATTGGTTATCAAAAATGCTTTGAAATGAAAGTTGTGCATCCTAGACTCTTTATTTAAAGTATGCAATAGGCAGCTTTGTCTAATATAAATAAGTCTGAAATAATTACACGTATTTCTTTATCTTTATAAAAGTTTTGGCCGAAGTCTAATCCTTTCTGAGTAATCCTCTATATTTTTACTGATTAACATCTATTTTAAAATTGTTTTTTTATATAGTTTTACATTCTATGCATTTGTAAGTATTTCAGCATGCTGTCTTTTATGTGTTTGACAATATTCCTTGTTAAAAACACGCTAGAGTTATTCGAATAACTCATTCCCTTCTAACCATATGCATATTGGCTTATTAAATAAGGTAAGCAAATGTATTAAGGAGTAGCTATTCAATGAATGGAAGCCTGAAGGAACCTAATATAGCCATGCCATAAACCGCTGATTTAGTCGTAATAACCTTTTTAAGTCTAATATTGTAGTAAAGAATGATCGGTGATTTCCATCTTTTGATACTAACAGTACAAAAGATTGTCTTGAACTATTTAATGCAGAATTAGTTTGGCTAAATGTACTTACAACGTCTTCCTGTATGGTTGCTTTGAGTTGTTGTAATATTCGAAAAATGAGTTTTTGATTAGGGGAAGTAGTCAATAATTTACATCCGTAGTGACAAACTAATCTTCAGCAACACTCTTTAGCGTATGGCTAGCTAAAAGCTCTCTTGATGCTATTCGCTTCTTTCTAGCCTCTAGTATTGATACTTCTGGATAAGCCCAAAGGCTTAATGAAATACGCTTTTCTGTGAAAGGCTTAAAGTAATCTAACAGCCATTGTTTAGAGCCATTTGGCATAATATGTAGTTGTAAGCAGTCACCGTCAGATAGCTTATAAACCTTATCTTTAGGCTTCGCCTGTTTAACTTATGTATTGGTAAGGGGATTTACTTTTTTAGCCATTTTTGTAGTACAACTTTTGTTAGATAAATGCTGTACTACTAAAAAGTGCAGGTGTCACGGGACAGGAATGGAAGGTAATGGACATAAAAAAACCCGTAAAGCTTGTTTTATAAGGCTTTACGGGTTTTTAATGGTTCTTAATGAACCTGTATTTGGTGCCGCTACTGGACTCGTTTGGGTGTGTTAAAGGGTTGTTTTTATTGTGTTATAATAACTTTGTTTTTATTGGTACCGTTTATGGTACCGCTTATCTGCAATGTCATTATTCACCAAACATCTCAACAATCTAAATTTATTCTCCTTTCTTTTTTACAGCTATTGTAAGTTTCTGTTTTAAAAAGAAAGGATGGTAGGTATCAAGTGTAACCAAAATAAAGTTACCTTTATCTATTTTAAGATGTAATTAAAAGTATCAACAGTGACTTGATTGCTGTAATTGGTTAAGAACATCTAACGCAAGTTCTTCATCACGGTCAAAGCTTATATCTAAAGTTTGTTGATGCCTACTTGGTAAAGCTCCATGCAAACAAGCAAACTCTTTAATAAAGCCATCTTCGGAGCTCATTAATTCTCTTATATTATCGGCTTTAGCTAATAAAGATAAGTTAGTACTCTCTCCAATGAAGTCATGCTCAACACCGTTAATGTCCAAAATAGATAAAGATTGTTGAAAGACAGGACTATTTTCTCTTGCCTCGCCAATAGTTACTTTTTCGTTGTTTACCCTTAGTAATTGGGAGGCCACATGAGTAGCATCAACTCCCATTTTCATAACTCCAGATACATTTCTAGTAGCAACAGCATTCATTACTTTTTCTATGAAATAGAGATCAGAGTATTTAGATAGTTTAGCTGCCAAAATACCTAAAGACTCATCATCCATTAGGTATAACAAACGTCCTGAAAGGTACCTAAGCTTTGGTGTTGTTCGCTTTTCTTCATATGGGGTTTTTGCTGTACCACTGCTCAGGATGTCATCTATCTTAATTTTAAAGTTTACCTCACACTTCTTTGCTTGTTCTAATAATGAAGTTATGTTCAGTTTTTTTACAGCTTTTGTTGCCCATTTATATTGGCCCCTCCAATCTTGAAAACGCTGTAAGTATGTTGATTCTTTCACAGCATTAGAGTAATCAATAATAGGAATACGTATATTATTTTCTTTAAATACTACTTTTAATTCAGTTATTTTTTCAGGGTTTGCAATTAAGAACCTTTTTAAATCACCAATCAATGAAATCCATTCGATTCCAAAACTTTTTTCAAAGTCATTCTCTCCCTCTAACCAGTTAGCTATTGTTACTGTAAAATCTTTATCTCCATCATGTAACTCTAAATCTAATTCATCATAAAGTGATTCTAAAGTAGACCGCCATTTAGTTACCTCATCATATGTACCAATTAAAACAACATCATCAACATACCTACAATAATTTCCATTTGTAACCTCATACATTTTTACATCAATGGCATCAAGTAAAAGGTTTGCTATGACATGACTAAATATGGGGCCTGTCAGTATTCCTTTACCTGTATCATCACTAACGCTAACCTTATTGTGTTTCTTTAAAATTTCGAGCCCTAAATTTTTAAACTTTAGATCTATTCCTGATTCTTCGCATAATCGATTCCAAGTATCTAGTGCAGACTTTGCGTTAATGCTAGGGTAAAACTTCTTAATGTCCGTGTATAAAACAACTCCCTCATCAAGCTTCCAACAAGCATCAGCAATATATTTTTGTCTTTCTTTAAAGCCATTAAAATAGGGTTGAAAAACACCTGTTTTGTCATCTTCTTCAGCGAATCGATAACTATAGACATACGGTTTAGGATGGAATGTTTCATATTTTGACATCTCTGAGATAAGAGCCGTTTCAGCTAAAACTTCGTTAGGTGACGGTAAATAAATATTACGATGAACAAACTGACCATCAGAATAATCTTTGAAGTGATGTGTTTTTAAATAACTAGAATGCTGGCTATTCGTAGCCAATCGAGTGCAAATGTCTTTAATCCACCTGCATTCTCGCCCCGCAGAGCTCTCTAGGTAGTAACGTAGACCTAAATAAGAAAATATATCTCTCTTCCTATATTGGTTTAATGCTTTTACTGCAAGTTTATTACTCATTCTTGGCTCTCCATAGGTAGATTAAACCTAATCACAGTTAAATTTACTCTAAAGTCACCCTCGGCAATTGGCTGTATGCATTTTAGTTCAGATTGAGCATACCAGTCGTCTTTATCTTTATTAACTTGGCTTCCAATTAAACTCTTGAAAGATTTTTTGAAAAAATCGACAAGTTTATTATAAAAAGGAATAACACTTTTTCTTTGAGGTTCAATCCAAATGGCAGTACTATTTAAATCCCTGCTATGTATAAAAATTTGTTCAAACTGCTTTTTCGCTGTATTCCATTTACTGCTACTACCTGCAAGAAACCCTGTGAAATTACTTAAAATAAGTAACCTAGTAGGACAGTCATTACTTATAATTGTCATTCTTCTTATTAGATCAGCTGTGCTTATGGGGCATAAAGTATCCCAATCTATAACTTCGTAGCTTATCCATATAGCCTGATCTTCAATAGTTGGTTTAAGTAAATCTAGTTGCTCAATTAAATAATCCCTCGCTGTTGGAGATATCTCACCAGCCATAATCTTGATCTTCAAGGGATGTCTCGGTAAAACATTACTTTTTCTAAGTTCGAATAACGTACAAAGAATAGTGATAATGGCAGCTCCAGAACCACTCGGAAGGTCAGCTAAAAAAACTTCATTTCCCGCAAATGTAGTAGAATAAGCATCTGAAACTTCAGATAGATCATTATTAGGGTCTAATATTGACAACATCACTCTTGCACATGAACCATTATATCGCCAAGCTAAATGCTTATCCGTATCCTCTTTAGACATCCCTCCTTCAAATCCATCTGGAGCCCTTCTTTTAGCTAGACCTAAAAGGTCATTTTGTTCTAACAACTTTTCCCATAGTTCTACAAGTCTTGAAGGTAATGACATTTTTTTAGATTTTCCGCACCATAAATGGCTGGGTATATCCTCAGACCTTATGAATCTTTTGTTCAATTTACTTCCTTATTGTTAATTTTATGATGCTCGAAATTCTAGCCTACGTTCATCACTTGTTAATGTCCTTTTGGTAATTTCAGATTAGTTATTTGAAACATTATCAATAACTTCATCAATCACCTTAAAAATAACCTTATAGGGAGCTTTAAAGTACTCTCTTTTAGGGTTTACCCTATACTCATCAAGCCTTTCATGTATTAATTTTTCAGCAAGTACACAATCAGACACTTCCCAGTCTTCGACAACTAAAAAATGATCTGGTGAGCTTGTACTTCTTGATAACTCTTTTGATCTGGTTTCTGAATCTCTGCGTGTTAGCCCAACTTTGAATACATTTTTTTCATGTGCTGCTGAACGCATAACATAGATATATCCCTCATTTTCTCTATGGAAGTTTTTCGTTGAAACTTTAAGGGGAATGTTGTTTTTTTCTGACTCTGCCCATTCAATAGTTTTAGTTACCCATGTTCGACCATGAATCGGTTGTCTGTTTTTGTCTTCACCAACAGATTGGAAGTCGAGTTTTTTCCAATAACCTCTTGTTTCTATCTTCATTTCTGGAGCCAAGAACTCCCTTCTAGCAGGAGGGTTTCTATTTCCGGTATTAATGCATTCAACATTTCTGAATGAGATTTTCAATTCAGATTTTGCTAGTTTATTAGTTTTTCTTAAACTTGGTTTATTTCGTTTTTCACCAAACATTGTAGGATGTCTTTCAATGGAAATAGTATCCTCAAACTCATTTCGAAATACAGGAAGATATAGAGCTGTTTTACACAACTCAAACAGCGGGGTGTAATCTTTCATTAATTCATTTTGGGCAATAAAACTTTCTTTCAATTCTTTGGAGGCAAAGTCACCATGCTGATTAATATAGGAGTTTATGTCATCTGAATACCCAATAAATGATTGCCCCGAGTCTTGAAAGACATACCTTGCATCCACGGTTGAAGTACTTATATCAATCCTTGCTAGAATAATCGTTCTCCATAATTCACTTTCGGGCGATAAAGGTATAGCTTCTACTTTTACAGAATCGGCTGGTTTTATGTTATTCAAATCTTGGATACTAATGGTTAAGTTTCTTAAATTTTCAGATTCAACTTCTAAATCACATTTTTGTCCTGAAAGCATAATAATAGAAACTTCATTACCATGTTTTATTAATGAAATAGATCGCACACCAAATTCTTTGCCGTTCTTCGTTGAAAATATTATATTGCTTGGCTCATCTGTAGAGTTAAAAGAATAAATAATACCTTCTTCCATATAACCTTTTAGACCCTTAATATCATCAGGGCATTCATCAGAGGTAATAAAATCTAAGTATTCATTGAATGAAAATACACAGTCTACTTCTTGATTTATTTGAAATGTTGCTGATTCGGGTAATAAAGTATTAAAGGCTTCTACAACATTAAATGAGCTTGGTAGCTTCCGTAAGGAATAATGAAATGATCTGTTATTGTATTCTTGATTATATTCTCGAAGAACTATATCGGCAGGAAGTCCAGCTCCATTTAATTGCTGTAAATCGCAATTCACAACTGCTTTTTCAACAGTTTTTTTAATCTTCTTTTGAATTTCTGGATCACGACTGAATTGATCCATTTTTTTTTGTGCTATTTCTCTTCCTTTAGTAGATTTATCAGGTATTGCATACCGTCCTAACTCCTTCATACGGTCACTATGCATGAACTCATCCTTAAATTTATATAATTGTGCCTCATAAATTATCGTCCCATAATTTTTGTATAATTAAAACTTAATATTCTATAATTCAAAAGTTTAGGTAACCACTATACTGGTAAATTAAACCCTCAAAAATTAATTTTTCTGAGTCTATCCACACCGCGAGTCTGCGCCCCCCCATCATTTGTAACACGGGGGGAAGAACCTACTAAGGGTGGCTCTAATAAGGCTCAATATACATAATTAAAGCGCTACAAAGCTACAACCTAGATGAAATAGGCTTTTCAGCCAAGTCATAAAAGCAACAAT